>QLIP01068704.1_pt1 | contig 33922 bp, 25 predicted proteins | sample 1769771 | NCBI WGS metagenome assembly QLIP01 (sample SAMN09428762, study PRJNA476227) | Gut metagenome, whole genome shotgun sequencing project. | isolation source: cecum | host: Rhizomys sinensis | place: China: Jinsha town of Minqing, Fujian Province | collected 2013-09-23 | reverse complement strand
TTAGAACTGATATCCCACGGAAAGCATTACTGCTCCCTGACGATAAGTTACATCATCATATTCCCCATTATAACGGTTGTTAAGACCTACATATCCTGCCAGGCGAAACTGTACGGAGCCAACAGCATAACCAGCACCAAGTCCCCACTGAATATTGAATGGCGAAAAATTCTTATCATATAGATTCACGCTATCCTCAACCGAAGCACCTCCAACCGATGCCTTAGCATTCCCATGGCAATAGAGCCCGAAATCACATTTGGGACCGGTAAACAGATTAAGCGAAGTACCTCCGAGACTCATCACCTTGAAACCCAACATCACCGGGACATCAATCCCAAGTTCAACGTAGTCAGTATCAAGCCCGATGGCAGTGCCTAGTTTACCTAAAAGATTGTCATTGCCATTCACGCGCGATGCGAAGAAACCGACGGCAGGTTCAATATAAAAACTGCTTCCTATCCCAACATTGAATGCCATGTCCACATTTGTGGTCACACCAGGCCGGAAAGCATCAATGCTTACCGGACCACTCTTTACAGAGCCTGGAAGGGTCAAGCCTACCGACACGCGCGGTTCAATAAAGTTAAGCTTTGCCTGCGCAAAAGCACTCGATGCTGTCATAACCAAAGCAACAGCTGCAAACAAGATTCTTTTCATAGTAAAATATAGTTATTAAAAAGTGATATCTTCTGTAGTTATGAGTTATACTTAATTCATATTCTTGCAAGCTAAGATGGAGATGAAATCGGTCTAACTGATGGTCTGAAATATAAACAGCGGACTCTCAGAACCGATACCCAACAGTAAACATGACTCGGCTCTGCTTATACTCGCCCGATTGAATACTTTCCTCAAATCGATTGCTGAATCCGTACGCACCACTCAAACGATAATGCCAGTGTCGCAACGTGGCGCCGACTCCCAACTCCCAGCGCCCGTTATAGGGATCCAAATTTCCGTTGTAGAGATCGATGGTTCCATTTAACTCTCGATTATCCTTAAGTATGCGGTATTTATAATTCAGCCCCCCGGAGCATCCAACGTCGCCGCTCCACCCTGTGAATATATCCAGTTTCAAATTCCCGTTGTCGTATACATATCCGCCAAGAAGAACACCGAAGCGGATACCAGCCTCACTCTGCCGTCCACTTAAAAAACGGTTACCTTCCGGCAATTGGATTTCATTTCCATTGTTTATTGTATACCCTTCTGCAAAGGCACCCAATGAAGGTTCAATATACACAAATCTACCGAAATTTATATTAAAGGCGCATGCCACATCAAAATCATAACCTGGGTTATACACCTTAAGCGAATTTTCTCCTCGTGTCACTCTCCGGGGAAGTTCTACACCCGCTCCAACGCGCACCTCGGCAACCTTAAAATTCAAAGGTATCCATATCGGCACCTTCTCAGAAAGCGCCTTCTCCCCCTTTGCCTGCCCCACCATCACCGACATCAGAATCGCGACAATAAATATCCTGATCAGTTTCATTTTAGCTCTAAATATATGGAATCTTAATGGGAATCTTATTTAACACTATAACGCAAAACAATATAAATTGTATCTTTTAAATCAATTGATTTTATTCCATAACTTCCGACATCAACTCAAGCATATCAAAATACATGAGACGAGTATGATCATTTTGGACCTTTTCAGTCAACTCTTTAAAGTTATTCTTTTTGTAAAAATCCACTTCCGAAATATAAGCATCCACTGTTATATATCTAAATGCTGAAAAAGCAGGCTGATTTAAAAGCATATCCTTTATAACATTTATCAAATCAGTCCCAATGGACTTCCCTTTGTAATCTTGAGATACTGCAAATCTCCCAATCTTTATCGACGGATAGCTTCCAAATCTTTTATTATCAGGAAATGTATCCTTTATCCGGCGCCAGTTGCTGTTGGTTACTTCAATTCGACTTATTTTATCATTTAGCAGACAAAAGTATGCAACAATCTTCTGTTTATCCACCAATAAAAAGGTGAACGCAATGCGTTTGTTTTGAAAATGCCTTGCATCCTCTACAAGAAAATTATTTAAATCTTCATCACCACAATCAAATGCATGCAGTTCAATACCTGGAGTTAATCTAACTAGCCTCATTAAAGTTCTATATACAGACCGAGATGTATTGTTTTGCTTTTTTTACTGATTTTTTAAGCTTTTCGGAATTAGACCGGCGCTGTTCATCTGATAAGGCTTCAACTTCCAGACGCAACTTATCAAACCGTAATGCATCGGTTCCTGACAAAATAGGAGTTTCTGTAATAGGTCGTGCCATAATAATTGTATTTTTTTGAGCGGACAATTCAAGTTAGTCTCTCTGCAAATATATAACAAAAAAATGATTGTAAAAATCTAAAATAGAATTTGGTTAAATTTATTTTTTGAAGTTGTTTAAACTTATTTTTTATTAAGATTTGCGAGAGATTTTTGAGCTGATTTTTTCACACGAAGAGGAAGCAACCTTTCGGTTGGTTCCGATGAGAGGGAAAAAAGCAGCCAAAAAGATCCGCAAAGATTAATAAAAGAATAAAATAAGCTTCATTTTAATATTCGTAAATAAGTTTAAACAACTTCTTTATTAGCGAATTAGTCCGAGAAGTCGACCGAGAGACCGAAACGGAGCTGAGCGGGATCGAGTGGATAGTGCGGCATCGAGAAGTAATTGTTGTTGCCAAACAGCCCCTGATTGAAGTGACTCCACATCACAAAGAAGCGTGTTTTGCTTAATTTGGCTGTAAAATAGGCATTCATAAACGGGAAGTTACCAACATCTATTCCGTTATCCCCCTGCACATGAAAGCTCATCGTGGCAGGCTGATAATCAAGTCCACGATAGCGTGTATAGTAATTGCAGTCGGCTCCAAGCTGAACATGCAGTACATCAAAGGCAGTAAAATTGAGATACATGTTACTGTAAACCGCCAGCGACGGCAACGGAAGCACCGAGGCGTCCGAGGTGGCCTGATAGGTGACACGGTTATTCCAGTTCCAGATTCCGAAACGCATCTTATGATTGGCAGATGCTGCAAATACCTGAATATTATCAGAATGCTGTGCCGGAACTCCTTGCGAATTAAAATAAACCATATTCTGAATATTCTCAACTCCTGCCGACACATCAAGTTTTAGCCATGGTATATAGAGGTCGCCACCAATGCGCACAGAACGCTGCTTGCCAAAGTCATTGTTCCACACAAAATGATTGCTGACATAATGGCGCATCAGGTAAGAGGGTGTCTGATTGCGTATAAACCCGTTGGCTGTGATAGTCATGGTATCCTTCCCTGCCTTGATACGCCCCTGCAGATAACCGGCAATCTCAGCATCGCCAAGTGCATCTCCCAGCATGCCGAACTTGGCATCGGCCGAATAACGCAGATGAGCACCGCGCAACTTTTCGAGTCGGCCACCTATCCATACACGATTGCGCGAGTGATAATATTGAGGAGCAAAACCATCGGGGAGCGGTGTTAGCATCTGAGGCTGCACATCCCCGTCCCCCTCGGCGAGCGGCGTAGGCTCCTGACCGGGATTGAGCACATTCTGTTTGAACCGATCAAACTCGTAGGTGGCATAAGCCGAAAGTCCAAAGTTTGCCCAGGTCTGAAAACCCTCTATCATAGAGATTCCGAGCGTGTTTGCCACCGAATAATAGTCAGTGGTATCGAAAGTCTTGTCAAGATTAAAGTAAGTATTCTTCCAGAATTTACGGTTCTCATCGGCATAGAGATCCTTAAACTCGTGCTGATTAAACTTATAGTCAAACGCGTAGATAAACTTAGTAACCGGCACCAGGGTCTTCTTCTCAATCGTATCACCCGGCTGAGTATCATCGCGCCAGAATCCAACCTTATATGCATGAGTCATATAAACTTCGGCTCCTATCTGACGATTTTGCGCGTTGTTAAGATTTGTAGGTATACTCTTAGGTTCGATGGTCGGCACACCACCTTGCAACTGCGCAGGGTCGATAATATAAAGGTCATCTACAATCCCCCCGTTTTCCTGATTCACCGAGTGATAGTGCGAGAAAAATGCCTGCATCTCATAGTGGTCACCCGTATAATATGCCGAGCCACCAAACATCAGGTTCTTCAACGCATCGCTGTTGTAGCAACCCTTGGTATATATAAGGTCGAAATTTGCTCCAATCCCGAATTTGCGATTCATGTTGCCGGCAAAATCAACCTTGAGACGATCGGTGCGATTCTGATCACCCCCACCAAAATTATAGGAAACAAACGTGGTGGGAACATATACGTTATAAAACTTCTGCTTGCTGAAAGTGGGAATCCAGTATTGAATGGCATCCTCAAACATAAACGCAGACCCCTGCGGACGCTTAAAGTATAACATATCAATCCCTTCACCTCCATATTGACCGGTAGTGGCCCATGCATCCGAACTGAGAGCGGTTACAAACTGCTTCTGATAGTTCAAAAACAGGGTATCAAGCGTAGAAGGCTGATGCGTACCCAGTGGATAGCTTAGCGTCCAAGCCTCCCCCGGCTTGTAACTAATCTTGCTATTATTCTCCTCCCCTCCTGGATTTGACTGGTTTGATTCCGAGCGTCCTCTATTACCCCCCTGTTGCGCACCTCCATTCCGCAACTGCGCTGGAGTGGGACGCATCTGTGCCTGCAAATACTCGGGGATGAACACGACAATTGCTAAGGCAACACAGGCTGCCCTGAGCAATATATGGATATGATTGTAAGTTTTCAAAGGAATAACGTTATGTTATGAAGGGAAACAAAAAAGGGACCTCTACGAGATCCCTTAGGGGTGAAATATGGGGCTCGAACCCACGACCTTCGGAACCACAATCCGACGCTCTAACCAACTGAGCTAATCTCACCATATATGCAAACGGGATTCTTAATTTACAACTGAGATTTTCATCTTTTATTGTTCTTTCTTCCCGAAAGCGATGCAAAGTTAGACATTATTTTTGAACTGTGCAAATTTCTCCACAACTTTTTTTCAAAAAAATATCATCGAAACCTACTACGACACCTACTACTGCTCTTATAACTGCACTTATAACTGCTCCCTTCTCCGCCATTCTCTCCCACTTCGCCTCATCAACCTCTACTGTAAGAAGTCCGATGAACGTTTCTTCCTCTTTGATTGTTTTAAAAATTGTAAAAATCCGCACACAATATTTCAGAAAACTAAAAACTCATTTGCGGTTTTCAGTTTTTTAAAATAAATTTGCATCCGATTTTAACCTTTCCCTCAAATAGTGTCTAACTAAAAGTGAAATGAACAAAAACAGTACTCCCGAAATATCGCAGGAACAGCACGAGAGAATCATGAACGAGGTGTTCAGGATGATTCGGGTCAAGGGGCTAAAGCGCACCACTATGGATGCTTTGGCAACCTCACTCGGCATGTCTAAGCGCACTATATATGAAATCTACGGCAACAAATATTCCCTCCTTATAAAATGCCTTAAGTTTCACCACAAGCAGCGAATAAATGCCATAAATGAACTGTTCAACCAGTCGCATAATGCAATGGAGGCACTCTACAAGGTTTTCTATATGCATCTGCAGTTCATTAACAACACCTCGGTGCAATTCTTTGAGGACATGGACGAACACTTCAAAAACCTCCGCCCCACTTACGATGAAAACACCGACCCTCTCCTTTCGGGCCTTAAATGTGCCATCGACCGGGGTATTGCACAAGGGGTGTTTCGCGCCGAAATAAACTACACCATCGCCATCAAGATGTTTACAATTCAGATGGAAGCCCTAAAGCGGATGGAGGATTATTTCCCGAAGGAAATTACAGGTCCTGAGGTGTTCCATGCAATTGTAATCTCGTTCCTCCGTACCATTGCAACTCCCAAGGGGGTGGAAATTCTCGACGACAAAATCCGCGACATCACCGAGAACCCCTCTCTCTATAATATAAATGAACTCGAATTAAACTCATAATATTCCATAATATACAGGATCATAGATAGCAAAATGACATCTATCAATTCATTGATATTTAACCATTCACACTACACTCAGATTAAAAAGAATTAGCAAAAAATACTTATGAGAACAAACAGAATCATCTTATCGGCAATTGCGCTACTTTGTTGCGGCTCGGTAGTGGTGGCTCAGAACACCTCCACCGACACTCTCCGCCTCTCGCGCGAAGAATGCATCTCGGTTGCCTTGCAAAAGAGTCCGACTGTAAAAGTGGCAGACCTTGAGGTGGAAAAAGCAGACTACTCCAAGCGCGAAGTAGTGGCAAACCTCATCCCGAGCATCGACGGCTCAGGAGCCTATCAACGCGCCATTGAGTTGCAATCACTCACTATGAATGTTAACGGGCAGAGCAACAAAATCAAAATGGGGTCTGACAACAGCTGGCAAGTTGGACTCCAAGCTACCGTGCCGTTGGTGAACGCATCGCTGTGGAAGTCTATCACACTTTCCAAAACTCAGATTTTGGCAGCTCTTGAGTCCGCACGCGCTTCGCGTCTGGACCTTGTAAACAACATTAACAAGGCATACTACACGCTGCAGCTTGCCATCGCCTCGCGCGATGTTATCCGCAGCAACTACAAAGTCGCAAAAGAGAACCACGACATCTACAAAAAGAAATTCGAACAGGGCACTGCATCTGAGTATGATGTTTTGCGCAGTGGCGTACAGGTTACCAACCTCGAGCCTGAACTGCTGCAGGCAGACATCGCCATCCGTCAATGTCAGCTACAGCTAAAAGTGCTGATGGGAATCAGCGGTAATAACCCCATTATCCCTGCCAACACCATCGACGAAATGCAACGAGACATGTTTGGCGAAACCGCATCGCTCAATACCTCGATTGCAAACAACTCATCGATGCGAGCCCTCGACATTCAGGAACAGATGCTTACACAGAATGTAGATATCAAGAAAGCTGCATACTACCCCACACTTTCGGCTGTAGGGAATCTGAACTGGAGTGCCATGAGCAACGGTAATCCATTTAAGGACCAGCAGTTTAATCCATTCTCAAATGTGGCTCTCTCGCTGCAGGTCCCCATCTACGACGGTGGCAAAAAGCACTATGCACTCCGTCAGGCACAAGTGCAGCTCACCGAGCTCGGCTACCAGCGCGAAAATCTTGTTAACTCGCTCAATATGCAGGTTGAACTCGCACTCGACAATATCAACAAGCAGGTTAAGCAGATTGCCTCGGCCGAAGCTGGCATGAAACAGGCTGCCAAAGCTTACGAAATCATGCAGAAGAGTTTCGAAATCGGTGCCGCTACATACCTTAATCTCCGCGACAGCGAAGTTGCCAGCACCCAGGCTAAGCTTGCCCACCTGCAGACCATCTATAACTATCTCGTATCAACCAGCGAACTCGACATGCTTCTGGGCAAGGAACCGTCGACCGCATCAACCTCCAACAAGTAAATTCCATAACCGTTATGAAAAAAATATTTTCAATAGCCATTTTCGCTGCCATCTGCCTTTCTGCCTGCGGTGGGGGGGACTCTAAAAAACAAGTAGAGAAAGCCGATGAAACTCCAGTGGTAAAAACCATGCCGGTTGAAGACCGTGACGTAAATCAGGTCGGCACATACACTGCAACCGTAGAACCGGAACTAATCAACAACATTACATCGTCCACACCCAACCGAATCAAAAAGATTCTGGTTGACGAAGGTATGAAGGTTGGTGCCGGTCAGACACTCGTAATCATGGACGATGTTAACAACTCCAACTACGAACTGCAGGTTGCTACTGCCAAAGCCACACTCCGCAACGTGGAAACCGACTACAAGCGCGCCCAGGAACTCTTCAAGATTGGCGGGGGTACAAAGCAGCAGGTTGACCAGATGGAGACACAGCTCATCAATGCCCGCAATGCTGTGGCATCGGCCGAACGTACACTGCGCAACGTTCGCGAAAACACTGTACTCAAATCACCCATTTCAGGTGTAGTAACAGCTCGCAACTATGATGCCGGCGACATGACAGGGGCTCAGCCCATCCTAACGGTTGCCCGCATCCAGCCGGTAAAGATTGTTATCAACGTTACCGAAGCTGAACTCCCCAAGGTGAAACGTGGCATGCCAGCCACAGTGACTTTTGACACATACGGCGAAGAGCTTTTCAACGGCAACGTGACAATGGTGGCTCCATCGGTAGACCCCGCTTCACGCACATTCGGTGCCGAGATAACCATCAAGAACAGCGACGGACGCATCCTCCCCGGTATGTTCGGTCGCGTACAGCTTTCGCTCGGTAACGCCCGTCGTGTAGTGGTACCCGACAAGGCTGTGGTAAAACAGCAGGGATCGGGCAACCACTATGTCTATGTGCTTAAGAACGACGGCACCGTCAGCTATAACAAGGTGGAACTCGGACAGCGCCTCGGCGACAGCTATGAGCTCATCAGCGGTGTTGAACCCGGCTCGGAAGTTGTGGTATCGGGCCAGTCAAAGCTTGCCAACGGCAAAAAGGTGAAGGTTGTGAAGTAACCACCTCATCAGCGGTATTATATCAATTCATATTCAATTATTAAGATATAAATTATGTCATTATACAGTTCGGCAGTGAAACGCCCGATTATGACCCTGCTATGCTTCGTGGCGGTCATTATCCTCGGTCTTTTCTCCCTGTCCAAGCTCCCTATCGACCTCTATCCGGATATCGAGACCAACACCATTATGGTGGTAACAATGTATCCGGGTGCCAACTCAAGCGATATTGAGCAGAATGTTACGAAGCCCCTTGAGAATGTGCTTAACTCGGTTGAGCACCTTAAGCACATCACTTCAAACTCTCGCGAAAACACCTCGGTGATTACCCTCGAATTTGAATACGGTTATGATGTGGATGTGCTCACCAACAACGTCCGCGACAAACTCGACATGGTCAAATCCATGCTCCCTGAGGACTGCGAGAGCCCCATCATCTTCAAGTTCTCTACCGACATGATTCCGATCTGCCTTCTCTCAGTACAGGCTTCGGAAAGCATGCCCGGTCTATACAAGATTCTCGACGACAACGTGGCCAACCCTCTGGCTCGTATTGACGGGGTGGGTACGGTGTCTATTTCGGGTGCACCCAAACGCGAAATTCACGTGTATGTAGACCCGGCTCGTCTGGAGGCCTACAATATGACCGTGGAAAAGATTTCGCAGGTAATCGGTGCCGAAAACCGCAACGTCCCCGGTGGTCTCATCGACATTGGCAGCAACACATACTCGCTGCGTGTAACCGGGGAATTTAAAGAATCGTCTCAACTCAACTTCCTCCCCGTTGGCACCTACAACGGCAAGACTATATACCTTAAGGATGTGGCTCGCGTGGTAGACTCTCTCGAGGAACGTACCCAGCAAACATTCATTAACGGTGAGGAAGGTGCTATTGTTGTGATTCAGAAACAGGCAGGTGCCAACTCGGTGAAGATATCGAACGAAGTTCAGAAGATGCTTCCAAAGTTGCAGAAGAACCTCCCGAGTGACGTAAAACTCGGTGTTATTGTCGACACATCCGACAACATCCGCAGCACCATCAACTCGCTCGTTGAGACCGTGCTTTATGCACTTCTCTTCGTTATGATTGTGGTGTTCCTGTTCCTGGGGCGTTGGCGTGCAACGATGATTATCGTAATCACCATCCCTGTGTCGCTAATAGCCTCGTTCATTTACCTCTATATCACGGGTAGTTCACTCAACATCATCTCGCTCTCGGCTCTCTCAATTTCTATCGGTATGGTAGTCGACGATGCCATTGTGGTGCTTGAGAATGTCACTACTCACATAGAACGTGGTTCCGACCCCAAACAGGCTGCCGTACACGGCACCAACGAGGTGGCAATCTCCGTTATTGCATCTACTCTGACACTTATCGCCGTGTTCTTCCCCCTCACAATGGTGACCGGTATGACCGGCGTTCTGTTCCGTCAGCTCGGCTGGATGGTTACTATCATGATGATTATCTCCACCTTCTGTGCACTTTCGCTCACACCGATGCTTTGCTCGCAGTGGCTGCGTCTCAAGGGGAAAGCTACCGATGGTGGTCGCAAGAACTGGTACTCGTACGTTGAGAAGGGTCTTGACAAGTTTGACAACGCCTACGCTTCACTTCTTGAAAAGGTTATCTCTCACCGCACCATCACAGTCATTGTGTGTCTTGGTATCTTCTTTGGATCCATATTCCTTATGAAGTTTGTCGGCACTGAGTTTATGCCCACCCAGGACAACGGTCGTCTTGGAGCATCGCTCGAACTCCCCATCGGCACCCGTGTCGAGGAAGCTCGCGATGTGGCCTCACGCCTCAGCAAAGAGTGGAAGCAGCAGTTCCCGGAAATCAAAACCATGTCCTATACCGTAGGTCAGGCATCGAGCGATAACACATTTGCATCACTTTCCGACAACGGTCCGCACATCATTTCATTCAACATCTCGCTCAGCAATGTTGCAGACCGCAAACGTGGCATTCAAGAAATTGCCAAAGGTATGCGTGCAGACATCGACAACCGATTCCCCGAAATCAAAAAATACTCGGTCAACGTCGGTGGTGGTCGCGGTGGTGGCATGGGTGGTCAGCAGACTCTCGATTTCGAGGTCTACGGCTATGACTTTGCCGAAACCGACTCAGTGGCAGCCAACCTCAAGAAGATTCTGCTCGGCATAAACGGTACTGCCGACGTGCTCATCTCACGCGCCGACTATCAGCCGGAATATCAGGTAGACTTCGACCGCGAAAAGCTGGCCATGTACGGCATAAACCTTACTACAGCCGCATCCTACCTGCGCAACCGCATCAATGGTGCCACAGCTACATACTTCCGTGAAGACGGTGAAGAGTATAACGTTAAGGTAATGTACGACAAAGAGAACCGCAAGAGCCTCGAAGACATCGAAAACATCGTTATCTATACCGCTACCGGACAGGGGGTAAAACTCAAGGAACTCGGCAAGGTTGTGGAACGTTTCACACCTCCCACTATTCAGCGTAAAGACCGCGAACGTCTCGTAACTGTGTCGGCAGTTGTTACCGGTGTCCCCATGAGCGACGTTGTAACACTTGCCGAAGCCGGAATCGACCAGATGGATCTCCCCAGCGGCGTATCGATTCAGATTTCGGGTTCTTATGAGGATCAGCAAGATTCGTTCAAAGATTTGCTTATGCTCGGGGTTCTCATCATAATCCTTGTGTACATCGTAATGGCAGCCCAGTTTGAATCGTTTACCTATCCGGGTATCATCATGACCTCGTTACTGTTTGCGTTCTCCGGCGTATTCCTTATCCTCTGGTTGTCTGGGCATACCCTCAACATCATGTCAATGATTGGAGCCATCATGCTTATCGGTATCGTTGTCAAGAACGGTATCGTACTCATTGACTACATTGCCCTGAACCGCGAACGAGGTATGTCAATCCGTCGCGCCGTTCTCGACGGTGGTCGCTCACGCCTCCGCCCGGTAGTAATGACTACCCTCACCACAATCCTCGGCATGGTGCCGATGGCACTGGGCAACGGACAAGGTTCAGAGCTATGGCGACCTATGGGTACTGCAGTAATAGGTGGTTTGACATTCTCGACCATCCTGACACTCCTCTTTGTCCCCGTACTCTACTGTTCATTTGCCGGTCGCGGAGTCCGCAATGCGCGTCGCAAACACCGCAAGGCAATAGCTACAGGTACAACCGAGTCTGAAGACTAATAACTAACGACTAACTAATAAAATGTCTGCCGGACTCCGGCCTAACGACTAAGATATATTATGCAATCAATATTTATAGCATTCGACCAGGCGCACCGTGAGGCCGTGATCGATATCCTTACCCGCTCGTCTTGCCGAGGCTTCACAGCCTTCGGCGACGTGCAGGGGCGCGGCAGCCAAACCGGCGACCCGCACTATGGCACCCACGCATGGCCGTCGATGGATTCAGCCATTCTCACTATTGTTGAAGACCATCAGGTAGAACCTGTACTTGCCAAACTGCGCGAACTCGACGAATCCAAGCCTCTGCTCGGACTCCGCGCATTCGTTTGGCAAATCACCGCAAGCATCTGACCCCCACAATGATACTCTAACATAAAGGATGGAGCCCACCTTGGTCTCCATCCTTTTTAATTATTTACTCTTAAACTTTGCGAAAGAAATTTGGCAATAAATTTGGTCGTTGACATAATTTTGCGTAACTTTGCATTCGCAAACGCGCACGTGGCGTAATTGGTAGCCGCGCTAGACTTAGGATCTAGTGTCTAACGACGTGGGGGTTCGAGTCCCTTCGTGCGCACCGCAAGCCCCTCGGAATCACTGTTTCCGAGGGGCTTATTTTTTAATGTTGAGCTCAAGGGTTCCAACATCAACAACCACAGTTCGCTGCCGGATTTTTTTATGGAGTATTTTATGGATTATTTTTGTGGGTTTACTACAATCAGAAATAATATATTCACCGTTGCTAACGTTTAATGATTGAAACATTAAACTATTCTAATAAACTATTATGACCAAACTTCGCTTTACAACAATCCTTTTTGCCGCTGCGGTTGCTTTAAACGGTTTTGCTTTCGGAAAACTCGGACATGCTACCGTGGCCAAAATTGCTGAAAACCACCTCACTGAAGCCACCAAAACCCAACTCAACAAATATCTTGATGGGAAGTCTATCGCCGAGATAGCTTCATGGCAGGATGCAGTGCGCGAAACCCCCGAGTATAAACACACCGGCAAATGGCACTCGGCCGCTATCGACAAGGATGGGAACGTCCGAATATTCAATCCCAAAAAGTGGGGCCTTACAAAGGGGATGGAGAGTATTTACACTCCGATGCTCAATAACGGTTGGAAACAGATGACTGACTCCGCGGTAGCCGTCCATATCAAACTGTTAGTGCATATGACCGGCGACATGCACTGCCCCAGTCACAGCGGATTTGAAGCCCACACACAGAAATTTGAATTCAGCGTTAACGGCAACACTCAGGCATTTCATAAGTTTTGGGATTCCGGCATAATGGGACTTGCCAAAGAACCTGGCTATGAAAAATATGCTCAGAAACTCGATACCTTCTCAACTACAGAAATTGCCAATGTTCAGCGTGGCAAACTCAACGAATGGATTCTTGAGAATGCTGCTATTATGGAGCCGCTATACACCATTCTCACCCCCGATGCAGTATTTGAGGGGGAAGCAGCCACAAAGCTGATAACAGATATGAGCGGCATCGAAAACAGACAGATTCAGAAGGCTGGGTACCGTCTGGCGCGTGTACTAAATGAAATCTTTGACCCAGCTGTTACCCCACAGCAACTATTCTAAAACACCTAAGTATACTGAAAAGAATCCACTATGAATTTCCTAAAGTTTACATTTCTCGCCGCCACCCTTGTCTCAGTGGCAAGTGTGTCGGCTCAATCAACATATAAATCATCACTACCTGTTAAACCCGGTAAAGGTGTAACCGTCACCGGTACAGTGGAATGTGATGGAAAACCGGTGAGTGGTGCCATTGTCTCGGACGGATACGAACTTACCAAAACCGACAAAAAAGGTGCCTATTATCTTAAGTCTAAAAAGCAGAATCCACAGGTATTCATCACCTCCCCGTCGGGGTATGAGGTGGTGAGAGAAGATGCGATTCCGCAATTCTGGGCAGATTTCACTTCAGCTCCCGACCAGCTGGAACGCCACGACTTCCGTCTTAACAAAGTTGACAACAGCAACCATGCCGTGGTGGTGTTTACCGACGTGCACCTCGCCAATCAGCGCGATGACGTGGCCATCTTCTCAGGTCCATATACCGAACATATCCGCAAGGAGGTTAAGAAACTCACCGACAATGGAATTCCGGTATATGCCATCAACCTTGGTGATGCTTCGTGGGACAATTATTGGTATGCCCACGACTACAAGATCGGAAATTTCCGCCAGACGCTGAAAGATGCCAACTTCCCGGTGGCCGTTTACAGCGTAATGGGTAACCATGACAATGACCCTCATGCCCAAGCAGGTGCGGATGTGGATTTTAATGCATCCCTCCCCTATCAGAAAGCTTTAGGGCCCCGTTACTATTCGCAGAACATAGGGAATGTTCACTACGTATTCCTTGACAACATCATCTATATCAATGAACCGGCAGGGGAAACCACATACCTGGGGATAAACTCCAGACGCAATTACGACTATGGATTTACCCGTGACCAACTCGATTGGCTCAAGAAAGACCTTGCCAATGTGCCTTATGATACACCTGTAGTGGTGTCGATGCATGCACCCCTCAACCGATTTAAAGGTGCTACAATGGAGGTTAAGATGAGAGGGGACGAGGCATCGAACAAGGAGCTGTTCGATATGCTCAAGCCATACAAAAACGTTCGCACATTTTCAGGACACTCACATCGCGAAATGCTGACTCCCTACCCTGGTGAGTACTCAAATATCTGGGACCACAATGTCAACGGCACCTGTGCATCGTGGTGGAGAAGCCGCGCCTTCGGACTTAAGAATATCTGTCCCGACGGTTCTCCGGCAGGATATGACATATTCAATGTCAACGGCAACAACATAACCTGGAAACACAAAAGTTACGAAGAACCAGATACAAAGGGATTCTTCGCCATGGATGGCAATGCCGTAAAACATTTTTATAACAGCAACCCCGAGATGCAGACATATCTACGGATGTATCCCAAAGCATCCAACCTACGTGAAACACTTCCCGACAACCAGATACTTATTAACCTCTGGCTCTGGGAACCACAAGGTAAACTCGTAGTGAAAGAAAACGGCAAGGAGATTCCGGTAGAAATGTATGAAGGAGAAAACCCAATTCATACTGTCAACTACCTATTGCGCAACATAGTTTGGATAAACGACTGGAACCGGAAGAAATACAACCAGCCGGAACTGATACGCATGTTTGCAGCCAAGGCAACTACACCCGATGCTCCCATAGAAATCTGCTGGACCGACCGCTTTGGTCGCGAATACAAGGAAATACTTGAGCGTCCAGCACCATTCAAACCACTCAACCTGAACGATTAGAATTTCTTATAATCCAACCTATTAGATTAGAATTTCTTATAATTCAACCTGAACGATTAGAGTTTCTTAAAAGGGAAACAGTAAATTTGACGAAAATAGCAACCCCACACTGCGAGTGATGTCCCAAAGACAATATCGCTGTGTGGGGTTAATATTATTAATAACGCTATGGACCATGATTAGTCCTCGCAAGTGCTTGATCTATACCGAAACCTGTTACGGCTGATATAGGAAGCGCTTGATGGAACGTTTAGGTGTCTTTTCAAACTCTTCGTTCATAATTTTAAGTTTCTTGACCTTGCTGTAAGCAGGCATCTCCTTGTTAAGAGCCACGATATTCTCTGCCATCAGCCTATCAATACCCTCGCGCTCAATCCCCTGTTTTGCCAGGAGTTCAAGGTCGGGGTAAATCAAGGCTTCCAGCTCGCCGTGATTGTCTATTATCAAAGATTCTGCCACATAAGGCAAACTGTTGAGCTTAGCCTCAATCTCTTCGGGATAGATATTCTGTCCCGACGGACCAAGAATCATTGTCTTGGAGCGTCCCATAATTGAGATGTAACCATCGGAGTCGATGATACCCATATCTCCGGTATTCATCCATCCGCTGTTGTCAGGCATCACATCCTTGGTGGCCTGTTCATTCTTGTAGTAACCCTGCATTACATTCATACCCTTTACAAGGATATTGCCGGGAATGGTTGCCGGATCGGGAGAATCGATTTTGATTTCCATACGGTCGGTAATCTTCCCCACGGTGCGACGCTTGGATTTGCTGGCAGGAGCGTATGTGAGCAGAGGACCACACTCTGTCATGCCGTAACCCACTGTAACCGGGAAACCGATTTTGTATAGAAACTCCTCAACCTCCGGATTTAGAGGCGCTCCACCAACTATGATTTCCACCAGCTGACCGCCAAATGCCTGCATCAGCGACTCACGCACCTTGCCGAGCACTTTCTGGTCGACAAACGGAATCTTGAGCAGAAACTTCATCATCGGTTTTTCAAGTTCTGGGAACACCTTGTTGCGGATAATCTTCTCCAGAATCAGCGGAACGGTAATTATCAGCTTGGGACGCACATCGGCAAATGCCTTGAGTATTACCTTTGGAGATGGTAGCTTGGTAAGGAAGTTGAGATGACAACCATGGCAGAACGGATGGATGGTCTCAATCACCATCCCATAAAGATGTGCAAGAGGAAGCATATTCACCACTCCGTCGCCAGGATGCAGATAGTCAATATTGTCAAGACAGAAACGGATATTGCTCCATAGCGAACGGTAAGGTAGCATCACACCCTTTGACATACCGGTCGAGCCACTTGTATAGTTGATAATGGCAAGCTGCTCGGGCTTGTCGACCACATACTTAAGTGAGTCCTTTGTGAAGCTGTAGGGGTACTCCTTCCCGAAATATTCATTGAGGTTATTTCGGGCTTCAGTAAGCTTATGACTGCGCGACAATGGCATTCCAAACTCGCTTATATAAATAGCACCAACAAGGTCTGGGAGTGACTTTTCGTCGAGATTCTCCCATATGGCCGCGTCGATAAACAGCAGCTTCGAACCACTGTGACGCACAAGATGCATAATTGTATCGGCCTTGAATTCGTGCAATATCGGCACTGCAACCACACCACTAACCAGACATGCCATAAGAGTGACAACCCAGTTCGACGAGTTGCGACCGCATATCGCTACGCGGTCCCCTTCCCTAACTCCGGCTGCCTTAAAGATAATCTGCAGCTTGGCAACGGTCAGGGCCACATCCTTATACTGGTAGTTGATTCCTCCCATATCCGAGAGAGCCATTGAATCCCAATTCTTGCGAATTGAGTGAACGATCAGTTCGTTTAAAGAGGGTGTGTTTTTTTCCATAATATTTTAGTAATTAAATTTCAAAACAGTGTATGCAAAGGTAATTGTAACAGGTTGTAAGTATATCCAGGGAGTCATCCCCCCCGGCAATAACTTACTGTCGGGGTTCAGCCGGAATCAGTGATTCCAGCCGAGTGCGAATCTGCTCAACACTCTCCCCACGGCTGATGATGGTGCCGTCGGGACCAATGAGCATATGATGAGGGATTCCTGAGAATCCATAAATATCGTAAGGTACTTTCTGTGTGTTGTAAAGAATCTTCCACGGAATCTCCTTCTTTTCGACCATGGCTTGGGTATCATCGCTCTTATCACGCACTGCCACTCCGACTATCTCGAACCCTTTACCCTTATAATCATTATACAACGTCTTCATTTCCGGGAGCTCCTTGATGCAGTATGGACACCAACTTGCCCAGAAATCAACGAGCGTATACTTCCCTTTCTGCACCAGTTGAGAGAGCATTTCCTTGCCGCCACGCACATTTTCACCGGCAAAATCCACATATGGCTTACCTGGCGAGGTGAGTCCGCGCAAGCGGGCAAAACCCTCGTAATGCTTCACGCGACGTGCATTGCGAAACGCCTCTGGGGCCTTATTCAGGAAGCTGTCCACCTTTGCAGGTTCGGCATATTTAAGCCACTCCACCCCAAAGTAGGGACCGAACACGTTATCCTTATTTTCGTTATATTTATTTTCGGCAAAATCCACATATTTTGCCATATCATCGAGGCTTTCCACCGAATCGAGCTGGGCCAGCAGGGTCGCAAATTTATCGTTACTTGGGGTACCGGTGGGTACGCTTATCGAGTCTGAAAGCTGAGCCTGTCCGGGCTCAACTATATAATAGGCTCGCACTCTTCCGTCAATGACGATAGAGGCAAACAAGGGGAACTTAACGGAATCGCTTTCGCTAGTGACAAAGAATGCCTTGCCATCTTTGATTATAGCAGAATTGATAACGGTAGAATCTGCAAAATTCATCAACTCCACGGTTTTTCCTTCATACTTGTCGGAAAAACTCATATCAATCTTACTTTCCCTATTACACGCCATCAATGCAAGGGAGGCAAACGAAACTGCGATTATATTTTTAAGTCCTCTCATAGCTACGAGTCTTTTGAATTATATAACAATTTTTTACAATCAACGGTTCTTTCCTTCTTATGATGAAGAAAAGAACCGTCAGTAAAACTGAGAATTTATTTATTAACCATAATTTTGAGCACGAGCTTATCGGTTTCAAGCATCGCTTCGCTACCGATAATCGTAAGGTTTGAGATCGTCTTGTCGATATCATCGTCGATGATACCCTCTTCCGAACTTACACAGCGACCCTCCATGGCAAGCATGGCTGACATGGCCGCGGTTGAAACTCCGCAAGAAATCTTCATGGAGCAAGATGGCTTGGCTCCATCGCAAATCATTCCGGTGAGGTTTGCCACCATATTTTTGATGGCCGCGCATATCTGCTCAAACCCTCCACCCATAAGGTAAACAAGACCGGAAGAGGCTCCTGTAGATGCCACGACACACCCGCACAGTGCCGACAGGCGACCCAGACTCTGTTTAATATATATACTGGTAAGGTGCGACAGAATAAGGGCGCGGATGGTCTGCTCCTCGGTGGCATTGATATCGTTGGCATAACTAACTACAGGCATGGTGCAGGTTATACCCTGATTGCCGGAGCCTGAGTTGGACATAACCGGTACGGTAGCACCCCCCATGCGGGCATCGCATGCCGATGATGTGAGAGCCATCATGCGCTCCATGGGAGAAATTCCTATCAATTTAGGACCAGCCATAAGCGTATAACCGAGTTTATGACCATACTTGCCGCTCAGACCCTCGTCGGCAGCTGCCTGATTAAGACGCTTGGCTTCGAGGATGAAACGGATATCATCGAGGGGTGCCTTGGTGGCAAAATCATAAACCGTACGGGCATTGAGGCGAATAGCATTGTCTTCTTCCTCTACTGCGGCACAACAACCCTTATCGAGCAGTTTCTCGCCGTTTTTCTCTATATATATAAAGTTCTGATGCGATTCAGAAATTACTGTTTTTGCAAAATTACCTCCACCTTTGGCGCAAACCTCAATATGCAGTTTTGAGGGGGCGTCGGGCATGTGGGTGATATTGATATGATTTTCGTCCACATACTGGCGTGCGTTGGTCAGCGAATCGGGGGCAACATCCTTGAGTACTTCAAGACCATATTCCGACTTGCCGATCAGAGCGCCGAGAGCCACAGCAATGGGAAGCCCAACCATACCGGTCCCTGGAATACCGACACCCATGGCGTTCTTGATAATATTTCCACTGAGCGAGATATCAATGGATTCGGGCACTGTACCAATAAGTTCGGCTGCCTTTGCCACACAGAGAGCTACGGCCACCGGCTCGGTGCACCCCATAGCAGGAACCACTTCTCGCTTAATGAGGCTGATTATTGCATCTAATTTTTCTCTTTCCATAATGTTGTTTAGGTATAGTATTTAAGGTATTTTCAACTAAAAACTTTGATTTACTGATAAAATTATGCCTCTTAGGCTCAACTACAATGGAAGCTGACCATTACGGCTCTGCTCAATCTTTTTATTGCGCCAGCAGTTGCGGCATACGGATATATACCGGTCGTTGCCTCCGATCTCCACCTGGTCTCCTTCCGTGATTATCTCACCGCGAGAATTGATACGCGCATTGACAATGGTTTTGCGTCCGCAGTTGCAGGTCGACTTTATTTCATCTATGGTGTCGGCTATTTCAAACAATCTACGAGAACCCTCAAAGAGATTGGTACGGAAGTCGGTGCGCAACCCATAGCATATCACGTTGATGCCGAATGTATCGACTATTCGTGCACACTGGTCCACCTGTTCGGCAGTAAGGAACTGAGCCTCATCAATGAGGAGCCATTCAGGGCGCGACTCCCCCGACATTACACCCTCGCTGATAAGGTCAAACATATTGGTATCCCGGTATATCCACTGACATTCGCGCTCTATTCCAATGCGACTGCGAATCACATTCTTTTTTTCGCGAGTATCAATCGATGGCTTGAAACATCGATAGGACATCCCTCTTTCCTCAAAATTATATGCGGTGGTAAGCAAAATGGCAGTCTTAGCCGACCCCATGGTGCCGTATCTGAAATATAGTTTACCCAGTCGTTTCATATCGCGAATTTACAAAAAAAGTCTGAAATTAAAAATAGTTATTTACCTGCAACTCCATTTTTCGTACCCTTAGCACTTAGTCAACCTCCCCTATACAGCAAAAATAAACGAAACTGCATTGGTGAAACTCTCCTTAATCTTAAATCCTTATATATTTTTAGTTAAAATTTAAATTTTAACTGAATAACTGGGGCAATTTATGTTATTTTTAGAAAACTTTAGGTTGTAGATAATCGTTATATCTGTATAATTGACAAATATTTGACAACAATTTTTTTTTAATTAACAACAAGAAAAATTTAATTGAATTCACCACACACTCTCCCCTCTATAAATTACGCATATTGCGACTCTAAAAAATCAACAACCTTAATATTATTTTCAGTATGGGTAACGCAAGAATAATATCTGTGAATCCGGGCGCAAAGTCTCTTGGGGCTTCAAACCCCGATATGCTAAAGCGGCTGGCACGAGGTTATCGCAACGCCACGCCTGAAGTGTCGGTTGTTGGTCCCAAGGCATTTGCCGACTTTATATTCGGCATCAACCGCAACGTCAGCAGTGTCTGGAGCGGAAAGCTGTTGGGAATACGCTTGCTCATCGGGACATTGCTCATTGTGTCAGCACTGATGTCGGGCGTCGACTTCCACTATCTCCTCTTTAGCAATGTCCAACTCGTGGTAGGTATCATGTTCATCGTCGGGCTTTTCGAAAGAATGGCAGCACTTGTCGGAATCGCCTTCTACCTGCTGTTCTTCATCTGGGATTCACATCTTATTGTGGCAAACAATACCACAGAAATTGTAACAGCTATCATGCACAGCACAGAAATTCTTTTTGTTGTACTCCTTATCGTTGGGGCCGTGGTCGGTCCGGGGCGTTACAGCATCGACCAGTTAGTGCGCCGCTCCATTGTAAACCGGATTAAGACATCAGAGGCTCACAAACAGGCTATGCGCAGACAAAAAGAGGCCGATGCACGCCTTAGCTACAAGGCTTACATGGCCAATGACGGCTTCTAATTAACGCTTCGGCATAACCACATTGACTACGCATAACTCAGCCTATTGATGTTAATTTAACAATTTTATTATCAGGCTTGTCGGGTGTATGATGCGCAGTACGATTTGATGGCGCAATCCATGCACTCAGGCTTGCGTGCTTTGCATACATATCGACCATGGAGTATTAGCCAATGATGTGCCATCGGCACCAGTTCGGCTGGAATATGTTTCATCAGCGCCTTTTCAGTTTCAAGGGGGGTCTTCGAGTTTTTTGTCAACCCAATCCTGTTACTAACCCTGAAAACGTGTGTGTCTACTGCCATGGCAGCCTTGTTCCAAACTACCGACAGCATAACATTTGCAGTCTTGCGACCCACACCGGGAAGTTTGACAAGATTATCAAGATCGGATGGTAATTCTCCACCAAATTCTTCAACCAACTTTCTCCCGGCATTGATAAGATGACGGGTCTTGTTATTGGGGAACGTTACACTTTTAATATATTCATACACCTCCTCCTCTGAGGCTGCGGCAAGAGAGGCAGGATCAGGGAAACGTTCGAACAGTGCTGGAGTAATCATATTAACGCGCTTATCAGTGCACTGCGCCGACAAAATTACTGCCAATAACAAATGAAACGGAGTGTCATAGTGCAACTCCGTTTTAGGTTCCGGCATAATCTCCTGAAAAATCGAGATTATGCCGGCATATCTTTCCTTAATAGTCATTTCATTTCTTTGTTAGCGGGCCGACTCAAATTCGCGAAGGAATCGGGCATCGTTTTCGCTAAACATTCGCAGGTCCTTAACCTTATACTTGAGGTTGGTAATACGTTCGATACCCATACCGAATGCATAGCCAGTATATTCCTTTGAATCAATGCCGCACGCTTCGAGCACATTGGGGTCTACCATGCCGCAACCGAGAATTTCAACCCAACCAGTTCCTTTACAGAACGCGCAACCTTCTCCACCGCAAATGTCACAGCTGATGTCCATTTCTGCTGACGGCTCGGTAAATGGGAAGTAAGAGGGGCGAAGACGAATCTTGGTTTCGGGTCCAAACATCTGGCGTGCAAAACCAAGAAGTACCTGACGCAGGTCGGCAAAAGAGACGTTCTTGTCGATATAAAGACCTTCTATCTGATGGAAGAAGCAGTGTGCACGGGCCGAGATGGCTTCATTACGGTACACTCGACCGGGACAAACGATACGAATCGGGGGCTGAACCTTTTCCATTACGCGTGTCTGTACTGACGAAGTGTGAGTACGGAGCAAAACGTCGGCTGGATTGCGGGCAATAAAGAATGTATCCTGCATATCACGAGCCGGATGATCGGCGGCAAAGTTAAGCGAACCAAACACGTGCCAGTCATCTTCTATCTCCGGTCCCTCGGCAATAGTAAAGCCCATTGAAGAGAAAATATCAAGCATCTCGTTCTTTACCAGCGAGAGGGGGTGACGGGTACCAAGTTCATATGGGGTGGCAGTACGGGTCAAATCGAGTGTATCGACATCCGCGTCGGCCACTGCCGAAAAGCTTTCTTTCAGCTCTGCAATCTTGTCGGTTGCAAAGTTCTTGAGATCATTGATTTTCTGCCCAACCTCACGCTTCAGCTCCGCGGGTACGGTGCGGAAGTCCACCATAAGCTGAGAGATCGAACCTTTTTTACTCAGATATTTTATACGCAACTCCTCTACCTCAGCCTGATTGGAGGCCACGGCTGCTGCGATTTCATTCTTCAATGCACTTATCTTGTCAAGCATATACCGAAGTTGTTTTACTATTTTCAGCGACTTTGTTTGTAACAGTCACATCCTATTATTTACTAATATGCAAATTTACAAAAAAAATCTCTAAATACAGCTATCAATACCCAAGTTTACACTTTGTTTTAAAATCGAAAATTTCTCATCTGTTTTAAAGAAAATAATTTGCGACAGAAAATTTAATTTTGTTATCTTTGTAATTTAATGAGAGAATCAAGCTAAATATGGAGAATATTATAACCCACACCACCTTTGGAAGATATCCGGTTGGTGATTCATCCTTCCCTTCAATTCGTGAATTGAATCAGGTTTATGTCGATAAAACGGCGTTGCTTTATCAATTAACTCACGAATCGAAATATAACTTCCTGAGTCGGCCACGCCGATTTGGCAAGAGCCTTATGCTGTCTACTCTCCGAGCTTATTTCAGTGGGCGCAAAGAATTGTTCGAAGGGCTTGCTATGGCACAATTGGAGAAGGAGTGGATTAAATATCCCGTCATTCACCTCACTATGGGAGGTAAAGACTTTAGCTCAACCAATGCACTCAATATACATCTAAATAATCAGCTTTCTGATAACGAACATATTTTGGGTCTCGAGTTAAGCTCAGGTGATCCTGATACTCGATTTTATAACCTCATTCGCAAAGCATCAGATAAATTTGGGCAGAAGGCGGTGATTCTTATTGACGAATATGACAAACCAATGCTTGACACACGCCATCTTAACGATGAACTACACGAAGGGGTGCGCAGCATAATCCGTGGCTTCTATGGGTGCATAAAGGAGAGTTCTGAATACATACGGTTTGTTATGATTACAGGCGTAACCAAGTTTAGTCACGTCAACATCTTCTCGGGACTCAATAATCTTCGGGACATTTCCCTCACTCCTGAATATAATGCGCTCTGCGGCATATCTGAGTCGGAGATAGCTGAATACTTCAAAAAAGACATGGAGGTATTTGCCGAACGAAACGGAATTACACCTGAAGAAACAGCCCAACGATTCAAACTTCATTATGACGGATACCGTTTTGCCGGCATCGGAGAGAATATCTACAATCCGTTCAGTGTTGTTAATGCATTCGTAAATATGGAATTTGGCAACTACTGGTTCTCATCAGGAACTTCGTACCATCTGGTCAAGGAGATGGAACAGAGTAATTTTGATTTTCAATCGCTTGAAGGAATTAACATAACCAAAGATAGCCTGATGGGGGTGCTTGTTACTGCCGACAACATCGTTGCTTTGCTTTATCAAGCTGGATATCTTACTATCAAAGAATATTATCCCGAATCTCAATCATATGATCTTGGTTTCCCAAACAAGGAGGTATCGGCAAGTTTCTTCAACGAATTGCTTAATATCAAGCTAAATACAACTCCAGGCATCGGTTTCAGTGCCTTAAAATTTTATAAATCGGCTATGGATGGAAAGCCAGAAGAGATGATGTCACTTTTGAAGTTGGCCCTGTCCAAGTTTTCATATCATCAGGTTGATGCCAAAGCCCCCGAAAAACATTTCAACACATTGCTTATGATTATCAACATGGCAATTGGGTTGGCAGTGGAGAGCGAAGTCAACACCTCGGCTGGCCGCATCGATATGGTTATCAAAACTCGCAGGTTTATATACCTGATGGAATTTAAGGTTAACTCCTATCCCAAGAAGGCTATGGAACAGATTAACCAGACGGGGTATGCCGACAAGTATTGTGGCGACCCTCGCACTCTATATAAGATTGGTGCAAACTTCTCAAAAAAGACCCGTAACCTCACCGGATGGATTATAGAGCAGGGATAGTAATTACTTTCGGTTTCTATCAATGAGGTTGTTCATGCGACTTTATTGTCTCTCTCAAACATCGATTTACAAAAACACAGAAAAGCCGCAGCGATTTCGCTACGGCTTTTCTTATATAGATTTATTTATTTTTTACTTGCGGAGTTCCTTTTCCTCGGCAGAGAGTTCGGGATCTACACCCCAGCTCTGCTGTGAAAGACGCTTGTAGTTGTTGTAACGCCACTGAGCGTTAGACTTGGCAGCGGCAAAGAGCTCATCGGCATCCTGCGGGAACATCTTGGCGAGCGAAGCGAAACGAACCTCACCCTTAAGGAAGTCGTCAAACTTGCCCCAATCAGGTTCCTTGCTGTCAAGCTGGAACGGGTTCTTACCCTCAGCCTCGAGTGCGGGGTTATAGCGCCAGAGGTGCCAGTAACCGCAGTCAACAGCCTCCTTCTCTTCCTGCTGAGTCTTGCCCATACCCTTCTTGATACCGTGGTTGATACAGGGTGCGTAAGCAATAATCAATGAGGGACCATCGTAAGCTTCAGCCTCGCGAATTGCCTTGAGAGTCTGAGCATTGTCAGCACCCATAGCTATCTGAGCAACATAAACATAACCGTAAGTAGTTGCGATAAGACCGAGGTCTTTCTTGCGGATACGCTTACCGGCTGCGGCAAACTTGGCGATTGCACCAATCGGAGTAGACTTGGAGCTCTGACCACCAGTGTTAGAATAAACCTCAGTGTCGAGAACCAGGATGTTAACGTTTTTGCCCGAAGCGATAACGTGATCAAGACCACCGAAACCGATATCGTAGCTTGCACCGTCACCACCTACAATCCACTGGCTACGCTTGGTGAGATAGTGGCTGAGGTTTACAACAGCTGCACAATCGCTGCATTCGGCAGCTACCTTCTTGGCTTCTTCAACAAACTTGCCTCCGTAAAGCTGAGAAAGCTTAGCATCCTCACGGTTGTCGAACCAGAGCTTGGCTGCGCTCTTAAGGGGCTCGTTGTCGCAGTCGCAGGCAGCGATCTTCTGAGCAAGCTCCTCTACGCGAGCACGCATCTTTTCGTAACCGATGTACATACCGAGACCGAATTCGCAGAAGTCCTCAAAGAGCGAGTTAGCCCAAGCCGGACCACGACCTTCAGCGTTGGTTGTGTAAGGAGTTGAAGGAACAGAACCAGAGTAGATAGAAGAGCAACCAGTTGCGTTTGCTACCATCTGGTGGTCGCCGAAGAGCTGAGTAACGAGCTTCAGGTAGGGAGTTTCACCGCAACCAGAGCAAGCACCTGAGAATTCGAAGAGCGGCTGAGCGAACTGGCTGTTCTTGGCGTTGAGTGTTACGTCAACGAGATCTGCCTTGTTCGATACGTTAGCAACGAGCCAATCCCAGTTCTTCTGCTGCGGGAGCTGGCTTTCTTCGGCAACCATGGCAAGTGCCTTGTTACCCTTCTTGCCGGGACATACGTCAACACAGTTACCGCAACCGAGACAGTCGAGAACGTCAACCTGCTGAACGAAGCGCATACCAGCCATTGTCTTGCCCATAGCGGGGATTGAGTGCTCTTCACCAAACGGTGCGTTGGCAGCTTCCTCTGCAGTGAGAACGAAGGGACGGATAGTAGCGTGAGGACAAACGTAAGCACACTTGTTACACTGGATACAGTTTTCGGGGTTCCATTCAGGAACGAAAGCTGCAACACCACGCTTTTCGTAAGCGGCTGTACCCTGATCCCAAGTACCGTCTGCACGATCGGCAAATACGCTTACGGGAAGGAGGTCGCCGTCCTGAGCGTTGATCTTGTGAACCACGTTGGTGATGAATTCGGGAGCGTCGGTAGCAACTGCTTCCTCGTCGGCGAGTTCAGCCCATGCGGGGTCAACTGCGAGTGTATGGTATTCGTTACCACGATCCACCGCAGCGTAGTTCATATTCACGATGTTCTCACCCTTCTTGCCGTAGCTCTTCTGGATGAACTTCTTCATCTGCTCGATGGCAAGATCCACGGGGATAACCTCTGTAATGCGGAAGAATGCGCTCTGGAGGATAGTGTTGGTGCGGTTGCCGAGACCAATTTCCTGTGCAATCTTTGTTGCATTGATATAGTAGCAGGTAATGTTGTTCTTAGCAAGATAACGCTTAATCTTGTTGGGAAGATTCTTAACAAGCTCCTCACCCTCCCAGATTGTGTTGAGAAGGAATGTACCGTTTGGCTGAAGACCGCGGAGCACATCATACATGTGGAGGTATGCCTGAACGTGGCAAGCCACAAAGTTGGGTGTGTTAACGAGGTATGTAGAACGGATGGGAGTATCACCGAAACGGAGGTGAGAACATGTGAAACCGCCCGACTTCTTGGAGTCGTAAGAGAAGTATGCCTGGCAATACTTGTCGGTATTGTCACCGATAATCTTAACCGAGTTCTTGTTAGCACCTACGGTACCGTCTGCACCGAGACCATAGAACTTGGCCTGGAACATACCTTCATCACCGGCGTTGATTTCTTCCTTAACGGGGAGTGAGTGGAATGTTACGTCATCCACGATACCGATGGTGAATCCGTTCTTGGGCTCGTTGAGGCCAAGGTTTTCATATACTTCAAGAATCTGAGCAGGAGTAGTATCCTTAGAGCTGAGACCATAACGGCCACCAACAATAACGGGTGCATTTTCCTTGCCATAGAAGCAATCCTTAACATCAAGGTAAAGGGGTTCACCGTTAGCACCCGGTTCTTTGGTGCGGTCGAGCACTGCGATACGCTTAGCAGTGGCAGGTACAGCAGCGAGGAAGTGTTTAGCCGAGAAGGGGCGGTAAAGGTGTACACAAACCACACCAACCTTTTCACCCTTGGCGCGGAGAAGGTCAACAACCTCCTTGATACACTCAGTCACGCTACCCATGGCGATGATTACGCGGTCAGCCTCGGGATCTCCATAGTAATCGAAGAGACCGTAATTGCGACCTGTAATCTTGTTAATTTCATTGATATACTCTTCAACGATGCCGGGGATACGTTCGTAATAAACGTTGCTGGCTTCGCGATGCTGGAAGAATACATCGGGGTTCTCTGCCATACCACGAGCCACAGGTGCTTCGGGGTTAAGAGCGCGCTTGCGGAAGTCAGCAAGAGCCTCCTGATCGATAAGGGGAGCGAGATCGTTCTCCTCAAGCATCTCGATTTTCTGGATTTCGTGCGATGTACGGAAGCCGTCGAAGAAGTTGATAAACGGAACGCGACCCTTGATAGTGGCGAGATGAGAAACTGCCGAAAGATCCATTACCTCCTGAACTGAACCGGAGCAGAACAATGCAAAACCGGTCTGACGTGCCGACATAACATCCTGGTGGTCGCCAAAGATGCTGAGGGCGTGTGAGGCGATAGTACGAGCCGATACATGGAAAACACAGGGAAGAAGCTCACCTGCAATCTTGTACATATTGGGAATCATCAGCAGAAGACCCTGCGAAGCAGTGTAGGTAGAAGTCAGGGCTCCTGCCTGAAGCGAACCGTGAACGGCACCTGCGGCACCACCCTCGCTCTGCATCTCCTGCACCAAAACTGTTTCACCGAAGATATTCTTTCTTCCGGCTGCCGACCAATCATCCACATACTCCGCCATGGTTGAAGACGGGGTAATAGGATAAATGGCAGCTACTTCGCTAAACATATAGCTGATATGCGCTGCGGCCTGGTTGCCGTCGCATGTCAGAAATTTCTTAGTCTTGCTCATAATTAATAATAGCTGTTTTATTTATCTGTTTTCACCTTTTCATCTCCCTTGTCTCCCTCGGACTGCCTGTATCTCACTCCGAGAAATCTTGCATCATGTGCAATTGGGGGAAACTTCTAAATCCTTTTATCCGGCAAAGATACGACATTTATGCCGCTTTTCAAAATTTAATTTTGCATCAATATTTAAAAACAGCAATACTATACCACAATTTTATGAATTTGTAATATTTTGAGCCAACTGCAAAAAACAATTTACCCCCCTACTGTTATCCTTCGGAGTGATAAGCCGATTATTCCGTCTCTTATCCTACAGGTGATATAAGTCGCTTCTCACCCTTTATCTTTTTACCTTTTATATTAGCCAAAACACTCTTGACTTCCGACCGGGGTATTGACACCAGCGAATAGTGGTCATAGACATCAATCTTACCGATTCCGTCCGCCGGACAGCCACCCTCCTTGACCAGAAAGCCTACTATATCACCCTTGGAGAGTTTCTCTTTCTTTCCTGCCGAGATTCGAAGTGTCTCCTGTGATACCGCAGCACGTTTCCCCTCCTTTGCAGCCGGATAGATAGTGTCGTCAAAATCCACATACTCCTTTACATACTCGTCGGGCCCGATTAGAAGATATACATCACCGGTGCGATCCACACGCGCCGTACGACCGTTGCGGTGAGTAAATGTTTCCTCAGTAAGTGGCTGATGATAATGAATTACAGATTTCACATTCTCAATGTCCAGACCACGCGCTGCCAGGTCGGTTGCTACAAGAATCGGACGACTGCCATTGTTGAAGAGGGCTACCGCTGTCTCGCGCTCACGCTGGTCGAGCGCCCCATGATAGAGCACTGCCGGAAATCCGTTTTTCTTCAAAAATTCGGCCGTACGCTCAGCACTCTCCCTATGATTCACAAATATGATGGCTCGTTCATGCCCCTGCTCCCCTTCAAGATGATCCAAAAGGTTAGCAAGTGCCTGCAACTTATCCTTACCATCACTCTCCACCTTGTGAACACGCAGTCGGGAGTGCAATTCTTTGTTTTCGCTCAGATAGCTTATGGTAATCGGGTTACTGAGCTTCAGGAAATCCGGGAGAACATCCATGCGGGTTGCCGAGGTGAGTATGACACGACTTACATTCTTGAGTCGTTCCATAATTTTCTTCATCTCCTTCTCAAACCCAAGTTCAAGCGACTTGTCAAACTCGTCGAGCACCAGAATCCGGGTTGGCAGCACATCGATGTTGCGGCGCTGGATATGGTCGAGCAAACGCCCAGGTGTTGCAACGATGATGTCAGTACCAGCCGACAGCGAATTAACCTCATCTTCCACCTTATGACCACCATAAAGAGGGGTCACCTTGAACCCGGCGGCAATTGCATTGACAATCCCAGCAATCTGAATCACAAGTTCGCGCGACGGGGCTATAACCACGGCCTGCACTCGACCAGTGCTCGGCTTTAGTATTTTAAGCATCGGAAGGATAAATGCCAGCGTTTTACCCGACCCGGTCGGTGAAAGCAACATGATGTCGCGCGACTCTGAAGCCTGCGCCATCATCTTTTTCTGCATATCATTGAGTTCCGCGATATTCAACCGCTCCCGCACAAGGGGAAGAAATTCCTTTTCTCTCATATCTGTATCTATCAACCTGTCTGCATCCATCAACTAATCTGCGACCAGTCAACCTGTTTTGCAAACCTACTTTTTAATTCTTTTCTAACAAGCGCCACCCCGCTCTCACCAATGGGTAGTGATTGACCCGGATAAGTCTCCACACCTTGTTGAGGACCCTCCACAAGTTCGGAGTGTGCATTCAGCACACCCTCGGCACACTGACGCGCCACGGTCAGTATCTGCCCGTCGGTGGCAAGATTTGCCACCTTAAGATTAAACGCTATCCCACTCTGCTGGGTTCCCTCCATGTCGCCGGGACCGCGCATTTTCATATCGGCTTCCGAAATAAGGAAACCATCGGAGGTCTCGGTCATTATACCCAGCCGCTTGCGTGTGTCACCACCGATATTGTTCTTGGACATCAATATGCAATAGCTGTGGTCGGCACCTCGCCCTACTCGCCCACGCAACTGATGCAGCTGCGACAAACCGAACCGCTCAGCATTCTCAATTATCATAACCGACGCATTCGGCACATTCACACCAACCTCTATCACAGTGGTTGCCACAAGTATCTTGGCCTGCCCGGAGGCAAACTGCTCCATCTGATAGTCCTTTTCCGACGGTTTCATCTTGCCGTGTACCATACACACCTTGACATCAGGAAAGAGTCCGCGGATACGTTCGGCACCCGCCTCCACACTCTTCAACTCAAGTTTTGGATTGTCGTGAACCAGCGGATAAACAATATATATCTGACGCCCGGCATCTATCTCTCGCCTAATCAATGCGTTGACCTCCATACGCGAATTGTCGAAACGCAGATAAGTCTGAATCGGTTTGCGACCAGGGGGCAACTCATCTATAACCGACACATCCAAGTCGCCATACACCGTCATGGCGAGCGTCCGCGGTATCGGAGTCGCTGTCATAACCAGTATATGCGGAGCAACATTCCCCGACTTCCACATCTTGGCCCGTTGTGCCACACCAAAACGGTGCTGCTCGTCGATAACTGCCAACCCTAAATTGCGGAACTGCACCGCATCCTCTATCAGGGCATGCGTACCGACAAGGATATGAATATCTCCGCTCAAAAGTCCTGCATGTATTTCGCGTCGCTGCTTTGTTCGCGTACTGCCGGTTAGAAGTTCAACTCTAACCCCGATGGCATCTCCCCACTTCTTGAGGGTTTCATAGTGTTGACCTGCCAATATTTCGGTCGGTGCCATCAGCGACCCCTGGAACCCATTGTCTACAGCCATCAGCATCGACATGAATGCCACCATGGTCTTGCCGCTTCCCACATCACCCTGAATTAGGCGGTTCATCTGGCGCCCGGTACGCATATCCTCGCGCACCTCGCGAAGCACCCTTTTCTGAGCTCCGGTCAGCTCAAACGGTATATGATTCTTGTAATATGTATTAAAGTACTCCCCTATTTTTGAGAACACAAATCCCCGAATCCTGCGTCCACGTTCTCGCGAATAACGCAATATGTTGAGCTGAAGATAGAAAAGCTCTTCAAACTTCATCCGCTCTTTGGCTTTCTGAAGCAGATTTGGGTCGGTGGGGAAGTGTAGATTTATCAGTGTCTCCTTTAGCGGCAGCAGATTCAATCTGTCAATAATGGATTGTGGCAACGTCTCCTCGACTCCGTTGAATCCGGGGTGTTGCAACAGATTACGCACAAGGTCGCTGACAAAACGGGTGGCATATCCACGCTTGCGCAATTTATCCGGAATTGAATAAACCCCCTTAAAACCCTGAGGGGGCTTGGCTGCATCATAGGGATTAACCTCCGGATGCGACATCTGCCACACCTTGAAGTAGGTGGGCTTACCGAAAAGCACATACAGTTCCCCAGGACGGTAGGCATCCTTAAAGTAATTGATTTTGCTGAACCACACCACCTCCATAAATCGCGACCCGTCATAAAAGCTACCCTTAAGTCGCTGTTTCACCCCCTCCCCCTCAAGGGTGAACCCCACAAATCGTCCTAACACCTGCACCGAAGGCATCTCGCCGGTAAATTCCGAAATTTTATAAAACTTGGATGTATCGACATACCTGAAAGGGAATGTGTACAGCAAGTCGCCGAATGTGTTTATCTCCAATTCGGACGCAAGCATCTTGGAGCGGCTTTCACCCACCCCTTTCAGAAACATTATATTGGTGTCAAGAAATCCCATCGAGCATTAACTCTGCAATTTTAAAATCTATCGGATTTGTAACCTTTATATTTTTATAGCTCCCTTTAAAAAGAACAATTTTACCCCCATCGAGTTCTACTATCGAAGCTTCGTCAGTCATATCGGGGGTCAGCTCCCTGTCATAGGCTTGCTTCAGCACCGATGTGCGAAACACCTGCGGTGTCTGCACACGGACATACTCCTTACGCGCCACAGCCTCATTCCCATCGGGGGTGAGTCTGCGCAACGAATCGGTAACATCATCTACCGGCACTGCAGCACCAAATTCAGTTCCAACTCTCCATCCTTCGGATATCATCTCGCAGTCTATCAGAGGGCGGGCGGCATCGTGAACAGCCACTAATGACTCTTCATCGTCTGGGATGAGTGCAAGCCCTCGCGACACCGACTCGGGACGCGAGCCCCCCCCGGTACAGACCTGCAGCGGGATTGTACGGTCCTCAACAGGCAGCGACTCATAGAGTTCCCGCCATAGCTCAAGCCAGTCGGCATTAAGCACAAGGATGATGCGCGTTGTGGAGTCTTCCTCATGAAAGCGACGCACCGACCACCACAGCACCGGGATTCCACCAAGCTCCTGAAACTGCTTTGGAACGAAGCCGCCGGCTCGGTTTCCAACCCCGCCGGCGACAATCACTGCATATTTTTGCATCTTTTCTGTCATTACTACAAAGTCCGTAGAAACGATTATATTTCAGATCTCATCCCCCCGACCTTAGCTCCGGGGAATTGAAACCTTATGTTTTAACGACTCTGACAGTAAATTACATATTCATACCACCATCAACCTGGATAACCTGACCGGTTACATAGCTTGCCATGTCTGAAGCAAGGAATACCGCAACGTTAGCGATATCCTCAACCTGACCACCGCGACGCAACGGAATTTTGTTGCACCAGTCCTTGCGAACCTCCTCGGGGAGTGCAGCTGTCATCGCTGTTTCAATAAAGCCGGGAGCAATGGCATTGGCACGGATGCCACGGCTGCCAACCTCCTGGGCAACACTCTTGGCAAGTGCAATCATACCAGCCTTTGAGGCTGCGTAGTTGCTCTGACCGGCATTGCCGTGGACACCTACTACAGATGCCATGTTGATAATTGAACCACCCTTCTGACGCACCATGATGGGGAGAACGGCATGAGTATAGTTGAATGCCGATTTCAGGTTTACACCAATCACTGCATCCCACTGAGCCTCTGTCATGCGGAGCATAAGACCGTCCTTGGTAATACCTGCATTGTTTACAAGAATGTCTACACGACCGAAGTCTTCCTTAATCTTTGCCACAGTCTCGGCTGTGAGTGCAAAGTCAGCTGCATTTGAAGCATAACCCTTGGCTTTAACACCATAAGCGGCAATCTCTGCCTCAGTTTCCAACCCGCTTTCATCGATTACGAGATCGGTAAAAGCCACATTACAGCCTTCTGCTGCAAATCTGAGAGCAATTGCCTTGCCGATGCCGCGTGCAGCACCGGTAACAATCGCTGTTTTTCCTTCAAGTAGTTTCATATTCTTATCTTTGTTGATAAATCTTATTTTTTATACTCAACTATATATCGAATATATATCGAGCTGTTTTTATCTATAACCGGCTGGGGCTACCTATCTCTCGACGATGACGCAACCGCAGGAGTATCCCCCTCCAAACACCATCAATGCTATTTTATCACCCTTGTCAAACTGGTCTATGTTCTGA
>QLIP01044306.1_pt1 | contig 33999 bp, 47 predicted proteins | sample 1769771 | NCBI WGS metagenome assembly QLIP01 (sample SAMN09428762, study PRJNA476227) | Gut metagenome, whole genome shotgun sequencing project. | isolation source: cecum | host: Rhizomys sinensis | place: China: Jinsha town of Minqing, Fujian Province | collected 2013-09-23 | reverse complement strand
GCATATGCTGCTTTTCTGAAGCTGTATTGGAACCAGTTTGACATGTTTGTAAGAGCATTGTCACTGGGGCTCTTACCTAGTGCGGCTGTCTTGGTACCATCAAATGGGGTAAACAAGGTATTACCCACCTAAGCACATTCACAAGCAGCAATACAAACAGGGTCTGAATAAACCCAATCAGGCTCCATATCAGCAATCCAATCTTTAGCATTGGCATCTGTCATTTCAGCACCTGAGTTAAATTTACTACCTTTATGAAGTACTATATCACAGGGGTCAGCAGTAATATCACTCTCTACAAAGGTATTAACAATTATATAGAAGTACTTACTACCAGGAGGTATAGTAGCCATAATAGGCATACCAGAGTAACTATACCTATTAGAAGAAGCATGGATTGCTCCAACACCAATTACAGTACCAACAGAGTTAGTTATAATTCCACCAGTATCATCAGTGAATATACAGTACCCACTTCCAGGAGAAATAGGGTACCTGACCTTCTTATAGCCCTCTATATTAATTCTATATATATTAGTACCAGTCTCTGCTTTAATTACATCAAGTATATTATCAGCTGATTCTGAAAGGTCTAATGAGGAGTTCATCTTATAAAGTCCTTCATCAGCACCTTCATCTATAGATTTTGCTTTAAGAGAGTCAATAGATATTACTCTGGTCTCATCTGACTTGCTGGGCCTTTCATTATATGAACTGTAGCAAGTATACCTGAAACTAGTAGTTGATGTAGCTGTTGCAGGAACATAGTTAATACCCTTATACCAAAATCCAGGTATCTTTACAAACACTTCTCCATTACCCTTCTCTCCATTGAGATATTTGGCAGAACTCCTCCTTGTAACTAAGGAGGTATAACCAGTATTAAAGTATGTGCTGTTCTCATCAGCCAGCTGACATAGAACCATTGTACCCTTGTTATCTCTACCCTTAAACTTCTTACCATTGTCATCTGGGTCATTAGGATTACCATCTAATTCAACAGTATTACCAGGATTAATTACTTTACCAAGGTATCTGTGGCATCCACTAAGTATGTTCTTAATGTGACCAGATGGAACATAAGTTGTACCCTGCCTGTAACCAGTATTATTGTCCAGGTTTGTTGTAGAATTCTCATAAGACTCTCTCTCATTAGTTTCTATGATAGTATACTCAGGTTGTTTAATATTAAGGCCAGGAAACTTTTCTTTATATTCAATAAGTTTGTCGTCATCAGTGTAATCCAGTAGATGTAAAGTACCTATAAGCTGAGCACCTGTAACTAACTCACCGCCTATTTCATCAAGACCATAGATATTATTAGACTTGAATTGGTCCAGCCATTCAATTGAATCTGTTCTATCAATACCAGTTATTCTTATGTACTTATTCTGCGAAGTATTATATTCAGAAAAAAGAACTTCAACAAGCTTATCCCAGTTAACATTAGGACAATTATTAATCAGAAGTTTACTTAATGAATACCAGTTCTGAGCAGTAAGAGTGTCAGTTACAGACTCAATATCAGTAAAGGTAAGTTGAGTAGCATTGGATAAGAATAGGTCTTTAGGTGTTGATAGGTGGACCTCTTGTAATGGAGCCCCGTCAGCAAACTTTATTGACTTAATACCTGTATTCCTTACATCTACATAAGTAAGCTTACTGCTCTTCTCAAGACCATATAGACCAGAAAAATCTGAGCCAGATATATCAAGATGTGTAAGAAGAGGACATTCAGTTAACCACAGGTCACCAGATGCTTTATTCCCCATATCTTTAGCTACAAGCTTATGCAGAATAGGAAGCTTAACATCTTTAGTAGCATCTACTGTCCATGCACTTGAAGAGCTAAAGTAAAGTTCTTTTATTCTTAAAGCACCAAGTACATTGGCGGGGTTATTAGCAGCATTACCAGTAACTGTAAGATTAATAGTGTAATTATTCTTATCAGTGGCAGCCTGGTGCTCTCTAATGCTTGTATTACTTGTATTCCAACCAAAGTAATAAGGAATGCTTGATACAATCTTTAGTTTATTTGTAGAACCAGCAGCTGCATAATAGACAAAGGCGTCTTGTGAGTAGTTACCAGCTTGATACTTAGAGTCAAGTAAGAAGAACCTATTTTCAAGAGTAAAAGTCCTATGAGCCTCTCTTGAACCCTGAGCAGTATTAATGAAGTTAGTACTAATATCTGAAGGATACCCAGTTTCTGTCAGAGGTTGTACATATTTGTAGTCCTGTGAGTAATTATATTGTCTCTGGCTCCAATTATTAACTAATTGCCCATTGAGTATAGACTTGAAATAATCCGCACTGAACTTACCAGACTTTCTCATTAACTGACAAACACTTGCCAAGTTAACAGCAGTTTTAGTATCTGGATTAGAATCTATAATCCTCTGAGTAGAAAAGTTAGCTCTTATTAGGTACCATAACCAGCTGTCATGCCCCTGCATGGCATACTGTTTAACTGCATCATCATAGGTATCTCTATCAGTAAGATAATCATAGGCTAAGAAGCAGTCATTTCTTTCTCCAAGCATAGTATCACCATCATAGTATTGGAACATCCAGTGTTTACCATCCATAGTGTACATCATCATGTTTTTGGCTCTCTGGTCAACTGCAATTAGATAGTCAGTCCATATATACCAAGCAAGCACACTTGATAAATTGAAGTAATCATTAACTTCATTAATGAATTTTTCACATGTCCAATCAAGCGTATCAAGGTATGCCTTACCCTCTGTTTCCCTCCAAGTATTAAGCTTTATAGGAGATATACCATTGTTCTGTGCAACCTGTTTAGCACATTCTCCAATGAAGTTGAATACCCTTTTTAACTGAGATGGTATGTATTTATATACATTAGCACCCAGGTCTTTGTTGTCTTTATCAGTGAGTCTTTCAGCAGTCTCAAGAGAATCAATGGGATGAGCTTCAACATGGTCAGTTACAGTCTCAGGAGCTCTAACCTCAAGAGCATTGTTGAAGGCTTCCTTAGAATAGGTAGTAGACTCATCAATGTTACCACTTGCAGTGAACTTAACTTGGAAGAGGTCAAGCTCAGCATTGTTATCAAGGAACTCTACACATATAGGTTCTTGAACACCCTCAGCATTGTAAGTACCTCCTTCATCATACTTATAAGCACCATCAAAACCAAATACATTACCTGACTTAGATTTATCATTATTATAGTTATACTGTCCCATGTACTCAAGGTCAGTGTATCTTGAGTCCTCAAGAGTCTCCCTATAATCACCATCATCAGTAGGTGATGATAATCCAGTTGCAGCAAATACATCAATTGGGAAACCTTCTACAGACACTCTTGTCTTGACCCTGCCAGTGGTTTCAAACTCTCTTACTTGAGCAGGATTTCTAAGGCTCTCAACTGTCTTTGTGAGTTCATTGAATACTATACCACCACCAGTATTATGCGTCATTGACGAGTCCACATAGTCAGTTTTAAGACAAGCGATAGGAACTTTAATAGCATCTTGGCTCATAGCATACTTGAACTTATTATCGACTTTCCCTCCTACAATGAAAGAGCCTTCAGCTGGTTTATTATTTCCATCTTTCTTATTAAAGTGGAGCCTGTAGTTCTTTCTAGGTCTCTTTGTTGAAGTGGTACCTTGAACTCTTATAGCACACTCAGTGTGAGTGAAATTAAATGGATTACCCTTTGTAGGAACATCTTTATAACCTAAGTTAAGGTCAGTTTCAGGTGCATAATAATCAATTCTGAAAGGCCCATAGTAGCTCTTCTTATCTGAAGATTTATTAAGGTCTTGTAAGAGAGTTCTTTGGGTCTGAGCAGCTGAAGGTGATATAACCATCACTCCTCTACCCATTGCTCTAAGTTTTTGTGGTGAAACATACAGGTTGCCTGTTGCATCCTGTGCCAGTACATTATTCTTATTGTATAAAGATTCAATGCTGAATGATGTATCTTGATCTATGATATGCTCATCCACACACTGGTCATGTGTGAGGGGGACATCATAGTACTTAATAGACTTGATAGCTACATTAGCATATGTAGAATCTATTATAATAGGAAGTTTATCTAGGTTAATAAATGATACAGGAGCAGGAGCTATATATGATAATACACCATTAAGATAGCCATAGCACAGACCCTTGGTAGAACCTACATTGGGAGCAGTTGGGTCAATAACAAAGGTAAACTTATAGTAGTTATCCTGAGCATATGGAGAACCTACCCTTGTAGCAACTGTTTGAGTTACTTTACCTTCATCATCCTTATAATCTGATACTTCGCCAGTATCTACACCAACGTATTTTGTAGTAATATTAAGACCAGTCTTTTTCCCATCATTATTCTCCCAGTAACATGAAATAATATCATGCTCACCAAGAGTAGCATTTGAACACTCAAAGAGAATTTCAAATGTACAACCGTTTTTAGTTACAGGATAACTACCTACTGATTGGAATAAGGGGAAATTAATAGTAGCCTTTGCACCATTGGTTAGGAATAAAGTATTATTTATCCACCCATTAGATTGCCAGTTAACCCCTTCAAAGACTGTTTCTATATTACCATATTTCCATACAGCAGGGTTAGACTCCTCATTACTTCTACCATCAGCATCAAGATTGAGCTTAAGTGATTCAGTGGGGAGTTCTATATTGATTACACTGTCAAGAGGAACAACCTTTATAAATCTAGTAGTATCATCTGTATCAAATGTGATTCTTAAAGTATTAGAGCTCTTTATCTTCTTACTATAGGTATATAACTTCCTATTAAGAATCTTATCAGAAGGAGCAGACACAACTACATTGCCATCAGAGTTCAGTTCATCAGTGACTACTTTAGTTGGAACTGAAGGATTTTTGGTATTAAATACATAATAGTTGAATTTAAAATCACCAAATTTGGGTGTATAAAATACAGGTTCCTTATATTTAATAGCATCCTGTATTTTACCTGTTGGGTCAGCAACCATTAGAGCTACTACTGTTTTAATAGATGAACTGAAGAGGTCAAAATAGTAAGATGAACTTCTTACTGTAGTGTCTCCAGCAGTTGTTTCAGCTACCAACTGGAAATTATTTGAACCCATGTTAAGGGTCTGAGTAAATACCTTAGAATCTGAGGCTGCTGTAATATTTTCATGTACAGCTACTTGTACTCCCTCTCTGTACAGATAAACTGTTTTACTACCATTACCTTTCACAGTATAAGGAATACTTACCTGACCTAAAAGACCATTGTTAGCAATACCTACAGAAGTAGAAAGAGATAGGGCTAGTACAGTAAGTATAATAGAACCATACTTAGTAATTGTCTTTTTCTGTGTAACTTCCTCAGTATCTGTATATTCATAGGTGTGTTCTACAGCAACTGATATAACAACTGAAGCTGAGCCTGTAATATTCTTAGAAAGAATAGAGGTAAGGTCAAACTCATGATTAGGTGCCTGAGGATTAGGTGCACTTACAATTGAGCCAAGGGATGTCTTGTAGAAAGGCACTGAAGAACCTTGTCTTGAGATAGACAGTGACACACTTGCGTAGCTATTAGGAATAGCAGCACCCTGATAGTCAGAGACAGTAAAACCATAAGTAAGCTTAGTTTCTCCTCCAACATTAATATACTGATTAGAAAGACTGGTCATTACAGTTACCAGTCTGTCATTAACATCAGGGGCACCTATGTTTAGCTCTTTAGTGGTCTGAACTCCTTCTGAGTCTCTGCTTGTAATAGTAAGTTTTTTACTTGTTCCATCTACATCAGTGACAATTTTATTAGTTCCCCCACCAAACAGTTGAGTCTTCAGCTGAGTTCTAATCTTAATTTCAGCATCCGCCTCTCCTAGCTTGTCTCTAAGTTCATCCTTAATAAACTTCTGAACAGCCTGTCCACTATAAGGAAGGTTATTAGAGGTATCATTGCCCCAATCCTGTTCATAACTTGTAATAGGATTTTCACTAAATTTCTTTTTCATAATTATACTTTATATTTAATTTTTCCATCCCTCTGTATTAGACCAGGGGGCATCATTTTTCCAAAAACCTGCGCCAAAACAGCTTTTAATAACTTCCCATACAAGAACTGAACCTTTGTATATTTGAGTAACAATCTTGTTTCCAAATCTTATATACTCTATTTCTTTATTTCCAAAAAATACCATACATTTAATATTTAATTAGTAGAATCATCTTCAAAACAAAAATACAAAGTATTAATATTTTTTACATATTCAGGGTTTTCATATTCAGCAGTCTTTACAGTTTTAAATATAAGCTAATTTAATTGATTGCCTATACTTGTAATAGCTTCTTCATTAGTTGCTATTTTTGAGATCTTATCCTGCAGTTCTGTAAGTTTACCATCAACTAAACCTGCTTTTTCGTCAGCTCCCTTAGCAGCGTCAGATGCATTAGTAGTAGCAGTCTTAGCCATTTCAGTTTGAATGACAGCATTATCTTTTGCTATTTTAGCTTCGGCCGTAGCTGCCCTTATTGGTGCCATTAAATCAGAAAACTTTAATCTTTTGAAGTCATTTCCATTATCCTAGAATAGAGGCAATATGTAGGTCTATAAACTCGGGTTGTCTATTGAGCCACTATAAAATCCAACACTATCTAATGAGAATGAGTAATCATCAGTAGAGAGAGTTTCAATTATTTCATTAATTATTAATTGTTTTTCTTCAGGTGTCATAGTTATATTACATTGTTAATTACACTAATATTATTTATTAAGCACATTATAAATATCATTAGACTCTAGTACAAAAGATTTTAATTGAATTATACCAGTAAATATCAATTCAAATGTATCTATGTCTCGTAGTACTTTAATGTCTTTTCTTAATGTTGTGTATTTTTCGTCATTAATAGGACTTAATGTATAGTTGTTTATACCAGTGTTAAATGTATAATTGTTCGGCCCATTTAAATTAATAGTAATATTGCCTTCTTTTACAACTTTATATTCAAGCACTATAGTAAACCATGAAGGAAATCTAACACTATTAAGGGGACTTAATCTTTTTAAATCTCCTTTAACCCATCCTTTAACAATTTTATACATAGATATTATTCCATCAAAAGAAAGGGCTCCTCCAGAATATCTACTACTAAAAAGTTTTTTATTAGTAAATATAAATTTACCTCCTGTATTTTTTTTATTCGCATATTCTCCTCCTTTTATCATGAGAGCTAATATAGTTTTAGAGTGCCAATGCTTAGAGCCATTAATGAAATAAGGGTCTTCAAACAAATTATCTTTACTTAACCCTCTTTTAATTTCATTCATACTCCTATTTATCAAATCTCTATTTGATGCCGCTTGATCACCTATACTGTTACCATACTAGTCAATGAACACACCTTTGAAGTAAACATTCTTACCATAAGTACTCCACGCAGTATCTGAAGTTTTACCTAATCTAAACAGGCAGTTATCATTTAAATCTTCTATAGAATCATTCTGAAACTATGATATTACTGTAGTACCATTACTATTATGTAAAGCTAATACAATAGAATGATTATTATTTGTAGTATTACCACATAACTAAACTACAGCACCTTTTGTAGGAGGACTATCAGTTAAATCAATATATACTTTACCATCAGTTACCTATTTAACTTCTGTGTATATACCATTTAAGTTATCACTAATATTCCAACCTATAATATCATTAACACTAAATTTAGTCGGTTCTTCAAATTCTATTTCAATAACAGAATTTTCAGATAATGTAGCAACTCTTTTTACTATTTGACTTATGGATAAATATCCATAATTTATACCACTATCTCCACCAGTCTTAAAGACTTCCCACTATCCATTTATGTATTTATAGATTTTATTTTCTTCTTTAACATAAACAAAGGTTCCATCTTTAAGTTTATCTGGCAGTATAGTATCTCTTTCAGCCAAGGAGTCTACCTACTTAAATCCACCTCTAATATAATTAGAGTCTATAATAGAAAAGTCGGCACTACCACTTGGCACTATTTCTCCTAAAAAACTTGGCATATTATTGAACAGTTATAGTTACTTTACCTAGACTTGTATTTTTAGATACATAAAGCTTGCCTTCAACCTCGATACCCTAAACATTTTTATGTGTATAATTAGTTTTATTAAAGTCGCTAGTACAATCAATATTATCTTTTACTAATTTAGTAGCATTAGCAGCATTAGGGACAAACATCCACATATTACATCCTGGATCTACATCAACAGTAAAGGTCCTAGTTGACATAAAATTATGATATGTAGTTGATTTTATCTTAGTCCCATCTTCTGCTGCGGACTTAGAGTTGTCCCATAAACCAGCATATATTTTATAAGTGAATGAAATTGATGCTGATGCACTATTTGAAGAAGTGCCGTCACTAACACTCAATGTATACTAAAAACTTTTAGGAACATTACTAGTTATAGGACCTTCAACTTTAAAACTATTTAATGTAGGGTCTATATTTTGGCCATTAAGTACCTAGTTCTGCAGTACATCTTTGTTAGTAGTCCAGGTGATTGTAAAACCATCTACACTTTGTCCTACTTCATATGTACCAGATTTAGGAACACTAAAAGTATTTATTTTAGTATTTACATAAAGTAATTTATCTAATGCCTACTTTACTGATTTTATATTCTTATCTTGATCAGTTGTATATTGCAATACTGCAGGCTCAGTTTCTATCATAGAGCACCAACTGCCATTTTTAAAATACTTCAAAGATTCTTTGTAGTACCATAATGCATTCTTATTTTCAGGCTCTTTATTATCATAGATTATAGGCCCAAGAATTTTCATTTCTTATTACTATTAGTTGATTTATTAATCTATTTACTTTTAAGTTCGGCATCAACTCTGGCTTTATCCTTATCAAAGTTAAGTCTATCCCTATCTAATTGAAGTCTCTTGTCAAACTGTCTCATAGATTCAAGTAACTTAGCTCTTGATTCTTCAGAAAATTCAGGCTCTTGAATACCGTCATTGCTATTCATAGCTGACTGAGCTGAGATTGTAGCAACAACAATCTTAGTCTCATTATCTCTTTGATTAAGCTAATCTTTAAGCTGCATATCAGCTTCCTTAGCTTGAGCCTCAGCCCGCATCTTCTATTGTTCCATCTGTATCTACTGCTGTTGAGCTTCTTGCTATCTTTGCATAAGATCCATTTCATTCTTCTCAACCATTCTCTGCTTTTCAGCTAAGCTAGAACTATTATATAATTTCATAATAGTAGAGAAGTTTAATGTTTGATTTTGCAAAGCAGCTTGAGCAAGCATATCTAGCTTTTGTTTAAGCTCTTGTACAGAAGAATCATTGTCAACTACTAAGCCATAATCACTTTCAGCAAATTCATCTCCATCAATGTCCATAACTTTCATGGAACTATCAGATAGAATATACTAAAACTTCTTGCTTCTTCCTTTTAAAGCAATCTTAGCAGTTTCTAAAAAGCACTCTAAAGCTCTTCTTTTAACATCATCATGAGTTGTGAATATCCATTCAGTTATATGAGAAGATTGTAATGTAGCTCTTTCTACTCCTCCAACAGTTTCTCTATTACTAATCTAACCTTCTCTCTGTTTAGATATGCCTGATACCTCAGCCATCTCCATCTTAATAAACTCAAGAAGATTAATACTTTGCTGTATTGAATTGCCTAGTTCAGCATCAATAACACCAGAGCTTGCATTATTAAGAGCTCCTGCTAATTTACCAGTAGCAGCTCCTACATTACCTTCTTTAAAACTATCAATGATGGCCATATTATTAACTCTAGCAAAGTACATCCACTTATCTATATCCCAACCTTTAGGAACCTTAGCTAAGTCAAGGGTTATTATTTTACCCCAATTCTTTGCTAGCATTTTATTTAGTCTATCATGGATAACATCATATAAATAGTTATATGGTTTCATCATATCAACAAGAGAGAAGGGTCTAGCATCATTAATATTGTATATAGAACCTACAATACCAAAATGGCATCTAGAAGGGTTAGATAGCCTATTATATTGCACTACTCTAGGTCTCATATTAATATAAATCTTTTCTCCTATCTTAGTACCTTCCCAAGCTTCATTTACCCATAAAGTCTCTTCTTCTTCTCCTAATGCTTCATTAATCACATAATTTTCAGGATAAAACTCAAAGTGTTCTTCTCCTGTAACTTGGTCATAAGATTTAACTTTTTTAATTTTTCTTCTAGATTTCCAGTATATTCTTATCACTCTTATATTACCTGCTAGATCATAAGGCATTAGAGAGTTCTATTGTCTAGCTGTAAATAATTGATTAGGAGGCATTATTTCATCCTCACCAATCATAGTACTAGAAGGAATAAACTCAAGCCTAGGATCTGGTTCATTATTACCTGACTCTCCATAAGGATTACTAGGAATTTCTTCTATATACTTTATATCTTCGGCTGTCAAGTTATCATAAAAAGTATCTATGATTCTACCAGGGTTCCAATAATCTTCATATATAATTACATCAGCATCTTCAATTTTATTTGAATCTCCTGATCTAAATACTCTAAGTTTACAAGGATTTACTCTTTGCATAGTAGGCTCACCTCCAACTATGTCACACATATAAATCTCTTCAGCAACAGTTAAAGCATCAATAAAACCCTAATTAAATATCAAAGGAAAATTAAGTTCTTTTGAATAGTGATTAAGCAATGCATTGGCTCTAACTTCTCTCATGTCCTGCCATTCATAGGTAATATATTCATTAAGTTTTTCAAGCTCTGCATTAAACTCTTCTTCACTCTGTGCAGTATTTGCAACCATCTGTTGCAATCTTTGCATTAATTCAGCTTTTTTATTTTTCTCAATTTCTGATATTGAATTAGGATTGGTAATAACCACTCTGTAGTCAAAAATTCTTTTAGATTCTTCACCCCTTAATACATTTAATTTAGAATTCATTATAGGGTAATGTTGAATCTTTTCAGGTATAAAACTTGCTTTTATATTGTTAGGGTTTACTACCAACATAAGGTCATCCATATGAAGTTTACCATTTAATAAATCATAGTTAACCTTCTTATGGATAACACTCTTTCTGACTGGTGAGTAGTTAAAGAAGGCTTTACTAGCTGCCCAATCAACTACAGACTTTCTCCATTTCTTAGTTTTTCTAGAGAAAGGTAATTGTTGTGGTGGAAATTGTATTATTTCATTCATATCTTCTTTAACATTTATAATGTGCAAAAATAATTAAAATATTTTAAATATGCAAGTAAATAATCAATTTATTTATTATAAATACTTCATCTTTCTAAATTTACTGCCATGTAATTTCTAGTAAAGAAATCATCATTACCTAGATAATCTTTATCATTTACTTTACTATTTCTTACAGGATCTCCTTGGTATAATATCATCTTTTCTTCTCTATATAACATTAGCTGCACTAAAGACATTATTCTATCTACATTTATATCAGGACTACATAACATTAACTCTTTTATAAGTGCTCTATTCTTTATAAAATGTAAATTAGATATTGTGTATTCTATTATATTACCTTCCTCTTCCTTCTACACAGGCACTGGCTTTAATAGCCAATCTCTAATTAAAGTATACCCAAAGTTTTTTATAGGCAAAGTAGCAGTTACACCCTTAGACGCATTACCAAATCCTGTAGATTTAATCAACTATTTATTCTTTAAATATTCAGGAGTATCAGCTAATAAGTGTAGACTATTCATTTTACTAAAATAAGAAAAGGTATTACGTTTATTATTTTCATATAGCATTTTAGCATTATAAAATAGGCATAACTTTCTAGCCATTTCATTTAGATCATCAACAAACTATGGTCTTCCTGTATATTCAGCTACTATTCTATCAGTCCATAAATCTAGTACAAACATAGAACCTAATGACATAGTTCCTGATTCATCACTTTCATAGTTATCAAGAGATGCTATATATCTTTCAGATGGTACTTTATCATTAACTTTTTGAGGCATTTCATATATCTCTAGAGCACCAGTTAGTTTATTATCTTTAGTAGGAAATTCTCTAATAGGCATTTCTTGAGTATTAATTGAAAACTATATATTCCCTCCTTTACCAGTTACTAGAGTACCTACATACACATCATTATAGAAATTAGGATTATTATCAATTTCATTTAATCTAGCTGTAAGTTCTGTAATAGGGAACATATTACCTCTTGATTTCTATATAGCTTCTTGTGGTGTAAGAGGTATTTCGGCTATTCTTTTAGTAATAGCATTAATGTCAGTACTATTATATTTAACTTTATACCTATCTTTAAGTATCTATAGTATAGCTTTAGTTACATCTGAATTACCATCTTCATCAAAGCAATCTGCTCTATTTAAATACCCTGGGTAAAAGTATGCAAATTTAGGCCTTCCTTGTCCTTCTTTATCATAGACATTAGGCATTCCTTTTATATTATAGCCATCAGGATTGTACATCATCTCCTGCATAGAAGCAAAGTCAGACTCAGCATCTGCAGAAGTTCCATATAGATATATCATTCCAAATACTTTACCACCATCTTCTACAGAAGGTCTTATCACCTAATACAAAGACAGCAATCTTTTAAAAGTACCAGCTTCTTCAAGTAAATATAAAACACCTCTAGAACCTCTAAGTTTAGATTCATCATCTTTAGAAGTAACACCTAAAACACTATTCTAGGTCCCTTTTCTAGTACCAGAATCTACATCCATGTATCCCATAGTCCATTGCATATTTTGCAAAGATGAAGTAAGTCTTTGTGAAGGGAACTATGTATTAGTTGCACAAAAGTCTATATAATACTAGAACATATCTAATAATTGATTTGCTCCTTGTATAAACTTTCTTTCAGAAGCAGTGGCTACACACTATACCTTCTTATTTACTATTTTAGATTCTCCTAGTATAAACCTTTTAGCTAATAATGATGCCGCAGAGAATGACTTTCCTGCACCACGTTTAGCTAGTTCTAATGCATGATGTCCTTCTTTTCTACATTGATTTAAATAATGGAATCTATAGTATATACCATCAAAAAATAAAGGAAAGTCCACAACTCTTACAGTAGTACCATCAGGGGCTTGTTTAGTCATTTGTATAGGACAATAATTCAAAAAGAAATACATATCACCAGTAATCCACTCACCATCTTCAGGTCTAACATACCCTTCCCAACATCTTCTAACCTCTTCCCTAATCCACTTACCATATTCACTATTTGGATTAGCATTAGGTTTAAGCTTAGTATAACACCCATGTAGTTTATAATGAATAGCTGAAGGTCTAAAATAATTAGTATTTTCTAATATATGAGGCTTAGTAACATCTATTATTATTTTACCTTCTTCATCTCTAGGTAAATCTTTAGCATAAAGTCTATCTTCAGTTATAAATGTTCTTACATAGGGAATATTATTTATAGCATCTAGAAACTGTTCTTTAATCTCTAAAGGAAGAGCATCTAGCTCCTCATCAGTTATTCGAGTTTGATATTTATTAAATTTCATTTTTTCAATTTGATAAAAGATTTACTAGATAACCAATTTATGTATTCAGGAAGAAACTCTTTATCAGCCTATCTCCAAACTTCTATAAGGCTATCTGTAGCATTTTTAGTTACTTCCCAATGGAATAAAAGCTCTTTATTTTCATTCTTAACTAGATATATAGAATAATTAAAGGTTTTATATGCTTTAAACTTAGGATGTACTTGCATGTTCTTATGTATAACAAGCATTCCTTTATCACTACTTATTATACTATTTGCAGCTTCAATTAAATTATAGATCTAATCCATCTTCTAATATTGATTTAGCTTTTTGTCCTCTTACTCTACCACTATTCTCAAGCATCTCTTTAGCTACTAGTCTTTCAGCTTCAGATAGTTCTTTAACAAGTTGAGGCACCTATTTAATAGCTGATATAATAGAAGCTACTGTATAAATAGGTTTGCCTTTATCATCTACAGCTTCTAGATCAATGTTTCTTAAAGACTTTCTTAAATTATTAGCAGCATATCTAGTGTCTTCTAGAATTAGTGCTGAAGTAGTCTTAAATGACGCATAGAACTCCATAGCTTCTATTACAGCTTTATCAGGTTTCCATTTAGAATCTAATCCTTCACCCTCTATTATGGCTTTAGATCTTTCATCTCTGTCTACTAGATATTGGTAATCACTAGCAGGATCTTCCATGAAGTATACATAAGAAAGTTCTGAAATAGCTTTATCTTTACTAATAGATCTATCTCTATTCCATAATACTTTAAATGGTCTAAGAGCTAAAGCTTCTTCAGAAATTACTACTCTATATTGCTCGTATCTAAATAATTTCATATCATATATTAATATTAAAGGCCTAGTGATTATTATCACCAGGCCGTATTAATTAAATTATAATTTTAGGTTTTTCAGGTTTTATGATAGTAGGGCCTGATTTATCCTCTACATCTTCAGACTCTTCAACAATAAATGTAATATCTTGATCATACAATACTAGATGTTTTTTACCACTAAGTTTAATGGTATTAAAATTAAAACCTATAACCGTATCATCACCCATTATATTGCCTTTAAGTGATTTATCTCTATGCTTAGTTACCATATATCTAGTAGGATCAATACATACTACATCACCTTCTTTAATATCTCTTACTGTAGTACCTACTGAAACTACAGTTTGATATTCTTTAAGAGAGCCTTTTGATCTAGAAGTATCAATAATACCACCTATATACTGATCTTGTTCATAAGTGTCACAGGTGGTTATAATCCTATTAAACATAGGTTTAATTTTAATCAGATTCTTCATTTCTCTTCCTTAAATTTTTAATATGATTAAATCTTTCTTTAATTGCTTTATATCTATCATAAGATACACAAAGTTTACCAAGAGATGGTACATTGAAATTAGTTCTTAAAGAAAGAAACTCATCTTCAGTAAGTTCTTCTTTTAATGGTAACTCCTGAATTGAGTTTCTTATAAAATACCAAAATGATTTATATACTTTATCAACTATTTCTATAGGTATTTCATTATCCTTGGAAACTTTTGATATTATTTCCTAGTAGGTCATTGTAGATTAAATGCTAAAAGTAATTGAAAACTAGTTGCATCCTTTTCTAATTTAGGAATAAACTTAGGACTTATCTTACCGTCCTCTATCATTTTACTCTTTTTGAGTTTAGTCATGATGACCTGGAAATGAGCTTGAGTAATAGCACATTCTTCTCTAATTTGCCTTTTAGTATCTTCCCCTAGAGTAAGCTTATTAAGGATAGTTTCATCACTTACTACCTTACTTAGTTCATATCTATGCTTAAGGAAGCATGCTAATACATCAGTTTCTCTTTCAGTTAATTTATGAAATGGCCTAAGGAATTCTAGCCAAATCCTAAAAAAGCTACCACTAAGGCTGCCCTTAAGAGCTATTACACTGTTAGGTTTATTTTCCATAGGCTTTAAAAGTTAATTAGGCCTGTTCAGTATTTTCAGTAGGTTCTTCCAAAGTAAGAAGGTCTTTAATTTCTTCTGCACATTTATTACAGAATTCTTTATCAAACATCTTAGCATTTTCAATAACTTTAAACAGCCAAGTAAGTCTCAATGAAACATAGTCAATACTCCTAAGTTTATTATTAGCTGTCATAAGACTTTGCTGAAGTTGAATTACTGTTTGTTCAAGTTGTTCATAAGACGTCTTCTCAGCAGTGTTATTATCTTTCTCTTCCATCATATATTTTATTAGTTAAATAATCAAAACCATACTTTTTTCTATAAAAGTCTTCCCAATTATCTATATTAGATTGTGCTATATCAGTTCCTCCACAATCATCACAGTAATCAAGATCTAAACCTGCTACTACTGTTTTAATATTTAAAGACAAACAATTCTTACAATAGTGTACAGGTTCATCATTATACTCCTTTAAGTTGCTCATATATTCTCTTTTTCATTTCATTATGATGTCTACCAGGAGTAGGCTTTCTATTATTAAAAGGTCTATTAGGATACTTAATGCCAGTAGTTGCATCAATGTGCCCTCTTCTAATAGCTCTTTTTATTGATTTATACTAAGATACCATAGAGTAGTTAAACATGTCAGCTAGTTTATCTTTATACTCTGTAAATGTATCTTTAATTTCTTTAAGCTTCTCTTCCATTTTATTATATTTAATTAGGTGCGAGGGGAGGACTTGAACCTCCAACCTTCAGGTTATGGGCCTGACAAGCTACCATTGCTCTACCTCACAAGTGGAGTAGGTAAGGGGAATCGAACCCCCATCTTAAGTTTGGAAGACTTAAGCACTAACCATTGTGCTATACCTACATCTAATTTGAGGCCCCTCTCAGAATCGAACTGAGGCTTCTGCTTTACAAGAGCAGCGTTATAACCACTAAACCAATGGGCCTTCACTCACCTTTTAATTTTACCACCATAAGCACGCTTCATTGCCTATGCTCTCTTTTCTAAACTAGCTGCTTCACTTTTAGCTTGTTTCATAGCAGCTGCCTTTCTTTTATTATCAATCATTATTTCTTGATAGGTAGCTAGAGTTCTAGCATCTTCCATTGCCTACCAATCTCTCTCATTAAACTTTTTTGCCATTACTTTCTTACACTAATTTCATTAATCTTATCATAGAAATCTAGAACAAACTGTTCATTATGCAGCTATGATTTTGATATATTTGAATCTATTTTTTCTAGTGCCTTTAAGCACTGTTCCATTTGCCACTTTAATATCTCTTTATCCATATTAAAATTATTGGTTGTCCCACTAGGATTCGAACCCAGACATGAGGATCTAGAGGCCTCAGTGCTAAAACCATTACACCATAGGACAAACTTATTTATATTTTGGTACTGCAAAGTTACAAAGAATTTTTGAAACTACCAAATAATTTTATAATTATTTTTAAATATTTTTATATTCACTAGTAGCATCAAAAGAAGGACAAGCCTTTGCAGCAAAATTATTGTGTGAATATATCTTAGCTTTAGGGTATTTAACTTTGAGTTGTTTAAGCAGATTTAATAGAGATTCTTTTTGCTCATTAGTTCTAGTATCTTTAGGGTATTTATTTATAGAATCCATTCCTCCTATGTAACATATACCTATAGAATTAGCATTATGTCCTGTACAATGAGCACCTATTACTTCTTCTGTTCTTCCTTTATATATAGAACCATCTCTATATATAACATAGTGATAGCCAATATCATTAAATCCTCTTTGTAAGTGCCATTTCTTTATAGTATCAATAGTATAATCTTTACCTTCAGGAGTAGCACTACAATGAACTATTATTTCTTTAATTTCTCTCATATTATATTCTAGATTAAAAATAAAAATTATAAAAGTGGATAGAGTCTCTTGTCTACCATCTTCAGTCCCCAACATATATAGTGCATCACCTGTGCATTACCTGATGTAATATTTATACTACACTTTTATAATTTATCACATTTACTGCCCCCATGTGATGCAAGGTAGGTTCTACGACACCTAGGTATGAGCATTGTATACGCGCATTACGTTGAGTCTTATACTAGTATTATCCTCTTTATGACTAGTGATGCCTATAGGATTCCAACCTATACCTTCTATATAATAGATGAGCTGGCAATGTTACTCAAAGGCATCAACAGTACCCTTAGGGTCTTCACAGATTAAGTGGTACATATATACTTACGAAATTTTTTCGCCGCAAAGTTACAAATTATTTTTGAACTATGCAAATTTTTAATGTTAAATTAATTTAATTTTTAATCCCAGTTTGTAATAATTTTTATATGATCATATATTGATTTAATTTATACAACTTAATGTTTACTTATTACTTATTCTGTATATATAAGCGTCTCTAATATGTTCATATTCTGGAGATTGCTAACTTGTATTATTAAATAATTCTGCAAGTTCCTAATCAGAAAAATCTTTCATAGCCTCAGCAGCTTGCTTCCTGTCTTTGTAATCTTGGTATGCCATATAACCCAATGATCCTGGTATACTTGCAAGAGCTGCAGTTGTAGTGACGTCTTTAATTTTTCTAACTTGGTTTCTAAGCTTTAATGAAGCATCTAGTTTTTTAGCTGTCAACTTTTTCCAATCCACTATTCTCCCAGCTGTTGTGTCAAACATTGCGGTCCTTAAACCCTCTACATAAGGGTTCGACACTTTGTTCTGTCCTAGTTCCCTTAATCTGGAATAGTGTAATAATGTCTTAAAGTCATTACTAGGGACATAGGGTAAGAATGCACCATCGTTATAATCAAAGTCTACTCCACTCCACCTACTAGTTCTAAGCGAAGTATTTGGTATTCTCTGAGATTCTACTATCTAGGCTACTTTTTCTTCTGGAAGTGAAGTTAGTAACACCCTTTCAAGCGTTGTTGGGCTAAAATAAGGGCTGACTAAGGCTTTTATACTAGGGTCTAGTTGTTTAATACGATACCCTGGATTTATTTCAGATGAATATTTTGCAACCTTGCCGCCAGGCATTCTCTTATACTAAGTATTTTTTGATAAATTTAGTCTAGGAATTGGTGTTTCCTCGGGTGCAAACTCTATAGCTGGGGCATTTATTACGTCCCAAAATAAAGATTTATTTTTAAATTGCCTAATTTGCTCTAAAGGTTCCAGTTGAGGATCTATTCCAAAATCAGTGTGCAATTTAGCCAATATACCATAGCTTCCCTCTTTTACGTGATTAATTGGTTTTATGAATCTATTTCCAATTTTGTCTATCATCTCTTCAGGATTGCTGATTGATGGTGCCTAGGACTATCCTGTTAAAGAACCGCTATTTGATGTATATAGCCCTCCTTGGGTGCCTAAGTTATCTCCCCCTCTCTTATCACTACTTTTTGTATTTTTACTGAAAGTTAAAGAATTCTCTATCTAGTCATCAGGCACATCATGTACACCTCGTATACTTGTTTCTTGCCTTTTTATAAAGGCTGCTGCAGTTTCCTTTAAGCTAGGATCTAGTCCTTCTTTATAGCAAAAATAGGCATATTCAGGAGCTTCCCTAAAATACTATTCCATATTTCCTTCTTCTATGAATTGCTTAAATTCTGGATCCCTTAAATACACCTACTTCATTTCTAAATCGCGGTTTCTTAATTCCTCGGCTAGCCCTCTAATTCTACCAGCTGTTGTATTTTTTGGAGTGCCATATTTCTAAATATACTTCATAGCTAGGTCTATCATCGCATCTTTATACTCCTAGAGAGTATCTAAGTCTCTGGTTTTTGCGTACTAATAAGTATCTTTTAGATCATTTATCTCTTTAATCGTTGTCTTAACCCCCTTTTTAATTGTAGGCACAGCTTTATTTAAGCCGTAACTAAATAATACATCACCCAATAAATTAATTCCTAAAGCGGTTTTAGGATTTTCCTGTGCATACTATTCAGTAACAAGGCCACTATTTCCCATTATAAAACTTTGTGCAAGTTCATCCCCACTTTTTCCTGAAAATAGATCACGAATAAACCCTATATTCTAACTAGGCATCATTCTGTTAAGAAGTCCTACTGATGCAGGACCTTGAAATTCCATTACATTACTTCCTAATGAATTTAAAGGTTCAAATACAGGATTACCTAAATGACGATTAACATTTGCTACTCTAGAGGGACCTATTAAAGATTCATAATTAGGACCTAATACTTTTTTAACAGATTCTCCTAGTGCTCTTGCAGCTTTCTAGTATGAACTTTCTGGCCTTTTGCCCTAAACAGTAAGAGTAGGTAATTCTATAGGATGAGCCTCATTATATGCCTCATATAGCGGTGCAGTATCTAGATTAGCCTCAGGAAGAATCTAAGGATTCTATTGCATATTCCATTCTACTACTTCATCAAGTGAAGGAATTGGAAAATTTAAATTACCTCCTGTATCATAAGTCTTGTTAAAACTAGAATGATTAATCATATTCAGCATCTCAGGACTGGTCATTAAATTTTTACCTCTAGCAATAACATCAGAAGTGTGATTAGGGTCTCCTGGATTGTACTTTCCAGATTTAAATTTCTTCATAGCATGAAGCAGCGGAGGTTCGTTTATATTAAACTTCTTGGCCTTATTCTCCATGTCCCTTCTGCCATCTAATGCTGCTTGTTCTCTTTCTTTTTCAGGAAGTTTTTCAATGGTAGCTATATAGTCCCTATAAGGATTATCATTTATATATGACCAATCACTAGTCATGAGAACAGGAGATACTTTATTATCATTAGTAACTTCAGGTGTCCACCTATTACCAGAAGTTGGTGAACCATAATACATGCCTGGACCCCTGCTTTCATCAAGGTTATTATTGAATGTTGATTCCTGCGCTGCTAACCCTAATCCATGTTCTATAGGCAGCCCTACTAGGTTGGTATATTTTAAAGTACTGTCTACCTGTGCTTGAGACACTAAAGCTCCTCTGTCTTTATTTGAATCTTTTCCTCCTCTATTATTTTGTGTAATTCTTATAGGATTGTCATAAGATATAGCATGCTTTTTTTCAAGTTCTTTTCTATGTCTTACAATATCTGCATCCTTCTTCCTAGCCCAGCTTAAAGGATCATATTTAGTAACAGAACCATCTGAACCATACATCACATATTTCTAGATAGCCTTACTCCAGTATCCACGTCCATAGGGAATTATTTTACCGTCAGGACCATACCATCTTTTTTCCTATTTATTATAAGTAGGGCCTACTTTTTTACCACCTTCTTTATAAAAGTTATAAGTCTCTCTTATATTACCTATATCTGTTACGCCATTCTATACAGCTAAGTTTATATACCTAGCTCTATCTATCATTGATAATCTATCCCACATATTATACTTTTTTTTAAGACATAGTTATCCTAATTCCTAGATTAAAAGTTCACCTTATAAATAATTTAGTATATAGAGAGACCTGGGTCAATTCACCAATTAAGACCCCTGGTATAGAATTAAAACAGCATTGAGGGCGTTTATATATTATTAGTCTACCTCTCTTATCTCTAGCTCCAATTACCTCTGCCCTGCTTATGGTACCCTTTATTCTCCCATGTTGGCTTGGAGACCTCTCAACTGCTTTAACCTCTTCTACTAAATTAGTAGGTATGTAATCTAGTACTTGCTATGCCTAGTATGGTGCAAAGATAGTAAAAAAAATTGACATATGCAAATTTTTAATTTATTTTTAATTTTTTATTAATTTTTTTTTAAATTTTTTATTTTTTTTGTTTAGCCATAAAGATGAGTGAATGCATTATCTTTTTTTATTTTTTTTTAATTTTTTTTTAATTTTTTATCTGGCTGTGAAAGTGTGGGATAGGCACCCCAATACCTGCCTGCGCTTTCGCGGTGGGGGTAGGATCCCCCCGTAGTTGGCAAGCCAACTCTATTCCTACAGTACACTATTAACCATCAAACACAATGAACATTGCATTATTCTGCCAAGAGCATGAGCTCCCCAAGATGTGTGAACTCTACACATCCAAACTGAATACCTATGAAGGTACTTCAACCCCCATCAACTACCTCAAGCTTGCCAAAGCTATAAAAGAGACAGGCCAAGATTACCTCGTGCTATCCAGAGGGCTAGCAGAGGCTATCAATGCTGGGGAGCTGTCCATCAAAGACGCCGATGTCACCATGTCTGAACTTGGCCTATATGGCTGTATCAGACCAGGTGGAATCCTGGTTGGAACTATAGAACTCTGGTAAGAGTTCTGCACCACTGATCATACTGCAAAGTATGATCTTTTAAAGGTAAAAAGAACATATAGACAAGATTGATTGTCCATTGACTGCCTGAAATTAATTGATTATAATTGATTATAGTTTATTAATTAATTGAGTATAATTAATTGATTGTAATTGATTATAATTGATTGATTATAATTAATTGATTAATTGATTAATTTATTGATTGTAATTAATTGATTATCAGGGAGTTAGGTGACAATCAATCTCCCCATATTTTCACCCCAAATACCCTACATACCAGAACCCCTCTAATAGTAATACATAACTATTAATACTGCCAAATAAACACAAATAACCCCTAAAATCATGAGTTATTTTAATGATATGTATGCAGGTTTAGAAGAATTTATCCTAGATCTGCAACAAACACAAGAAGAAAAAAAGGATAATTGCTACTATATAGTGGCAAAAAGCTATAAAAACAAAGCCACAATCATCCTAGAAAAGCCTTTTAATACAAAAGAAGAGGCTATAGTAACGGCAAAAGCTTTATTTAAAGGTAAAGCTAAAGCTATATCTATATACCAAGGTTTTCCTTCATTCGAGTAACCCTATAAAAGAACTAAAGCAAAACTAAGTTCACTTACAAGTAAGGTATTAAAAGTTTTGCACAATTAATTAACCTTTAATTCCACAATAAAAATGGAACAAGACATCTACAATGGTGTTACTGTGACTAAGTCATGGTCATTCCTGGCATTTGCCAAAGAAAACGGTCTTCCTTACCTTAGAGAAGACGTAAACAAGACTACTGGTGAAGTATTCCACTCACTAGCATTTCCTGAAGCTGCAGAAGGTCCTATCTTCTGTCGCATGGGCAACAGTGTTAAAGACATGTCTATAGAAGACATCGTTGCTCAAAAAGACTCTCTTCAGGTAGGTCTCAATACCAACGGTAGGTATACCTTATTCAAGAGAACTAAGGGTACTCTGATACAATTGTGGTAAATCCACAAATTAGCTAGTCTAGTTATTACTAGGCTAGCTAATACCTATTATTTCAACTAGGATCAACATCTACACACCAAATAACTAACAACAAATAATTTCATATATAGAAACCATTACTATAGACCAATTAGACTATAATGTCTATAAATTCCATTGGTCTAAAGTAGACAAAATAACTGGAGCACAAGCTACACGTAAAATAGCTAACATCACAGGAGAAGAATTGTTTGATATCTTATTACTGCATGGTTATTATCACAGTGATGAGATATTCAACCACTTTGAAGACTATCCCTTCTCCAAGTTTATAATAGAAGAAAAATACTAAAAACCTAATAAACAAAAAACTATGCTTAAAATAGTTAAAAACACCTCAGAAAAACTAGGAAGCATAAAACTTCCTAAAGGAGTAACCATTCATATGGCTGCTCACAAAGAAGAAAGCTTTGATAAAGCAGTACTTGTAGTTGATAACTGCATGCAGCGCTTCTATGACACAACCATGATGATAGACAAGCTAGGCACTACATTAAGCCCATTCAGCCAGTGTGAACCTCTTACTGCAGAAGCACTGAAAGTAGAAAAAGGCATTAGCTTTGACATTGAAGATAGCTCAAATGAAGTTTTCAATCTCTGGGGTATCTACTTCAATGAGTATAAAGAATTTCCTGTAAATTCTTTTGCAGAAGGTCTAGAAACACTACTGGAACACTACAAGTAAAACCAACACAATCATCATAAAGGTATATTACACATACCTTTATGATGGTTATAAACATCTCAAATAATGAAAGTAAAAATCGCTAAATTTGCAGTAGCAGTAGTACTGTTAGCTGCACTAGGGATTGCTTGCTATAATGCAGGCAAAGTCTCTGTATACACTGAAAAAGCTACATACTTCTATAAAACAGAAGCATTGTTAGACAGCATCTGCTCTTGGGATAACTCCTTTATGGACACAGTAATGGAGACTGATGCCTACTATGAGTATGAAGTAGCAAGAGAAAAAGCTTATGGCTACTAAATATCTCGTAAACATGAAGAATAAACTACTTTTAGCATTTAAAGGAGTAATCCTTTATGCTACTATAACCATCATACTCTTAGCTATGATGGCTGCTGATAGTATTGTAGATAATGGCTATACATTAATATGTGTAGCTACAATACTAGGTATGGTTGCTATATGCAAAATACTAATAACTAAAAAAGACTTAAATGCTTTACTTTATGGTAATGCATCTAAATCAAATACTAATGATGAGTTTGAATACTAAAAATCAAAGTGAAAGATTGGTTAAATCAAGCTAACACTCTTGTTTGTGAAAATAGGAGTGTTTTTAATATTAACACAATTTAACAAAAAAGATTTGGTTAGTTGAAATATTTTAGCTAACTTTGCACAATAAATAATAACACTTCCTGTAGCTCAGTTGGATAGAGCAACAGCCTTCTAAGCTGTGGGTCTTGGGTTCGAATCCCAACAGGAAGACTATAAATCATTTTTTGTTGTTTTCATAGATAAATTTTAACAAAATCACTTGTGAAAGTTATTGTGTTAATTATTTGGAATAAAGTGTAATCAATACTTCGGTCTGTGAAGATAGAAGTATTTTTCTAGATGCTCCTATAGCACAATTGGTCAGTGCAATTGACTCATAATCAATAGGTTACAGGTTCAAGTCCTGTTGGGAGCACTAAAAGATAATATATATAGCTAGAAATGGCTTCCAGCATTGCTACCACAATAAGATTAAGTTAGTAAATTCTATTCTTAATTGAGTGAGTATATCTACAATCAAGCCAAATTGACGTCATAACAGTTGTAGGATTAAAGGCAGTAAAATATTATCTTTACCTTATTGTTTCATTATTTATGAGATTGCATAGAGTAATTTCCAAATACTATTGCTTGTGAAAGTAGTAGTATATTTGCCACCATGATGGAATAGGTAGACATGAGAGACTTTGAGATTAAAAAATTCACAAAACACTAAATTTAATAGGTATGAGTGCTCAAGAGGAAACTCTTGAAGTAGAAGTGGGCTAATTCGGCGAAGGTACAAACCTTTAAATTGTAATAACGCCGAGCTAAGTTAAGATATAAACATCTTATAAATGTGTAGAGACTATATACCCACAACCTAAACTAATTTAATAGCATGGTTAAGACATAGTCCAAGCAGGAAGTGAAACCTGTATGAAAATCTCTTGAACATTGTGTTCGTGTGGGTTCAAATCCCACTGGTGGTACTAAATCGATGATAAGACAATGTGATGTTAAAATACTATTGCTTGTGAAAGTAATAGTATTATCTAGCTAATTAGCTCAACTGCACAGAGCAAAGGTTTCCTAAACCTTAGGTTGGGGGTTGGAGTCCCCCATTAGCTACTAAATAAACTACGGTTAATTAAGATAGATTGTGATAAAGCATAAGTAAAGTTTTAAGGTTTATTAGTATTCATTCTTGCTTGTGAAAGTAGGAATGATTTTGGGATAGTGGTGAAATTGGTAAACACGCTAGTTTTAGAAGCTAGTACCATTTGGTTTAAGGGTTCAAGTCCCTTCTATCCCACACAATTTTTACTTTGTTTTAATATTCTTAATGCTAAATACCTTTAATTTAAATAAGGTTCTATTTACAACTTTTCATCTTACTTATTTAAATTAAAGGTATTTATTTGACTGGTTAGCTCAGCTGCATAGAGCAAGATTCTTCTAAAATCTAGGTCATGGGTTGGAATCCCATACCAGTCACTCGGATAAACGCAATATGTTAATTGAGTACCATTGCTTGTGAAAGTAGTGGTACTTTTCTTTTGCAATCAACATCAACTTCAAATATAAATAACAATAACTAACAACAAGTTTTATGCTACAAAATGGCAACTAGAAAACGTTGGACTGTTGAGGAAGACAAGGTCTTAGTCCAGGCTATAAAAGCTATGCCTCACCACAAAGAAGAAGCTTTCAGAATAGCTTCAGAAAAGCTAGGAAGAACTGTATCAGCTTGCTCCCTAAGATGGTATCACAAACTATCTAACCCTAAAAGTAAATATTACGCAGGTTGCGTATTTACTATGGTTAGTCATAGTACTAGGATGAACAACAGAACTACCTGCAATAACACTGTAAAAGCAGAACCTATGCCTAAAGGTATTTGGGCTAAGATTAAAAAACTTCTTGGCTTGAAGTAACCTACTAAGCAACTAATAACTATTCAAGATGTATTGCATAAATATATTCTTGAATAGTTATTAATAAACAAATGATACCAACTAAAATGAAAGATAAATGTATTAGAATCACTCTAGAGCAAGCCAAAAAGTGGTATAAGAGTGATACTAAAGAACTGAAAGAATTAGCACTTTCAGTCTATACTGAAGAACAGCTAAAGCAAGAAGAATGGGAAACCATTACATCTTTTAAAGATGCTGCAAGAGCTCTTGGGGTTTACTATTACGCCCAAAGCTTTCTTGATGCTAATACCCATCTACCTGCACAATTAAGGGCTATCTATAAACTGAACATCATTAAACAAGCTCTTAATGGTGACTGGGAGCCTTCTATGGACAAAGGTACTATATACTGGCCTGTGGTAAAAGTATTTAAAGCCCTTAGTCAAGCAAAAGAATGGGCAAAAGAAAATGACAGCAACATAGATACCTGTGTAGAGTATGATGGTGTAATACACTATATAGCAGGCTCATGTAGTGCATCAGAAACTCATAATGGTATGAGTGCTAACATCTCAAGAAAAGATAAAGGTACTGTGCTGTATGGTGCAGGAATGTTTGGCTGTAAATCTAAAGAAATTGCAGCCCATATGAGTAAATACTTTGCTGCCATTATCTTTACAGCTACTTACGGAGGCTCATTGGAGCATAGATTTGTATAATCAAAAAGTATAGGAGACTATAGGAATAGTTCAAAGCACAAGAGAACACCTATACTTTTTTTATAACTATTAAACAAAATGGATAATACAATTTGGATTAAAAAAGGAAGAGAACTAAGACAAGTTTCTTCATCTATTAAATTAATAAAAGACCTACCTAACAAGATATACACAATACAACAAGAACCTAGATCTGGAGAGCTTTATCTAGAAGAATATGCAGATGCTTTTCATTTTGATTTTAAGATTTATGGTTTAGAAACAAATCTTATTAATCATATAATGAAAACTTTTACTAGTACTACAAATAATTTAGGAATACTATTTAATGGTACTAAAGGTACTGGTAAAACTATTACTGCAAAGATACTTGCTAATAAAATGCAATTACCTATCATTCTTATTAATGAACCATTTGGTGGGTTAACTGATTTCATTGCAGATATTTGCTGTGATTGTATTTTATTCTTTGATGAATATGAGAAAACATTCACAAAAGATGAAAATGATAAAGGTATTCTATCTATAATGGATGGTGTATATAATAGTCCTTATAGGAGAGTATCATTGTTAACAACTAATAATCTTGATGTTAATATTAATCTTATTGGTAGGCCTTCAAGAATTAGGTATAAAAAGACTTTTGGCAATCTTCAATCTGAGGTTGTTCAGGAATATTTGAATGACAATCTTGTTAATAAAGAATATACAAAAGAAATATATAGCTTCATTGATACTTTAAAGTATTCTACTATTGATATACTTAAAACTATTGTAGATGAAGTTAATACACATGATATTCCTGTTAAAGAGTTTAAAGACTTCTTTAATGTAGAAACTCAAAGTTATACCTATAATATTATACTAAAAACACAAGATCTTGATGATACTGAAGGAAAGATATACAGTATAGAAGACTTCAAAAAAGACCTCTCTAGATTAAATAAAACAGAGTATGATGATAAAGGTAATCCCTATATAGTTAACCATAATGATATTGATGCTTACTACAAAAGAATGACCTTAGATTCTAGTTTTGAAGCATTACAAATTGGAGAACTCTTGCAAGGTAAAGGCTTTATTACTAATATTATTAAAGAAAAAGGTATTATAGTAACTAGTACTGAATATGGATATAATTATTTTATCAAAATATTAAATCTAGATAGTAAACCTTCTATATACAAAGACAATTTGCTTTATTAATAATTTAAATTATGATGGAATCTAAAATAAGCCTTAGTTTGTTTATACAAGGTGCAAACAGACTGAGCTCACAGGAGTGTGAAGAAAACCCCAAAAACTCTTATAATGAACATAATGTAACAATTAATTATCTTCAAGGTAAGAGTAAAAAGCAAAAGATGACCAAAGAAACTCTTTCTATTAAAACTAGAAAGAATAAATTGGTTAAACAAGTAATCAATCTTACAAAAGAAGCTTATGACTATATGCTAGAAAGCTCGCCTAATAGTAAGCAATGCTCTACTAAGCAATACCATAAACTGCCTTATGATCAGAGGCTTAAGATGCATTTTGATCTTATAGCTAATGATCTTAAAGCTCACCACTATACATACCAAATTCTAGAAGATTGAATAATAAGGCAAGGTAGTAAATTTATCATACCTTGCCTATTTTTTTCTTAAATTCATCATGTTAGATATATTAGTAATAATAGTAATAGTAATTGCTATAACTATTGAACTTTCAAGAATATACAAACCAAGGCTAGATATTATTGTCATTAGCCCTAAAAAGTATGAAATACTACTATGGTATAATGATACTATAGATGGAATTACCCACAGAAAATACATTAGAATAATTTAACACCGCAAGATATGTTCATCTTAATATTTTTATCAACACTAGCTACAGCATTATCCTCATTAGCATTTCTTATAGGGGCAATTTACCTAATCTTTAAAACTATTATAGAAGAATATGGAGAATAAAAATCCTTTCGGGCTTATAATATGGATAGCAATGTCTTTTATTGTAGGTATTATAGTAGAGTTTTTACTATTTAACTCGAGTAATCCTCTAGTACTAATTGCTGTTATAATAGCTAGTATAGCATACAGTATATTATCAATAGCTACATGGTTCTTTACAGATTTTTCAATATTTAAGAAATAATAAAAATGGGAATAATAGTCACCTTTATAATATAGGTTATTGCTGCAATACTTATTTACACCATAGCAGAACATCTTAGAAGGAAAGGAACTTTTCATGATAAGGCTATAGCAATTATACTGTTTTGGTGCTTTATATATGTATCAATAGCAACAAACTTTTTCGCAAAACTAATAACCATTACTTTATAAAACATGGATAGGTTGTTAAAAGTATTATTGATAACCTTATTAGCAACACTAATGCTAGCAACCATATTGATAATGCTTTACTTTTATGCATATCTATTAATAGGATTTGTAGATAAAGTAATAGTTATATATGGACTATTTTGTATATTTTGTATATCATTATATCTTATAATAGAAGTATATAAAACTGACGGATTTAAGAATTTTTAGTATAAACAAAAAATATATGGAAACAAGAAATATATCTGTTTCACTTGATAAAGCTAAAGAGTGGTATGATAGTGATAATATCACACTTAAAGAGTTAGCATTACAAGCTTTTAAAGAGGAAGAGCTAAGGCCTAATTATTATACAAATATTAGAACCTTTAGAGACGCTGTAAAAGCTCTTGACCTTAATTGGGATAAGGTTAATGAAAGAATGAATAGTTTTAGTAATAAACATGTTAAAGCTATTTATAAACTTGACCTCATTAGAAGGGCCCTTAATAGATTTTGGCGTCCTTCTATGACAAAAGATATTATATACTACCCTATAGTAAGAATCTACAAGACTGGTGTAGAAGCAGAAACAGCAGTAATTAAAAACAAATGGACAATGGGAAATTCCTTTACGACTAATGGGGAAAAATTTACTATTGTCTGTGGAGACAGTTACGAAGCTGGTAATGGACTAACTAACTTTAGTTTAGGAAATAGTGTTGTTAGTCCTTTAATGGGGTTATTAGGTTGTTCCTGTAAAGAAGTAGCAAAACATATGAGTAAATATTTCTCAACAGAAATCTTTGAAGCTACTTATGTTCAGTATTATAACTATAGTTGGATAGACTAGAAGTAATAACTATTAAACACTTAACTATATAATAATCCTATAACAACAAATCAAGAATTAATAATATGACAAGAGAAGATTTAAAAAAAGAAGTACTATCTCTTAAAGGTAATAACTGGTTATTTGAGTTACCTACAGGCACAGGAAAGAGCAAAATAGCTATTGATAAAATCAAAAGTCTATATAAAAAAGATGATAAAACACTTCTTATAGTAGTACCTAGAAATGTTCTTAAAGCTAACTGGAATGAGGAGCTTAAGAAGTGGTGGTCTAAGTGTAATCTTAGAGTAGAATATACTACTTATGTATCATTCCCTAAACATAAAGGTTATTGGGATTATATCCTGTTCGATGAATGTTTTAGAGGTGATGTAGAAATACTTACTGATAAAGGATTTAAAAGATTCGATGCCCTGGAAGGAAATGAAAAAATAGCTCAATATAATGATGACTCTACTATAGAGTTTGTAAACCCTGTAAGATTTATAAAAAATCCTTATAAAGGACAACTTTGTAATCTTACTCTTGGAAGAGGGAGGTCTTGTTATATGACTCCTAACCATAATCAAGTATACAAAACAAAAAGTGTAGATAAATTAAAACTTAAACCTATTAAAGATTTATCTTTACAAGGGTCTACTTTAATTCCAGTGTCTGGTTATGGAAATGGGGATAATAGCCCTTTAACAGAATTAGAACGTTTATTTATAGCTGTTCAAGCTGATGGGACTTTACAAAGGCATCAAATTAAAGAATCTGTTTATTCTATACAAGTTACTAAAAATAGAAAAAAAGAAAGATTATTAAAATTACTTAGTAACTATGGCAACTTTACTACTATTAAAGGTAGAAAAGAAGTTGATAGATATATGGTAAAACTCCCAAAAGGAGATGCTAAACTTTTATCAACTCATTTTGATATTAATATGGGTAAAGAGAGGGCATTAGATTTTATAAATGAAGTAGTACAATGGGATGGCCACATATGTAAAGGTAATTTATTGTATTACTCATCTAAGATAAAAGAAAATGCAGATTTTGTAAATGCAGTAGCTGTTCAAGCAGGGTTTAAAGTATTACAATCTATAGAAAAAGACTCAAGAAAAGACTCTTTTAGTGATATTTACAGAGTTTTTATGAGAAAAGATACTACAGAAGTAAGTTCAGCCCCCATGAAAAAGGAATATATTCCTTATGATGGCTATGTGTATTGTGTAGAAGTTCCTAGTCATAAAATAGTAGTAAGAAGTGAAGGCTATACTTTCATTTCTGGCAATTGTCATCATTTATCTGAAAGATGCAGAGAAGCTCTATGTGACTTTGAGTTTAAACATTCAATTCTATTATCTGCTACTGTAGGTAGAGAATTAAGGGATGAATTCAGAGAGATATTCAGTAATCTAGTGTCATACAAGAAAGACCTCCGAGATATTATTGAGGAAGAAATTCTACCTGACCCTAAGGTTTATCTACTTCCATTAGAACTTAGAAATGACCTTCCTACTGAATCTATATGGAAGAATCCTAAGGCTAAAGGGCAACTTATAGAGACTCCTTGGGCTACAAGATGGCAATACATCAAGCAGAAAACTAATCCTGTTAGAATATATTGCACTCAAAAGCAGTATATGCTTGACCTTGATAGTCAAATAGACTATTGGAAGAGAACCTATATGAGAACTAAGAATGTCATAGCTAAGAATAAATGGCTTAAACTATGTTCTGAAAGACTCAAATGGTTAAGTGATAAAAAGGTAGGTTATATATATGAGCTACTTGTACATCTTAAAAATTATAGAACCTTAACTTTCTGTAACAGTGTAGAGCAAACTGAACTTCTTGGAGAGTACTGCATCAATAGTAAAAACAAAGAATCCATTAATAATCTCAGGAAATTTAATGCTGGTAAAATTGATCATATTACTGCATGCAATATGGTTAATGAGGGTTGCAATTTAACTAACTGTCAAGTAGGTATATATGCTAATCTTAACAGCTCTGAGATTATTATTAAACAAAGAATGGGTAGAATTCTTAGACATCCTAATCCTGTTATTATAGTACCTTATTATAAGGATACTAGAGAGGCAGAACTAGTACAAAAGATGCTTGAAGACTATAATCCTGATCTTGTAACTGTAATTAGTAATATTACAAACATTAATTTATGAAATTAACAATAGATAAAGAAGTAGTAGAAAAGAATAATCTAAGTATGGAGGACTTTCTACTACTTCTTATTATAGCAAATGGAGGAGATGTACACAAAATCATCTCCTCCCTTATTGAAAGAAAATGGATACAACAAGGTATATTTAATAAAAATCAAATGCTTTTATCTTTAGCTGTAAAAGATACTATACAAACTATTATTTTAGATTCAGCTAAAACAGTAGAAGGCAAAGAAGATTATTATAATAGTCTAGCAAATAAATTAAGAGATATATATCCAAAAGGGGTTAAACCTAGTACTAATTATCAATGGAGAGGTAGTACTGCAGAAATAGCTAAGAAACTAAAGAATTTAGTAGTAAAATATAATTGTACATTCACAGAAGAAGAGGCTATAGAAGCTACAAAAGCATATATAGCTTCCTTTAATGGTGATTATAGATACATGAAACTATTAAAATATTTCTTACTTAAAATTCCTACAAATAATAATGGAGATATTGAAATTGACTCTGAATTTATGTCCTATCTAGAAAATAAAGGAAAGGCAGAAGAAAGTAATAATAACTGGACAACAGATCTAGCATGAACCTTAAAAAAAGAGTTTTAACTAATCTTAAAAGTAGACAGCAAAAACTGTTAAATGGAGGTATAAATAGTATTCCTTCACCTTTTTTAAGATTTAGTGATGATTTTATAGGTATTGAGCAAGCTAGCTATCACGTTATTACCAGCACTACAAAAGGAGCAAAAACACAATTTGCGTCTTTTGTTTATGTATTTCATGCCTTGTTATATGCCTATAAAAACCCCGACAAATTAAGACTTAAAATATTTTATTATCCTTTAGAAGAAACTCCTGAAGATATCTTAACTAGATTCATGTCTTTCTTACTTTATCACTTATCACAAGGTAAAACAAGAATAGCTCCTATAAACTTAAAAAGCACTAAAAATAATAAACCAATAAGTGATGAAATTCTAGAGCTTTTTAATACTGAGGAATACTCAAAAATCATTCAATTCTTTGAAGATAATGTAATATTTTCATCCTCAACTAACCCAACAGGAGTATATACCGAGTGTAAAAAGTATGCAGAAGAACATGGTACTGTACATACGAAGAAGAAAAAAATTAAAGACGATATAACAGGATTAACAAAGGAGATAGAAGCATTTAATTATTATGAACAAGATGATCCTGATGAATATAGAATAATATTTTATGATCATATAAGTCTTACTTCTACAGAAAGAGGGCTAACTTTAAAACAATCAATAGATAAATTAAGTGAATACTTTGTACTATTAAGAAATAGATATAAATTTAGTCCTGTAGTAATACAACAACAAGCGTTTGCTGGCGAATCTCTAGAAGCCTATAAAGAAAATAAACTAAGGCCTACAATAGCTAATCTTTCAGATAGTAAATATCCTTCAAGAGATGCCAATGTAGTACTAGGATTATTTAGTCCTTTTAAATATGAACTTCCTGACTATCAACAATATGACATTACTAAATTAAAAGATAATGTTAGATTTTTAGAAGTACTAGTTAATAGAGGAGGAAGTCCAGGAGGACTAGTAGCATTATATTTTGATGGTGCAGTAAATTATTTTAAAGAACTCCCAAGACCTGAAGATAAAGAAGCACTGGCTAAAATATATAATTACCTTATAGAATCTAGAAGAAGAAAGCCTATGCAGACTTTTTTAAGTTTTATGAAAAAATATTTATATAACAAATGATTACATTACCAACGGAAAGAAGTATAGTTGATAACTACAATCCTAAGTTCCTCATTATTGGAGGAAAGCCTAAATGTGGTAAATCTAGCTTTGTAGCTGCAATTGATGATAACCTAATCATTGACTTGGAAGATGGTTATAGGGCACTTTCTGTAATGAAAGTACAGGCTAGAAGTGTTCAGGATATGGAGAAAATCAAGAATGCTATTATAGCTAAAGGTAAAGAGATTAAGAAAGCTCCTTATAAATTCATTACTATAGATAATGCTACTAGGCTTGA
>QLIP01024764.1_pt1 | contig 34095 bp, 26 predicted proteins | sample 1769771 | NCBI WGS metagenome assembly QLIP01 (sample SAMN09428762, study PRJNA476227) | Gut metagenome, whole genome shotgun sequencing project. | isolation source: cecum | host: Rhizomys sinensis | place: China: Jinsha town of Minqing, Fujian Province | collected 2013-09-23 | reverse complement strand
GCGGACAACTAATTAACAGTCAAATCCTTACACGACAAGGCAAATCAATAGACTACCGCCAGACGCACGAACCGTGCGTCCCTACAGCGGAGGCGATGGCACAGATGCGCATACGATCGGGGGCGGTTAGAGGCGGCGGGCGTGGGGGTGCTGCTCACTGAGCGCGAGAAGCGAACTCGACTCTCGGACGCTCGATAGCACCAGCTCCGCTGCTGTTGCGGCAATGTAAGCGTTGCGCTGCTGGCACGCGCGGCGCGATGCCATGGTCACCGCTGCGGGGACGTGGCTCACAAAGAGCACGCGCCCTGCAGCATAGGCCTCGGCATAGAGTTTAGGCACCTGCTTATAGAGGCCGCGAGCCAACACGCACACTATGCCACACTTGCCGCGCAGTAGGAACTGAAGCACCTCGCGCTCCATGGCGGAATGAAAGCCGCTCATCACCGCCACCTCCGTCTGCTGCGCTATGTCCGTGGCCCAGTCCAGCGTAGGGAGCACCGATAGCGGCGCGGGCTTGCTTGCCGACAGAAACCCCACCAAACGCCGCTGCAACAGCTCCTCATTCCCCAGCTGCTCCTGCTTCATCGTTGTTTAGTTCGTCGCCCATGCGATACTTGATATCATAATTAATGATGAAATCAAGTTCCTCTTCCGAGAATCCATAATGCTTAGCCAATTCCGCATCGATCTCATCAATAATCGGCTTCGATAGCTTCTTTTGAAAATATGATGTAGAGACATTGCCTCTGGTACGACTAATAATCGACTGTGCGACCTTGTTTTGATGAAGGTCCTTTTCTAATCGGTTTGCGAGGTTGATAATTATTGGATTTTGTGTATAATTGAGGTGGAAATTGAAGATCATGTAATCCTTCAGATTGAACATATCAAAATTCAAAGCATAATACCACCAAAAAAGGTTTGAATTGAAGGCTGCCATATAAAACGCAGCAATGTTTGGTTCTTCAAAGAAAGCTTTCTTATTGCTCAAGGACGTTGTTCCAAAGCCTTGATTAAGAAATATTATCCAATATCTAACTCCAGCTGTTCTATAATGAAGTTCTGCACCTCGCTCTCGCAATTGAGATGTTACTTCTGTGTGAGAAAAGAACTTGTTTAAGATATCAGTTTCTATACGTGATGAAGTTCTCCATATTGAACCGCGATTGAATGATGAGGCGTATGACAGTTGTTTAAATAACAACGCCCGATGTTCATTGTGCCACCGTTGAATAGCAGTACTATATACCTTTTGTTCAACTGTATTTCTTATAAGGAATATAGTTAAACGCTGTTCTGCACCCTCAAACAGTCGTCCTGGTCGTATCTCGTAATGGCTATACCAAGATGTGCCATATTCTGTGATGTAGTCGCGAAGGCCTGCCATATTATTATTGGACGCGAGGGTTAGAGGTACAATGAACCCGATGTTATTGCGATTATTAGAAATAACACAACTTCTTTCGGTTACAAATGCGTATAGGTTCCCACATTGTAGCGTTTTGTAATTATTCAGTTGATATATATCTCGAATAGATAATCCAGATTCTCGGCTTCTTCTTGCGTATTCGACGTAAGGGGGGTTGCCGATGATTACGTCGAAGCCGCCGTTGCCTTGGATAATACCGTAAAACTCGGCCAGCCAGTTGAAGGGCTGGTGGGAGGCGAGCCAGGCGTTGTAGTCAATGGTGGGATTGGAGGCTTGGTGCAGGCGGTGGTTGAGGACGTCGTTGAGCGAGGTGAGGCGTTGGCGTAGGTCGTGCTTGGCTTGCTTAAACGTGGCCATGTCCTCGTCTTGTTTGAGCTGCATAGCCTTGAACTGGTTGTAGGCAGCGGCCACTTTTTGCATCTCCGTATTGATTTGAGTGCGGAATTCGTCGTTGGCACACATCACTTCGAAGCTGCCTTGATTGTCGGCAAGGTCGCGGTCGAGTTCGGCTTGGTTGGCGTAGCCCACGAGGGTGTTGCCGCAACGGATGTTGAAGTCGATGTCGGGGAGGGGGTCAAGACCGAGGTTCTCGGCGCGGCGGTCAACGTCGACCACAGCCACCATCTTCAGGAAGAGTCGCAGCTTGGCTATTTCGGCGGCCTCCACCATAATGTCAACGCCATATAGATTGCGCAGGATTATCGACTTGAAGATGAAGTATTGGATATTGGAGCGATATTTGCCGTTGATTTCGTTCAGCTCCTCCTTGAAGTGCTTGGGGTTAGCCTCGTGGAGAGTTTGCATGCGTTCGATGCAGGCCTCGTAGAGCGGCTCGAGGATGTTCATGGCCGCAAAGAGGAAGGCGCCAGAGCCGCAGGTGGGGTCGAGCACCGTCACGGAGGTGAGCGCCGCATAGAAGTGGCTCACAAAGGCGTGGTTGCCCTCAGCAATGAGGTCGAGGGCAAAGGTGCGAATGTCGAGATTGTAGGTGATGAAATCGTTGATGGAGGTGATGGCACCGGAGGCAATCTTGGTGAGGAGGTCGCGGCAGCGCTGGAGGCGGTCGATGGTTTCGCGCCAAATTTCGGTGGGGAGTGCCCAGAGTTCGGGTGTGGGGCGGTTCCAGTCGGCACGGAGCGAGGCGAGCGGGGTGTGGGATGGAGGTAATTGACCAACGGGCACTTCGGAGTAGTCGTGGCGCATGGCCTCGGTGATGATGCCGCGCTTAATCTCGGCGGGGATTTCATTGAAGAGATCCACTCCCTTCTTGACGGTGTCGAACACGTAGCGCTGACCCGACTGGCGAAGCGTTTGCCACACGTAGCCATCGGGGGCGAAGTCCTTGGCCGAGGAGGAGGCGGCGGCCACCTTGTCGAAGAGGAACGGGAGGATGCAATTGCGGCCTATATATTCGGTGATATCCTCCTTGGTGTAGTAGGCACCCATCTGAGCGCGGTCGTTGATATACTGCTCAAAGATATAGCCGAGCACGTCGGGGTTAATGTCGCGTCCGGTGGCTGTGATGCGAGTGTCGAGGTGCCAGTTCCAGGTGTCGAAGAACTGGAAGAGCTGCACGAAGGCCTCGTCGGCAATGTCGATGTTGGCATAGTCGTGTTCAATCTGATGCTCGTCAAACATGCCCCCATTCAGATAGGGTATGCGGCCATACTTGGCGCGAAAGGCCTCGTTGCGTTCGCCGGGCGAGTTGAGTCCATTATGGAAGAGACCCGATAGGAAACCGCGATAGAAGGTTTGGAAAAAGCGGTTTTCACCCTGCTCGCGCTGCACGGCAAGGAGTTTTTCGTGCAGATATTTGTGATTGAGGTCGAGAAAGCCCTTTTTCTGAATGAAGTAGCAGAACATGAGGCGATTGAGCATCACGGAGGTGTACCACTGCTTATTGCGGTTTTTGTCGGCGGAGATTTCGTCGTCGATGCCCGTGATAAACTTGGCAAATGCCTTGTGTTGCTTGCGGAAGCCCGTGTAGAAGTCGCGAGTGATGCGTTCGGCATTGACGGCAAACGCCCCCTGCACCTTGGCGCGGAGATCAACGAGGTTGGTTTCCTCATCAATGCCAAAGGCGAAGCCCTCAATCTTGGAGTAGAGCATATCGGCGCGTGCGTCCTGATACTCCACCATCACGAGGTCGCGGCGCTCGTTGGAACGCACAGGCACACACCAGAGGTCGTGGGCCTGCTCGCCGCGCTTGCGATAGATGCAGATATAGTCGGCGGCCGACTGTCGGCGCAGCTTCGAGTCTATCTTCTTGGCGAGGCTTTGCGAGGGAATGTCGTCCACCTCGCAGAAGAGTATTTGAAAACTATTGCGTGCAGCAATGGTGCGCACCTGAAAGTCCGTGTCGTCAACGTGGATGAGGGGCAGATTGGCCTGCCCCACCCATCGGTCCCATCCAAGATGGGTGATGAAGAGTTCGCGGAACTTGCCAGCGCGTATATGGCTGAGAAAATCCTCCCTGCTGATCATAATTCAATGCTATTATTAGGGTTATAGCTCATGCCGAGTGAGCAAACGATTGAGGGGTCGCGATTGGGGTTCTCCTCCGCTGGCAGGCGACAAAAAGCGTTGGCCTTGCGCAGCTTAATGACTTCGCCCACAATCTCGTCGATCGACTGGTTGTTGCGGAGCATCTGACCAAAGAAAATTTTGGCAGTCTCAATCAGCGGATAGTTATAGAGATCATCGATGGCGAGTTTCACTTCCTCCTTGTCCTCGGCCGAGAATATGAGGGAAGTATCCTGGCGGTTGTAATGCTCGAGGAGAGTCACCAGGCGGTGGCGCGTGGAGAAACGATTGCCCAGGATGCCAGCCGTGGTGGGGTTTGCCGTATCGTTGGCCACCTGCTGCACGGCGCTGCACACCAGCTCGTGGTGGTTGGCTATGGGGGCTATGGCGGGGGTGTCGATTGAGCACTCCATAGCCTTAAGAATTTCCTTTTGGGAGTGGGAGAGGACAGTGCCGTCGGGGGCTTGCCAGGTGAGAATGTCGAAGTCGTTGTAGGTGCGCGCATAGGTCACTACGCCAGCCTTTTCGGGAGAGTCAACGGCCTTGGTGGAGTAGATCATATTTTCCAGCCTTGGGATTATCTCCTTGAGGGCAGGGTTGGCGTCGGTGGCGTTTTTCCAAATCTGGAAGGCCTGCGAAGATAGGTCAACGTCGGCGTCGTCGTCATCGTTGAGCGCGCCCGCCTTCTCGTTGAACATGTCGCGGAGGTTCTGCTCGTTGCCCTCGAAGAACACCTCGTCGGAGCCAATGATGTTAGCGTTCTGATTAATGCGATTATTGAGGCGTGTGCGCAGCGAAATCACCTCCTCCACGCCCTCGGCTGGGAAGAATGAGTAGCAGAGGATTTCCTCGGCCTTCTGCCCGATGCGGTCCACACGTCCAGCACGCTGAATGAGGCGGATAATGGCCCAGGGGAGGTCGAAGTTAACAATGACGTGGCTATCCTGCAAGTTTTGACCCTCGGAGAGCACATCGGTGGCTATGAGCACACGGTGTTGGTCGCTGGGAGCCAGGGAGGGGTTGCCGTTGCTGATGGGCGAGAAGATCTCCACCTCGTGAGTGGGGTTGCCGCAGCCGCCAGTGACCACCGCCACCTGCTGGAGGCCGCGCGCCTTGAGCTGGCTGCTGATGTAGTGAGCCGTGTCGGAGTACTGGGTGAATATCACCACCTTATCCGAGGCGTGGGTGGTGGTGAGCATCTCGTGGAGGAGATTGAGCTTTTGGTCGGTTTGCGGTTTCCATTCACCGCAGAGCTTAATCATGTCAAGGATCGTTTCGCAATCCTTTTTGAGATGCTGCTTGAGGGTGCGCTTGAAGTATTTGCCATCGATGAACGACACGTTGTTGCCCTGCTCAATCGACGTATAATATCGTTCGGCTCGCTTCATGTATTCGCTTAGGTCGGTGGCTATTTTGGGGAGTTTGCCATGAAGCAGCTCCGTTGCAAAGTCGGAGTGGAGGATGCCGCTATTGATGTCGTCATCGTCAATGAAGTCGTCGGGCAGTTGGTTCTCGTCGCCAATGGGCAGTGGGAGATTGTTGTCCAAGGCATAAATATACACCATGTTGCGCAGGATATGGCGCGAAAGAGTGAGCAAGAACGAGAAGCCACAAGAGTCGATGCGCTTGAAGAAGGTAGACTTGCAAAAACCCATTTGTCGCTTGCCTGCGCGCGACAGATTTTCAAGAATCTGCTTATCGAATGCTACAGCATCTTTGGCCTTTTCTTCGCTGACGTATGTTGTCAACCCATAGCGCGGAAGCGAAAGCGACATCATCAGCTCAAGCATCTGCGCGGAGTAGAGGCGCGAATATTGGTCGCCTGGTTCGGTGCGAAACTTCAACGCCTTGGGCTTGCGCTCGGGGAAGTAGGAGCGTGTGCCGTCGGCAAACTGAAGATAGCATCGGCCGCTTTCCTCATCGGTCTTAGTATAGTTGTTCTTAATAAAGGTGCGAGTGCGGCGCACAAGGAAGAGCTTCATCAGTTCGTTCCAGTCCTCCACACAATCACTCTTTTCAAAGGCCGCAATGGAGCGGATAAACGTTTCGCTGTGGGTTTGCAGGAACTGACGCTCGCCGCCCAACTTGCGAATGTAAGCCTCGGGACGTATGCCCAAGTCCTGATCGTCGGCCAGGAAGAGGCGGAGCTGGTTGGCCAGATCGGAAAAATCCTTATTGTAAGGCGTGGCCGAGAGGAGCAGCACGGCCGACTCTTGGCGGTCGATCAGCTCCTTAATATTTTTATAGCGCGAGCCACTTGCGCCATTGCGCAGGTTGTGGCTCTCGTCAATGATTATCAAGCGATAGGCGCGGGCATTTTCCGCATCAATCTTGCGAGCCATTGACCATACCTCCAGCTTGAGGTCGTACTTGCGCGCATACTTCTTCCACATCTCTTGGAGATTGGCCGGACATATTACCAAAGTGCTGGCAGCAAAGGCCGTTTCGTAAACCTTGGCAATGGCGCAGGCCGTGATGGTTTTGCCTAACCCCACCACATCACCAATCATAGCCCCACGGCGCTTTTCGTTGCGCAGGTGCTTAGCGGCGATTTTCACTGCTGTTTGCTGGAAATCGAAAAGTTCACGGCTAAATTCGGGCGACAGTGCAAATTCCTTGATACCGTTGCGAGCATCCTCGCTCAAGTGATAGGCCGCCTTGAGGTAGATATAGTAAGGTGGCTTAGTGTCCTCGCCTGCCCATGAATTGTCAATCACCTCGATCAGCTCGTTAGTGATGTCGATGCTATGCAAGTCGTCCCATCGGTTGCAAAACCAATTGTTGAGTTTGTTGCAATGATCTCGTTCCGTAAATTCAGCGTTCAACTCGCCATTACCCTCCAAACCAGAATAAGTGAGGTTGCTGCTGCCCATAAGCCCAACGATAGGAGCAAAATCATCTGCAGGACGGTGGGCTAAATATAGCTTGGCATGAAGTGGCTCAGCAAGGTAAAGCTTCACCACCACCTTTTTGTCGCGAAGTTGCTGCGCAAGGCGGCGAAGCGTTTGCTCATCTTCAGCTTTAGGGCGGCCCAACTGAACTTGCTTCTTAAATTCGCGGGCTATTTTCAGCTTTTGACTGCGCACATATTGCCCATCGCATATAAACTCCTCACCGCTATATAGTTGACGTATTAGTTCTTCGGGAGGGCGATGCATGCCAATGAGCAGACGACACACACGAAAGGCTCTACCGTCATTCTCTTCCACGTAATCGCCAGGAAGAGTGTCGATATGATCCATTACCAAGTTCCAACCACGCAGATTGAAATAGCCCACGCAGAAGTCTACGCGCTTCACGTTGTTAGAACTTGTAATCAAACTGGTTAGACCCTCCTTGAATCGAAGGTCGATGTTGTCATATATGCGAGCCATGCGTAATATTTGGTTTACTCCTGCAAAGTTACGAAAAAAAACTGATGTGGCAAATAAAAAAGTCGCACCAAAGGATGTGGAGAAAACTCACTAAAGACAGGATTTGAGTGCCCGCGTAACTTTGTAATCTGCCATTAGCAGCACCCGGGGGGGGGTGCTGGGAGCCCGCCATTGTTACGTTGAGCTTGTCTCGGAGTTAGGAAATGATTTGAAGAGTTTCCCAATCTACTTTGATGCGGCTTTACCTTTTTCCAAATGTTCTCGTTTCTGTAGTGCAAATTTACGACAAATCTTTGGATTTACCAAATTTTTCGAGAGGAAATTTCATGGGGGAGAAAGAAATCTGGAGACGTGTCTCACGACATGTCTCCAGATGGGATTTTACGGTAGTACTTAAATGCTATTATTCGTTATGTCTAAGCCTATTTTTTATGTACACTTAAATGAAAAAGTCCAAATTCTATTTACGTTTTACGACTGCAAAGTTACAACATAAAAATCCATTTGTCAAGTAAACGTGTTTTATAACATAATTCCGTATTTTGACGTTTTTTTTGACATTTTGGTAGTTTGGTGAGTGGATTTTGATGATTTTGGCTTAGCGAATAGCATTTTGTCAAAAAATGACGCTATTTTTTAGCAAAAAGTTAGAAAGTTAAAAGTTGTTAATGACTCAGAATGGAGGGTTTTCGCCGCCTGAAATGTCGGCTGAGCCACCTCCGGGGGCGGGTCCTAAGGGGTCGTCGGAGGGCAGATCGTCGTTCATGGCCGAGGCCGAGGCAGTGTATTCAAAGCTGCCAGAGTTATTCCAGTTTTCGAAGCGGGCATATTTGGCGCGGAAACGGAGGTTGACGTCGCCCACGGCACCCGAACGGTGTTTGGCTATGATGAACTCAGCCAGACCGCGCTTGTCGCCAGCCTCTTCGCGAGCTTGCCCGTGGAGATAGTATTCTGGGCGGTGAATGAAGCAGACAATGTCGGCGTCCTGTTCGATAGCACCCGATTCGCGAAGGTCGCTCAACTGCGGACGTTTGTCCTCAGAGCGCGATTCCACCGAACGGTTGAGCTGCGACAGAGCCACGATGGGGATATTCAGCTCCTTGGCCATTTCCTTGAGCGAGCGCGAAATCATACTCACTTCCTGTTCGCGCGAGCCGAAGCGCATACCTGAGGCGTTCATCAGCTGGAGGTAGTCAATCACAATGAACTGGATACCTTTTTCGCGCACCAAGCGGCGGGCTTTGGTGCGGAGTTCGAGAATACTTAGACCAGGAGAGTCGTCAATATATATAGGAGCGGCATAGAGCGCCTTGATGCGGGTCATCAGCTGCTGCCATTCAGTGTCGGAGAGGCGACCTGACTTGATTTTTTCGCCCTCGATTTCGCACACGTTTTGAATGAGACGGTTCACGAGTTGCAGCTTGGGCATTTCGAGCGAGAAGATAGCCACGTGGGTGCCATAGTTCACCGCCATGTTCTTGCACATTGAGAGCACCATCGCCGTTTTACCCATGGCCGGACGTGCCGCAATGATAATCAAGTCGGAGTTTTGCCAGCCTGAGGTCATCTTGTCGAGGTCGGCAAAGCCGCTCTGCAAACCGCTCAAACCCGTTTCGTTGTTGGCGGCCGTTTGGATAGTTTCAATGGCTTGGGTGATGATTGGATCGATTTGCACCACCTCCTTCTTCACATTGCGCTGACTCAGCTCAAAGAGGCGACCCTCGGCCTGCTGAAGCACGTCGTCCACGTCCTGCGCGGGGTCGAAGGCATCGGTGCTCACTTGCGAAGCAAAGGTGATGAGTTCGCGCGCCAAGTACTGCTGCGACAAGATGCGTGCATGCCACTCAATGTTGGCGGCCGAAGCCACGCGCGCCGAGAGGTTGGCAATGTAAGCCACGCCGCCCACTTCCTCCAGTGTGTTGTCCTGACGCAGGCGGTCGGTTACGGTGAGCATATCGATGGGCAACTGAGCCGCACCGAGAGCCTGAATAGCCTCAAAGATTTTGCGGTGACCCGGTTCGTAGAATGTTTCGGGTCGGAGTAGGTCGCACACTGTGCCGAACGCGTCCTTTTCGAGCATGAGGGCACCGAGCACGGCCTCCTCAACGTCGCGATCGTGGGGAGGCACTCGTCCGCCAGCATCAACCACTGCTTGGTGTTGAGGCTTATTGCGGTTGGGGAACTTATCGTTAGGAGCCATTAGTGATTGGAAGGAGAATATTGAGATAGGATTAATGATTTATTATCGTTGTAGTAGTGCGAGCGGAGCATCTCTTGCGGAGTCTTGCCCGTGGCCTGACTATAGGCGCGCGCCAACTGCAAGGCATTGTAGAGCACGGCTTGCCCCGGGAGCTCGGGACTTACGAGCGAGGAGGCGGGGGCTGGCTGGAGCAACTTAGCGGCCACCAACGGGTCGCTGCTGTAGAGCAAATCCTGGCGGATAAGTGCTTGCCAGATGTCGGCCTCGTGGGCTTTGATTGCGGTTAATTGCTCGGGAGTGAATAGGCCTTCGATGCCGCATTCCATCAGCACTGCGCCCTGATACATTAATTGGTTGAGCAGAGTGGGGGAGTCGCTGGTATACTCGGGCGGAAAGAGCTGGTGCAAACGGGCTTCGTGGATATCGGCGGCCAGGCGTTGGGGCACCTTGCGATGACGCAGATAGTCGGGGATAAATCCGCGATACCCCTCGAAGTCGCTGCCCAAATAGTGATTGAGCCCCACGAGCACTATGCCCCCATCGGCAGTGACAACGCTTTGGCGATAGGGGATAATCATGCCATAGATGCGGAGCGAATCGCTGGGCAAACGTTTGGCCAACTCGCATTCCACGGCCTCCAAGGAAGGCAAAAGCGAGTCGATGGCGGGCTGGAAAAACTGCACAGCGGGCGAATTGGCGCGGATACTCATGGAATCACCTGTGGCATTGAGCCAAATGTTGAGTGCCTCCACCTCCCCAGCCGTCAACTCACTGCCCAAGGCCAAAGCGCGGTCGAGCCGGTTGATAGGAATACGCGCCTGCTCCGCGGTGGCCTCCTTGTGGCGGCAGCTACCGAGCAGCAGGGTGAGCAGTATGCCCACGAATATGGCGGTAAACTTATACATTATTGCCTGATGTCGTTGATGTCGATGAGTTGATGAATTACTGCGTAGAGGGTCAGTCCTGAGGCGGAATGAATGTCGAGTTTGTTGCAAATATTGCGGCGATGGGTGGCCACGGTGTGGCTCGAAATGAAGAGTTGCTCAGCTATTTGCTTATTGGATAGACCCTTAGCAATCAGTGCCACTATTTCGCGCTCGCGTTCGCCAAGCACCATGTCGGGGGTGACCACTGGGGTGGGTTCTGGCTCCAGCTCCACCACTTGCGTTACTTTCAGGCGGCGCAGCGTGGGCACCAAGAGTTTGTTTTCAATCTCGAAGTGGGTGTCAAGGTCCTGTTCGCAGAGAATGATGTCGAACAGGGCGGCAGCCAGTCGGGCATTGTCCTGCGTGGTGTTGTGGAAGATAATCAGGTCCTTCAGCTCGCGTAGTTTTTCCGACATAGGCTCATGCTTGGCCGTATAGCGCACCAACACGCCCTCATAGTCGGGATTGGAGCGGCCGGAGATGGTCGAAAATATTTCGCGCTCCTCGTGGTTCATGTGCGCGCGCACTTCGCTGACGTAGCTGTCGTAGAACTTCAACAGCAGCAGGGCAGTGCGCTCCGTTTCGGTGGCGTTGATTGCCTCAATCAGGTGGTGGCGAATGTGGGGGAGGGTAATATCTAATATGGTGCGGTGGGAATTGCGCAAGAAGTTGATGAGCGTGTCAACTTTGAGTTTGGCACCATCGTAGGGGCGGCTGGAAATGAGGTTGCACACAGCCAAAAACGTGTGGCAATCCACTCCATTTATGGAGCAGACCTCCGCCACAGTTTGGTTGCCAAAGCCGAAGGCCAAACCGAAACGGCTCACCACGTGCAGCAGGAAGTTATTATCGACGAGCAGGTCGCGCAACCGGTCGTCCCCAGTGAAAGGTGTCATATTCATGAGGGCAAATTTACGCAAAAAATCTGATATACGCGCAATTTTTATGGCGAATAACCTCAGTAAATGGTCAACGCCCATCTCCTATAGGGCCTATAAGGCTTATGTGGCTTATAGGCCCTATGGGATGCGCACATCATGTGCGGAGGGTGAGGGCGCAGACGTTTTCGATATGGGCCGTGTGGGGGAACATATCAACGGGCTGCACGGCTTCAATGTCGTATTTGGCGTGAAGCAGAGCCAGGTCACGTGCCTGAGTGGCGGGGTTGCAGCTGACGTAGACTATACGCTTAGGCTCGGCGCGGAGAATGGTGTCGACCACATCTTCGTGCATACCAGCACGGGGGGGGTCGACGATCATCACGTCGGGACGTCCGTGCTGCTCAATGAACGCATCGGTGAGCACGTCTTTCATGTCGCCAGCGTAGAACTCGGTGTTGGTGATGCCGTTGACTTCAGCGTTGATCTTAGCATCGGCGATAGCGTCCTCCACATACTCAATGCCAACGACGTGGCGAGCCTTGCGCGCAACGAATTGCGCTATGGTGCCAGTGCCGGTGTAGAGGTCGTAGACCAGTTCGTTGCCGCTCAGTTGCGCCATATTGCGAGCCACGGTGTAGAGCTGCAACGCCTGACGCGAGTTGGTTTGATAGAACGACTTCGGGCCGATGCGGAAGCGCAAACCCTCCATCTCCTCCTCAATCCACGCCTTGCCAGCGAAGGTGAGGATGTCGAGGTCGGCAAAGGTGTCGTTGCATTTAGTGTTGATCACATAGAGCAGGGAGGTGATGCGCTCGCCAAATTTCTCCTTCAGTGCGTTCATCACCAGGGTGATTTGCTCGGGTGAGTCCTCGCCGAAGGCCATCAGCGCCATCACCTCGCCAGTGGAGGCAGTGCGAATCATCAGGGTGCGGAGCAGGCCGTGGTTCTCGCGCAGGTCGTAGAAGGTGAGGTCGTTGTCGCGGCCAAAGCTCACCACAAAGTTGCGCAGCTCGTTGGCGATGCCAGCGTCCTGCAAGTGGCAATACTCAATGGGGAGCACCTTATCGAATGCGCCAGTGATGTGGAACCCCGCCGCGCGACGGTCGGCAAACACCTCGCCCGAGGCCATCTGTTCGGGGGTGAGCCAGAGGCGATTGCTGAAGGTGTACTCCATCTTGTTGCGGTAGTCCCAAATCTGCTCGGAGCCGAGAGCGGGAGCCACTTCGGGATAGGGCACCTTGGCAATGCGTTCAAGGCAGTCCACCACTTGCTGGCGTTTGCATTGCAGCTGGAAGTCGTAGGGCAGATGCTGCCACTTGCAGCCGCCGCAGCAGCCAAAGTGTTGGCACTTAGGCTCCACGCGCATAGGCGAGGGGGTGATGAGGCGTTCAATGCGGCCTTCGCCGTAGGAGTGCTTCTTGCGCACTAAGCGCACATCGGCAATGTCGCCCGGGCAACCATAGGGTATGAACACCACCAGGTTGTCCGGACGGGCTATAGCGTTACCTTCAGCGGCCACTCCCGTGATTTCAATCTCCGGGAGCAGCGGCTGTTGTTTCTGTTTGCGAGCCATTAAGGGAGGTTCTATAAATTGAGATGAGTTGATTTTGAGGTAACTCCCTTAAGAAATGAGGTTGTGGCCCGACATTTCTTTGGGTTGCTCAATGCCCATGATGTGGAGCAGGGTGGGGGCTACGTCGGCCAGTTTGCCGTTGGCCACTTTGGCGTTGGCGTTGTTGGTGACATAGACGCAGGGCACGGGGTTGAGCGAGTGGGCAGTGTTGGGGGTGCCGTCGCCATTGAGGGCGTTGTCGGCGTTGCCGTGGTCAGCAATGATGATTGCTTCGTAGCCCGATTCCTTGGCGGCTTCGATGGTAGCCATGAGGCATTCGTCCACTGCTACTACAGCCTTTTCGATAGCCTCGTAGATGCCAGTGTGGCCCACCATGTCGCCGTTGGCGTAGTTCACCACGATGAAGTCATACTTCTCAGCGCGGATAGCCTCGGTGAGTTTTTCGCTCACTTCGTAGGCGCTCATTTCGGGCTTGAGGTCGTAGGTGGCCACCTTGGGCGAGGGCACGAGGATACGGTCTTCGCCTTCGTAGGGGGTTTCGCGTCCGCCGTTGAAGAAGAAAGTTACGTGGGCATACTTTTCGGTTTCGGCAATGTGGAGCTGCTTGTGGCCGAGTTTGCTGAGGTATTCGCCTAAGGTGTTGTCCACATTATCCTTGTCGAAGAGGATATGCACGCCCTTGAACGAAGCGTCGTAGGGGGTCATGCAGAAGTAGTGCAGACCAGGAATGGTGTGCATGCCTTCTTCGGGCAGATCTTGCTGAGTGAGCACGGTGGTGAGTTCCTTGGCGCGGTCGTTGCGGTAGTTGAAGAAGATCACTACGTCGTTGGGCTTGATGGTGCCGTCGACGTTAGCGTTCTTGATGGGCTTGATAAATTCGTCGGTCACATCTTGGTCGTAGCTTTCCTGCATGGCGGCCACGAGGTCGGTGGTGGGGGTGCCTTCGCCGTTCACAATCAGGTCGTAGGCCACTTTGACGCGTTCCCAACGCTTGTCGCGGTCCATGGCGTAGTAGCGGCCAACAATGTCGGAAATCACGCCAGCGCTTTGAGCGCAGTGGGCTTGGAGCTGTTCAATAAAGCCCTTGCCGGAGCGGGGGTCGGTGTCGCGGCCGTCCATGAAGCAGTGGATATATACCTTTTCGAGACCGTAGTGCTTGGCAATGTCGCAGAGGGCAAAGATATGGTCGAAGCTTGAGTGCACGCCGCCATTGGAGGTGAGGCCCATGAGGTGCAGACCGCAACCAGTGTTCTTAGCGGTTTCGAAAGCTGCTTTCACTTCGGGGTTGTCGAGGATAGTGCCTTCAGAGATAGCCTTGTTGATTTTTACTAAGTCTTGATAGAGCACGCGGCCAGCGCCAATATTGAGGTGACCCACTTCGGAGTTGCCCATTTGACCATCGGGCAGACCAACGTTTTCGCCTGAGGCTTCGAGTTGGCTGTGGGGGTATGATTTCAGGAGGGAGTCCCAGTAGGGGGTAGGGGTTTGGTAGATCACGTCGCCTTTTGAATGGTTGCCAACGCCCCATCCATCGAGGATTACCAATAAAGCTTTGTTTGCCATATATATAATGTAAAAAAAGTTGGTTTTGTATCTGTTTTAGCGGTGCAAAATTAACAAATAACGCGGAGAAATCCAAATTTTTACCACTTTTTCATAGGGAAATTTGTGGTAGATTTGTGAGAATGGAATTTTTTTTTTACTTTTGCGCTAAATTTTATCACATTATTTTTTATGATTGGCTCTTTGCGTCGCATCTTTGGCAAGCCCACTGAAACTGCCTACGATGATATAGATATGGCTGAAACGGAGGTTCTCCAGCCTCTAATGCCTTTGTCAAACTCCTCCGATTCTGACATTCCGGCCGAGTTGCTCAACCCTATTCTTGCGTTGATTAACAGCTCGTTGCCGCCCATAGTTAAAGAGTCACTTGACCTTGACCGTCAACGCACCCAATTGGCCACCCTCATGGGGCCGGCTCTTGCCGACTATGCCGCCACCATGCGCCGCCAGGCCTTGCAGGACATCACTGGCAGCAAGGCGCAAATGCAGCGAGAGCTCGACGACCTGCGCAACCAACGCAAGGAACTGGACGCCAAGCGCGAGAGCCAAAAGGCGGAAATCCTCTCCGAACAACGCCAACGTCGCGCCGCCCAGGAACGCAATCGCGACCTCGAAAACCGTATTGAGGAACTGGCCAGCGAAATTGAGCAGCACAAACTCACCATTTCTGGTTTGACCAACAAACTGCGTATGGCCGATATGGCCGACGGCGACATGACTGCCCTGCGCGAGGAACTCGCACAGGCTCGCCAGCAAATTGAGCAGCTTAAGCAGCAGCCCGCGCCCGTCAACACCGAAGAGGCCGATGCCCTGCGCGGCGAACTGGCCAAGGCTCGGGAGCTAATTGAGCAGCACAAACAAGCCCACGCCGAGGAACTCGCACAATTGCGCAGCCAACTCGAGCAACAACAGCAGCAGGACACCTCCAACTCCGAGGAGGTAGCAGTGCTGCAAGCCAAACTCCACACTGCCACAATTAAAGCCGCCGAGACCGACTCAAAGTTGCAAGCCGCCAACGAATTGGCCGAGTCATTGCAATTAGAACTTGAAGCCCGAACTCGCGAAGTGCGTCAGCACACTGCCGAACTCGAAGCAGTCCGCAAGGAACAAGTTGAAGTAGACTCTCTCGCAGCCCAACTCGCTGAAAGCCAGAACGAAATTGAAGGACTCAAAGCCAAACTCGACTCCGCACTCCAACAAGCCGAAGACCTCCAAGCTCAACTCTCCGAAAATCCGCTCGATGCCTCGCTGATGCAGCGCCAGGAGATGATTGCTGCCGAACCGACGGCTCAGCTGCCGAAGAAATCGCGCCGTGGCCGCACGAAAGCTAAGATCGCCCCAGTGTCGTCCGAAATCTCGGCCGAACTGAGCGACCTCGACGGCGTGGATTGGCTCCTGCCTGGCGGCAACCCCGACAGCGTACAGCCCCAAGCCGCCTCCGACCACGACTTCGGTTATCAGCCCCCCAAACGTCTGCCCGACCCTAACCCCGACACTCAACTCACACTGTTTTAATGAAAAATATCCTATTCGCTATAGCCCTCGCAGGCACCAGTATCGCCTCATTTGCCGCCACCTCGGTGGAGGGTATGGGGCAATACGTCTACCCCGCCAACCGCACCGCCTATGCAGCCCTCAATTTCATGCCCGACGGTCAGAGCTACCTCCGCTTGTCGGACGACAGCAAACGAATTGAAAAATACGACACCCAAACGGGCAAACTGATCGAAACTGTGCTCGATGTGGCCAACACGCGCGGCGACCAAAAGCTCGAACGCATTAGTGGTTACACCGTGAGTGCCGATGGCAAAAAATTCCTCGTGTATCAGCACTCTGAGCCAATCTATCGCCGCTCATTCCGCGCTACCTACTTCATCTACGACCAATTTCGCAACACGCTGAAACCGCTCTCAACCACTCACGCCATGCAACAAGCGCCAGTAATGAGTCCCGACGGTCGCATGGTGGCATTTATGGCTGCCGACAATAATATCTATATCCACAAAGTGGACTATGGCACCGAAGTGGCCGTGACCACCGATGGCGCAGTCAATAAGATTATTAACGGTGTACCCGACTGGACCTATGAGGAGGAGTTTACCACCTCACGCTCCATGGAATGGGCACCCGACAATAGTTCGCTCGCTTGGATCAAGTACAACGAGGAGGCTGTGCCCGCTTTCTCCTTTGCCGAATATGAAGGTGCCTGCAATCCTCAGCACCAATACGCTCTCTATCCAGGCGAATTTACCTACAAATACCCCGTGGCAGGTGAACCCAATTCCAAGGTGTCGCTCCATAGCTACGATGTGGAAACTCGCAAAACCAAAGAAATCAAGCTCCCTGGCTCCGACATTGAATATATCCCTTCGATACACTTCGGTCCAGAGGCTTCGCAGCTGATTGTTACCACCCTCAATCGCGAACAAAATCGCCTTGACATCTACAAGGCTAACCCTCGCTCCACCGTGGCTAAAGTCATTCATCAGGAGAAGAGTGTCGCTTGGGTCACTCCCGAAACCTATGAAACGCTCACCTTTGAGGCGGACGGCATGGTAATTCGCAGCGACCGCACTGGCTACTCCCACCTCTATCGCCTCTCCTACGATGGTATCGACCTCGGCGCTATCACTTCGGGCAATCACGATGTTACTGCCTATTATGGTCGCACTCCCGATGGTACCCGCTATTACCAAAGTGCTGAAAATGGCGCAATTAACCGTGTGGTGTATCGCGTAGATGCCAAGGGCAAGAAGACGGCCGTCAGCCCCCTTGAGGGTTGGAGCTCCCTGCAATGGGCCAAGGCTGGTAACTACTACGTACTCAACCACTCCACAAGTCAGCAACCCCCTATCTACTCCCTCCACACCACTGGCACTCACGCCAAGAAGCTCCGCAAATTGGAAGATAACGCCAAAGTGGCCGCTAAGTTTGCCTCCGCTCCCCGCAAGGAGTTCATCAAGGTGATCAGCGACGGCCAGGAACTCAACGCTTGGATTATCAAGCCCACCGATTTTGACCCCGCTAAAAAGTACCCCGTAATCATGACCCAATACAGCGGGCCTGGTTCGCAGGAAGTGCGCAACGCCTGGGGCATCGACTGGATGCAGTATGCGGCCACTCAAGGCTATGTGGTGGCTTGCGTCGATGGTCGTGGCACTGGAGCACGTGGTCGCAAATTCGAGCAATGTACTTACAAAAACTTAGGCCACTACGAAACCATTGACCAGTGCAATTTCCTCACTTATCTGCAAGGCCTCCCCTGGGTTGATGCCAAGCGCGTGGGTATGTGCGGCTGGAGCTACGGTGGCTACGAAACTCTCATGTGTGCCTCCTCGGGTGCTCCCTTTGCCGCTGCTTGCGCCATTGCTCCCGTCACTTCCTGGCGCTACTACGACACTGTCTACGCTGAGCGTTATATGTCCACTCCTGCGCAAAACGAATCGGGCTACGACACTTCCGCCCCCATTCATCGTGTGGCTAAGATGAAATGCCCGCTGCTGCTCATGAGTGGCACTGCCGATGATAATGTGCACATGTCCAATACGATAGAACTCACCGCACGCCTCATTAACCTCAACCGTTGGCCCGAGATGCTCCTCTTCCCCAACATGAACCATTCGATCAATGGTTGCAACACCCGTGCGCTGGTCTATACACGTATGCTCAACTTCTTCGACCAAAACCTATGATTATAATCACGGGACCCACGGCTTGCGGCAAGACAGCGAGAGCAGTGGAACTGGCCCAAGCACTCGGCACCGGCGAAATCGTCAGTGCCGACTCGCGTCAATTATACCGAGGCATGGACCTTGGCACGGGCAAGGACCTATGTGAGTATGGCTCAGTGCCGTACCATCTCATTGACATTCTCCCGGCTGGTGCTAAGTGCAACCTTTACGAGTGGCTGCGCCAAGCTCGCCAGGCCGTCGACGACATTCGAGCTCGTGGCCACCGCGCCATAGTGTGTGGCGGCACTGGCCTCTACGTTGAGTCGCTTGCTGGCGGCATATCGCTCCCCGAGGTGCCCGAAAACCCCGCACTCCGCGAGCAGCTCCGCGGCCTGTCGCTCGACGAACTCACGCGCATCCTCGCCTCAATGAAGACTCTCCACAACATTACCGATGTGGACACCGCCCAACGCGCCATACGAGCCATCGAAATTCAGGAGCACTACAAAAATCACCCCGAAGCGGCTCGCATGACTCAAGCCGACCCCGCCAATACGCCATACACAATCATAGGCCTCAACATTGACCGCGAGGAGCGACGTCAGCGCATCGAAAAGCGACTGCGCCAACGCCTCGACGAGGGAATGATTGAGGAAGTGAACCAACTCCTCGCGCAAGGCGTTAAACCTGACGACTTGATATATTATGGATTGGAATACAAGTATCTCACGCTTCACGTCACGGGGCAACTATCGCGCCAAGAAATGGAGGCGCAACTGCTCATTGCAATCCATCAGTTTGCCAAGCGACAAATGACCTGGTTCCGAGGTATGGAACGACGTGGCTATCACATCCACTGGCTCGAACACAACGACCCTCAATTTCTTCCCAAAGCACTGCAAATCATCAATGCCAAAGCCTAAACTGCTCGCCCTGCTGCTTCTTCTGTTCTCTGCCCTGCACCTCGCAGCGGCCGAGAGTCCCGATTCGCTGCCTCCGCTCGAAGGCGGCTGGGTGAAACAGTTGATAGCCACAAAGTTTGACTACAACGACCCTCGCATTAACTTCCCCAAATTCCCGCGTTTCTGCGTAGATGCCTATAATTGGGTGAATACCTACGATTCTGCCTACGTAATCGATAATGGGAAGAACTGGAAGGCCACCCTCTATTCCTACAACTGGAACCAGAGTTTCAACTATGTGTTTGACCAGTTTCATCACGATCTGGGACGCATTAACATCATCACCACGCCCAATAGCGACGTGGGTGTATCGCTCGACTTCCTCGCCTTCGGGTTCAGTTATGCGTGGAACGTCAACCAATGGTTCACAGGCAACAAGTCGCCGCGCTCCACGTTCAACCTCTCGCTCAATTGCGCCCGTTTTTGCCTCGAATATCTCCATCAGGAGAGCAAGGGCGATGCCAAAATTATCCGTTTTGGCGGTTATAACGAAGGCCAGCGCATTTTCGTACCTTTCGATGGCATATCCATTCGCCAAACCACCGTACAAGGCTATTACTTCCTTAATAACAAGAAGTACTCGCAAGCTGCCGCCTACGCCTTCAGCAAGTATCAGCTCCGCTCGGCTGGCTCCGCAATTGCTGGATTTAGTTACGGTAGGCGCGACATCAATTTCGATTTTTCCTCGCTCCCCGTGGAGATGCTCAGCGACATGACCGAGTTGCCCATCAAAAATCATTTCCAATACGATAACTACAACCTCCTCTTTGGTTACGGCTACAACTTTGTGCTCCACAAAAAACTGTTGCTCAATCTCACCGCCCTCCCTTCCGTGGGCTATCGCCATAGCTACCTCCAAAACAGACATCGCAACACGCGCCAAATGATGGCGACCAACCTCACCGCGCGCGGCGCATTGGTCTATAATTACGGCCCTTGCTTCCTCAGTCTCAATGCGCGCAGCGATGCCGCCTTTCTCTTCAATACCGATTATTCATTCTTCAACACAGTGCAAACCGTCAATCTCATTGCGGGCTTCCTTTTCTGATGACTACTGACAAAGCTTATACTTTTGACCGAGTGGTGCGCCTGATATTCTCCACCCTCTGCGCGGGAATATTTATCTGGCTCATCTACTATCTGCGCACCGTGCTGCTCCCCTTTGGGGTGGCCGCCGTGATTGCTTATATGCTTGAACCGCTGGTGCAATTCAATCGCCGCCTGCTCCATCTCAAGGGGCGTATAGTGGCCGTGCTCGTCACCCTCTTCGGCATGATTTTCCTCAGTGGTGTGATGCTCTATCTCTTTCTCCCATCCATTCTGGAGGAACTGCATCAGGTGGGTGTGATGGTCAGCGCCTATGCTTCATCACCCACAGTGCAGGAAATCCTCCCTCCGTCGTTCCATAAGTTCCTGATGGAGCAAATCGATCTGAGCCAGGTGGGCACGTGGTTGGCTGATAGCGACTGGCAATTGGTTGGCTCCTACGCTATGGCGCTGGTGAGTAGTTCGGTCAATTTCATGCTCTCGCTCTTCAACTGGCTCCTGACGCTGCTCTATGTGCTCTTCATCATGCTCGACTACGAAAAACTCGGCCACGGTGTCAAGGCCATGGTGCCCCACAATTATCGCCGCAAGGTGTTTGGCATAGCTCGCGATGTGAAACTTTCCATGAATCACTACTTCCGCGGTCAAGCTCTCGTGGCTTTTTGCGTTGGCGTGCTGTTCAGCATCGGTTTTCTGATCGTAGGTCTACCCATGGCTATTATCTTCGGTCTGTTCATCGGTATCCTCAACTTAGTGCCTTATCTGCAATTGGTGTCGCTCCCCATTGCGGCGCTCATTTGCATGGTCTATACTTTCCAAACGGGCGAGAGTTTCTGGATTCTCGCTGGCCAAGTCACGGCGGTCTACATTATCGTGCAGTCAATTCAGGATTTGGTTCTGACCCCCAAAATCATGGGCCACGTGATGGGCCTCAACCCCGCTATTATCCTCTTGTCCCTCTCCGTCTGGGGGTCGCTGCTTGGTCTGCTTGGCATGATTATCGCTTTGCCCCTGACCACTCTCCTCATATCCTATTATGAACGTTACCTTAAATCGCGCACACGCTCATGAGTCTATTTTCCAAACTCTTTTCTAAACCAGTCAATTTCGAGGGATTTGCCGATTGGCATTGTCACATTCTGCCAGGGGTGGACGATGGCGTGTCTACGCCCGAAGATGCGCTGAAATTCCTTGGCGAATTTGAGCAATTGGGTTTTCAGGAGGTGTGGTTCACTCCCCACATTATGGCCGATGTTCCCAACACCACCCAAGCCCTCCGAAAACGTTTTGCTGAACTTCAGCAGCTCTATCAGGGTTCTATGCAGCTGCATTTGGCCGCCGAGAATATGCTCGATAATCTATTTGTTGAGCGTTTGGAGGCCAACGACTTGCTGCCGATTGGGCCAGAGCAAAACACTCTGTTGGTGGAGACGTCCTATTTCAACGCACCTTATGGCTTGGACTCCACGCTGCAAAAAATTATGTCGGCAGGCTATTTCCCCCTTCTGGCTCACCCAGAACGTTACAATTATATTGACTCAATCAAGGAATACAAACGCCTGCACGATATGGGCGTTAAATTCCAACTCAATATCATATCGCTTGGCGGGTATTATGGACCGGTGGTTAAGGAGAAAGCTCAGAAACTCCTCCAGCTTGGTTTGATCGACCGCGTAGGCACCGATCTGCACCATCCTGGACACCTCGAAGCCCTCAAACGACTCAGAATTTCCGCCTCAATTGCCTCAAAACTGCCTCATTTTGACAAAAAATAGCCTATTGTTTGGTTATTCTAAAAAGTTTGCCTAAATTTGCACTCTCATTCGGGTGTATTTTATACCCTTTCCTTAAAAAGAAAAGCCGTGGCTTGTAAAGATAATATGACAATTCAAGATTTTTCTGATATTGCGCCATTCGACAATAGCAATGTGCGTGAACAGATCGCCTCAATGGTGGCCCAACCGGAATTTAAGCATGCAATGACTTGGATGTTCCCGGATATTGACTACGATGCATTTAAGCAACAAATGCTTCAGCTCCAAACCCAGGAAGAATTTCAAACCATCGTCATGAAGCGTTTTTTGGAACTGCTCGTGGAGCGATTTACCGATGGACTTTCCGCCACTGGCCTTGATAATATCGAGCAGGGCAAAGCCTACACGATGATTTCTAATCACCGCGATATTGTGCTCGATTCTGCCTTCCTCAATCTCTCTCTGATGCGCAGCAATTTGCCCACGTCCGAAATCGCAATCGGCAACAATCTGCTCATTATGCCTTGGATTGACCAACTGGTGCGCATCAACCGCAGTTTCATCGTTAAGCGCGACAACGGCATACGCGGTGCCCTCGATGCCGCTAAGCACCTCAGCGCTTACATTCACTTCTGCATTGCCGAGAAGAAACGCAGCCTTTGGATTGCTCAACGCGAAGGCCGCGCCAAGGACTCCGACGATCGCACTCAGGACTCACTCATCAAGATGCTGATGCTCGGCGGTCAAGCTGGCAAGACTCCCCTGCAAGCCCTCAAGGAAATCAACCTCATGCCTGTGGCTATCAGCTATGAGTATGACCCCAACGACTATCTCAAAGCGCAGGAATTTCTGCTCAAGCACCGCGATCCCGAATATAAGAAGTCGCCCATCGACGACCTCCGCGCCATGGAGACGGGTCTGACTCAGCCCAAGGGGCGTATTCATTACTGCGTCAGCGAGTGTATCAACGACCGCATAGATGCCCTCGACCCTTCGCTTGATCGTGCAGCTGCCGCCCACGCTGTGGCCGACATTATCGACCGCGCTATTCATCGCCACTATCGCCTCTATCCCATCAACTATGTGGCTTATGATCTGCTCGAAGGCGAACAGCGCTTCTGCGATCAGTACACCGAGGCCGATGTGCAGGCTGTGAAGGAGCGTCTTGACTCGCAGCTCGCCAAGTGTCGCGTTGACAACATTACCCCCGAAGAAATGGACTACATGAAGCGCATGATGCTCACCATGTATGCCAACCCCTTGAAAAATAAGCTGTTTTAATGCGACTCCCCCTGTTGCTCCTCTTGTCCACGCTGCTGTTGCAGGTGTCGGTGGATGCCTTCTTCTACTTTCTTGCACTGCGCCAACGTCCCCAAAGCCGATGGCCTAAGTGGATGTTTTGGCAAGGAGCTTTCTTCCTGCTTTATATGGTTGTCTTCGTGCTTATGCCCAAGCGCGGCGACAATGACTTGCTACTGCACATTAGTATGTGGATGGGCTTCATCTACATCTCTATCTATTTCCCCAAAATCCTCATTGCACTCATCAGTCTTGTAGGGTTGGCGCTGCGTCGCTTCGGTTTGCAGCGCAAAATCACAATCCTTGGGGCTATGGCTGGATTGCTGTTGTTCGTGGGAATGTGGTATGGTGCACTGGTTCATCGCTATGCGTTGAAAGTAAATGAGTTGGACGTGAAAGTTGAAGCGTTGCCTGAAAGTTTTGATGGTTATCGCATAGCGCAAATTTCCGACCTCCATGTGGGCACTTTCGGTTCGGACACCACTTTCGTGGCCTCCCTCGTGGCGCAGGTCAACCAACTGGAGCCTGACTTGATTGTATTCACTGGCGACCTTGTCAATCGTCGCAGCGCCGAACTTCTCCCCTTTGTCAATACCCTCCGCCAGCTCTCCGCCCCCGATGGGGTGCTTGCCGTGCTTGGTAATCACGATTATGGTCAATATTACAACTGGGACACCGAGGCCGACCGCCTCTCCGACGTGGAGCAGCTGATGGATTATATGATTGATATGGATTGGGAGCTGCTCACGAATAGCACCATAACCATTCCGGGGCAACACCCCTCCGATTCGCTGGTGGTCATTGGTGTGGAAAACTGGGGCGAGCCGCCTTTCCCCTCCTATGGCGACCTCGATGTGGCTTACAGTCTTGTAAATCCAGCTTCAACTAAAATTCTCCTGACTCATAACCCCGTGCACTGGGCCAAACACGTAGCGCCCAACGACACGCTCAAAATCGACCTAACCCTTTCAGGGCACACCCACGCAATGCAAATGGCACTCGGAAGTGTGTCGCCCGCTGCCCTCCGTTATCCCCAGTGGGGCGGTCTCTATCAAAGCCCCGACGGCAAACGTCCGCTCTACGTCAATATCGGTTCTGGCACCGTGGCCCTCCCCATGCGTCTGGGTGCCACCCCCGAAATCACACTATTTACACTACGCAAAAAATGAGAATTCCTGCCACCGACCTGCCCTCGATTATCGGCAACGAACTTAATCTGCAACGCAAGCAGGTAAATGCCGCCATCAAGTTGCTCGACAAAGGAGCCTCAATCCCTTTCATTGCCCGCTATCGCAAGGAAGCCACCTATGGGCTTGATGAGGTGCAGGTACTGGCCGTGGCCAACCGTTTGCAGTCGCTGCGCGAGTTTTTGCAGCGCCGCGAGTTCGTCACCGAGCAAATCAAAAACGCAGGTGCCCTCACGCCCGTACTGGCCGAACGCATTGAACAAACGCTCGACCCGGCCATTCTCGAAGATATTTATCTCCCCTTTAAACCGCGTAGGCGCACGCGCGCCCAGGCAGCGCGCGAACAGGGTCTTGAGCCTTTGGCGCGCATGATTATGGCACAAAACTGCACCGACCCGCAAGCCGCTGCTGGCAAATTCGTAGCCGGCGAGGTGGCCGACGTTGATATGGCTCTGTCGGGTGCCTGCGACATCATTGCCGAGTGGATGAGCGAAAACGAGAAAGCGCGTTCTATGGTTCGCTCGCGCTTTCAGCGCTCTGCCAATCTCATTTCCACTCGTCGCGCCAAGGCGGAAGATCCCAATCGCCTCTACGCTAATTACTACGACTTTTCGCAGCCTCTGCGCCTCATAGCCTCCCACCGTTTTCTCGCAATCATGCGCGGCGCAGAGGAGGGTATACTGAAGGCCGAGGTGGAAATCAACGACGAGGAAATTATTGAGCGTCTGAGCCGCTACTTTGTCAAACCCGAAGCTAACGAACCTTGCGCCACTCTGGTGCGTCAAGCCTTGCGCGATGGCTATAAACGTCTGCTCCGCCCGAGCTTAGAAACGGAAGCCCTTCGTGTCGTCAAGGATCGCGCCGACCGCGCTGCTATTGAACTCTTTGCCGAGAATTTGCGTCAGCGCCTGATGTCGCCGCCTCTGTTCGGTAAGGCTATAATGGGCATTGACCCTGGTTATAAGTCGGGCTGCAAGGTGGCTTGCATCTCGCCCGAAGGCGCACTGCTTGCCTACGATGTGATTTATCCGCAAAGCGACCCCAACGGCGCCGCCTATCTGGTGTCGGCTATGGTGGCCGACTTCCGCATAGATGTGATAGCCATCGGCACTGGCACCGCTGGCCGCGACACCGACAATTTCGTTCGCTCGCTCCATCTACCCCGCAAGGTGATAATCCTCCCCACCAACGAGGATGGTGCTTCCATCTACTCCGCTTCGGAGATTGCCCGCCAGGAGTTCCCCGATCTCGACGTGACCATACGCGGTGCTATCAGTATTGCGCGCCGCACTCTCGACCCTCTGGCCGAGTTGGTCAAAATCGACCCGCAAAGTCTTGGGGTGGGGCAGTATCAGCACGATGTGGACAAGGATTTGCTCAAGCAGAGTCTTGACTACACGGTGGAGAGTTGCGTGAACCATGTTGGCGTGAACGTGAACACCGCTTCGCCCTCGCTGCTGCGCTATGTGTCGGGCATCGGTCCGTCGCTGGCCGACCATATCGTGGAGTACCGCACCGAGCACGGCCCATTCAAGTCGCGCCAAGAGCTGATGAACGTGTCGCGCATGGGCGAAATGGCGTTCCAGCAATGCGCCGGTTTCTTGCGCATCCCTGGCGGCGAAAATCCATTGGACAACACCGCTATTCACCCCGAACGCTACGAACTCGTGGAGCAAATGGCGCGCGACATTAATTCCACCACCGCTGCCTTAGCCCAGAAACCACAGTTGATTGACAAGGTGAATATCGCCCTCTATCTCGAAAAGGAAACGGGCGAGGAAACCCTCAATCTTATTATAGATGAGTTGCGCAAGCGCGGTCGCGACCCTCGCGGCGAAAATGATGCAGTTAATTTCCAAACTGGCATCACGTCAATCAACGATATTCGCCCCGGCATGGAGGTGACTGGCAAGGTGAATAATCTCACCGCATTTGGTGCCTTCGTTGACCTTGGCATCAAGGAGAATGGCCTCATTCATGTGTCACAGCTCAACGACGGCTACGTGGCTTCGCCCTCGCAGGTGCTTCGTCTCGACCAGATGGTTACTGCCCGTGTGCTCGACGTGGATCCCTCGCGTGGCCGCATAGCCTTAACCCTTAAAGGCATGAAGTCGTGACGCGTTGTCTGATTTCTCTCGGAAGTAACGTGCCCGACCGCCACGAGCGAATGGACGCTGCGCGCGCCTGGCTATGTAGCCAATTTGCAGCTGTGACCTTTTCCGACCTCTATTCTACGCAAGCCACAAATGGCCGTTCGCCCGATTATCTGAATATGGTGGCAGCCATTCACACCGACCTCCCACTGACCGACCTTTCCGCGCTATGCAAGACTTACGAATCGGACTGCGGGCGCACCCCCAATTCCAAAAGCAGCGGCCTGATTGAAATCGACATTGACCTACTGCAATATGGCACGATTCTCCTCCGCCCCGACGAGTTTCTCCGCCCCTACCTCCAACAAGGTCTCCAAACCCTCCCACAACCCTAATGAAACCTATCATATATCAAATGTTGCCGCGCTTGTTTGGCAATCTTACTCCTAATCCCGTGCCTTGCGGCACAATTGAGCAGAATGGCAGCGGCAAGTTTAGCCAAGTCACTTCAAGCGCCTTGCGAGCAATCAAGTCGCTGGGCGTGACGCACGTGTGGTATACGGGAGTCATTGAGCATGCTCATCGTCCTGACTATACCGCCTACGGCATACCGCGCCACAATCCTCACGTAATCAAGGGGGAAGCTGGCTCGCCATATGCCATTACCGACTACTACGACGTGGATCCCGACCTGGCCGACGATCCCGCCAGACGTATGGCGGAGTTTGAGGCTCTGATTGCACGCACTCACGCCTTGCGCCTCGATGTGATTATCGATTTTGTGCCTAATCATGTGGCACGCGAATATTACTCCGACGTGGCTCCGCGCACGGTGTCCGATTTTGGAGCTAACGACATTACTTCGCATCACTTCAATCCTCAGAATAATTTTTATTACCTGCTCAACACCCGTTTTGCGCCCACCAATGTGCATCTCGGCGACTATGTGGAGGAGCCTGCACGCGCGTCGGGCAACGATTGTTTCACCCCTTCGCCCGACCGCAACGATTGGTACGAAACCGTCAAACTCAACTATGGCGTGGATTATTGCGGCGGAGGCTACGGTCATTTCGACCCAATCCCCGACACGTGGCACAAGATGCTCCATATCCTCAAGTATTGGGCCAGGAAGGGCGTAGATGGTTTCCGTTGCGATATGGCTTTCATGGTGCCAGTGGAATTTTGGCGCTGGGCCATTCCGCAGGTGCGCAAGGTGAAAAGCAAAATCATCTTCATCGCAGAAATCTACGATGTCAATCTCTATCGCACCTTTATCGATGCGGGTTTTGATTATCTCTATGATAAGGTAAACCTCTATGACACTCTCCGCGCCATAGAATGTCATGGGGTGGGGGCCGACCGCCTCACAGCCTGCTGGCAAACGGTTGACGGCATGGGTGCCCATATGCTCAACTTCCTCGAAAACCACGACGAGCAACGCTATGCCTCGAAGTTCTACGCTGGTCGCCCCGACACGGTCATTCCGTCGTTGGTGGTGGCTTCGACCATTTCTACTGGCCCGATGATGATATATTTTGGTCAGGAGTTGGGCGAACCAGGTGCCGATGCCGAAGGCTTCAGCGGAGATGACGGCCGCACCACCATTTTCGATTACTGGAGCCTCGACACCATGCGTCGTTGGCTGTCGGGTGGCAAACCCTCGTCGGCCAATCTCACGCCCGAGGAGATAAAGCTCCGCAATCAGTATCGCACCATACTCAATATTGCGGCCTACAATCCCGCCATCACCGAGGGTCGCTTCTACGATCTCACTTATGCCAACTACGACAACCCTGGTTTTAATCCAGCGCGTCAGTTCGCTTATATGCGCAAATACAGCTACTTCACCCTGCTTATAGCCGTAAACTTCGCCAACGAGGATGCCCAGATGGAGATCAACATTCCGCGCCATCTATTCGATTTCTTCCACATTGAGGAGGGCGACTATGCTGCCGAAGAACTCCTCACCAAGCGCAAACGCAAGCATCTCACCGTCAGCTCCGAAATACCTTTCGCAACCACCGTGCCTGCCCACGGTGCCGTTATTTGGCAATTTATAACCCATCATACATTATGATAATCCTCTATCGCCTCTACCAAATTTGCATAATGGCGCCACTGATGCTCGTGGCCACCATTATCGCTGCTACCGTCACGGCCCTTGGTTCAGTCCTATTTGGTGCTAAGTTCTGGGGCTATTGGCCTCCAATGATTTGGAGCCGTGTGATGTGTGCCCTCACCTTGGTGCGCGTAAAAGTCAATGGTCGCGAACATATCAAGGATAACACCAGCTACGTGTTTGTGGCCAATCACCAAGGTGCCTACGACATTTTTTGCATCTACGGCTACTTAGGTCATAACTTCCGCTGGATGATGAAACGCAGTCTGGAAAAAATCCCCCTGGTGGGCTGGGCTTGCAAAAAGGCGGGACAAATATTTGTCGACAATTCGTCGCCCGCTGCCATTCGCCAAACTATGGAAGCGGCCCAAAGCCAACTGCAAGGCGGCATGAGTCTTGTGGTGTTCCCCGAAGGCTCGCGCTCCTTCACTGGCCGCTTAGGTCGCTTCAAACGCGGTGCTTACACCTTGGCTCAGGAATTTAATCTCCCTGTGGTGCCACTCACCATTGATGGCGCTTTCGACGTGATGCCTCGCACGGCCAAAGCTCCTCACTTCGGCACCATTACACTCACCATTCACCCCGCCATTGCGGCCTCTGAGCCTGAACTAATCGAACAGTCGCGCGAGGCAATAGCCTCCGCCCTTCCCGAACGCCTGCGCTAAGAGAGAGGAGACAGACAGATTACATTCCCCAAAGAAGTTTCGAGCGGAGAGTGGCTGCAAAATGATGCGCCGCTCTCTGCAAAATTTTTACCTCAAAGGGTGCGCGGCGCAGTGTGATTGTGGCCCCCATGGGGAGCGAAATCGAACGGCCATCTACGGAAAGCAGACACGTAGCCGTGCGCCCCGAAGGCTGCAACTCAATGCACGAATTGGCGCTAACAATCAGCGGACGCATAGTGAGAGAGTGGGGGGCAATAGGCGCGAGAGTGAGGCAGCGCACCGACGGAGCCACTATCGGGCCTCCAACACTCAGATTGTAGCCAGTCGAGCCGGTGGGGGTGCTGATGAGCAGTCCGTCAGCGCGGTAGGCGGTGAGTGGTTGGCCATCTACTGAGGCATTTACCGTAATCATTGAGGCACTGTCGGTTTTGAGCAGAGCCACCTCGTTGAGAGCAAAGGGGTGAAATCCCTCGGGGAAGGCTTCGGTTGACTCCACTTGGAGCAGCATGCGCGAGTCCACGTGCAAATCAATCAAATTATTTTGCAGAAACTCCTCCGGGGTCATATCAGCTAAATAACCTAAGTGCCCGGCATTAATACCAAGGATAGGCACTCCAGCCGCGCCAACCCATTGAGCAGTGCGCAGGAAAGTGCCATCGCCGCCAATTGACAGTGCTATTTCCGCCTCAAAATGTTCGCCGCGACACACGGTCACCATATTCGGCAGATACTCGCTCAACGACTCTGCGATTTTCTCGCTCACCACGACAGGGTCGCCATTGGCAAGCTCATTTATCTTAGTCATCAAATCTGCCAGCGCCGCGATACCACCCAGCGCCCGACGAGAAGCATGAACAAAAATCTTCATAAGGGAGGTTCTTAAAATCAGCGCAAAGTTACAAATTTTTCCGCAATTTTACAAGTCCAGTTTTGGAATATTTAGGCGATAGATGATGTGGTAGTTTGGCGACTTGGCGACGGCGGAGTGAGTCGGCTAATTTTTGCGCTCGGGAGCGACGAGGAGAGGAGAGAGGGTGGGGCCGCTCGGGGAGGGTTGGGGAGATGGGTGCTGAGGGTGGAGTGGGGCGGGAGGTGATGCGGTAGATGTGGAGAGTGCGGCGGGAGCGGAGGCGGATTTTTACGAGGTCGGGGCGGCCAGAAATGTCGAGAGGCTCGCCGAAGGGTTCGTCGTCGTCCGACTCCTGGGCAGGTATGATGCCGAGGTCGAGGAGATCATCGGCAGTGAGCAGACAGGCGGTTTGCCAGCTGTTGCGGCGCGCCTTGGCCTTGCCAGCGTGGCGAATATATTCGCGCTGGAGCCATACGGAAGTATATACGCCATCGTGATATTCCACGAGGCCCGCCTGCATGAAGATATTCAGCAGGTCGGCAGCGCAATTTTCGTAGTTGAGGTAATATCCTTCGGCAGAGTCAAAGAGAACAACGAGTTGAACGAGAGCACGAGCGGCAACTGAGTCGCCGAATTGAGCGATGGCACGATACCACTCGCCTTGCAGAGTTTTGGCAGTAACTTTCATGACAACAGTAGTTTTTTGCCGCAAAGTTACACCCAAAACACAACTCCCGACCGCAATTTTTGCAATCGGAAGCCAAATTTTTACAATATCTGCTGATTATCAGATGGTTATATATAGGGCTTATAGGGCTTATAAGGCTTATAGGAGATTCTAATCAGCGTTTTTTGCGGAAGAGGAGTGGGGCGATTAGGCCAGCGATAGCGGCTGCAATGCTGATGTTGAGGAGTGAGTGCCAGTTGAGGAGTGTGGCAACGTTGAATATATGTCCGATGAGGTAGAGCACACCGCAACATACAATAGCTACAAGCAGAACAGCCAGTGCGTAAACCGTAATTTTCTTAATCATGATTGCATTATTTAAAATTATAGGGCCTATAGGCTCATAAGGCCTATAGACCCTATAAACATATAGATTATTTCTAACCACGCTCACGCAAGTTTACATAATATGGATTATGGGACAATTAACCAAGTGGGGCCTTGGGGGCGGATTTTATGGTTTTTGTAGAGAGTACCTATCGCTTTCTTGAAGTCTTTTTTGCTGCAACCGAGGAGGTCGCGGATTTCATCGGGCGAGGATTTATCATTGAGCGAAAGTGTGCCTCCGTTGCGGCGCATGAGGTCGAGAATGGTGTCGGCCGTGGAGAGCGCTCGTTGGCGGTTGGTGTGTTTGAGCGTCAGATCAAGTTTGCCATCGTCGCGCACTTTGCGAACAAATGCGGTAAGCGTCTCGCCAATCTCAGGCTCGGTGATAAATTCGTCGGCGTAGATCATGCCAGCGTGCAAACCATCAACAATCGCTTTAAATCCGATTTCCGTCTGCTTGTAAATCATCGCCTTAACGCGCTGGTGTGGCTCATAGTCGGGAAAGACGTTGCCGAGGAATTTCTCCACTTTTTCGGACACCACGACGCGCTTGGTGGCATCGTCGAGGTAGGCATATACCAGATAGGTGCGGCCGGGCTGCATCTTGACGCGCTGCTCGCTGAAGGGGCAAAGGATATCCTTCGAGGGCACCCATTCGAGGAAGGCACCGATGCGCGGGTTTATCTCCTTGACCGTCAGGAAGTTAAACTCCCCTACCCTAATTGTGGGATTTTCCGTGGTGGCTATGAGGCGATCTTCGGAGTCGGTATAGACAAATACGGTAAGTTCTTGTCCAACTTCGGGAGTTTCAGTGAGATAGCGCGTGGGAATGAGTACTTCCACATCGTTGCCACAGTCGAGATAGGCACCAAAGTCGGCCAGTCGCGACACTTTCAGGGTGTTAAAATCGCCAATTTTCAGCATAGGGGTCGGTTTTTTTAAGGGGACGGTGCCGGAGTGGTGATTTACTCCGGCACCGCGAGTTGTGTTAGATTGCAAAGATTGCCCATAATATGCGACAAACGATCAGGCCGAACGCCGTGAACAGCAGGCTCCAGATGATGCAGCGTCGAATGAAGCCCTTGGCACCCTTGAGGTGGCACAAGAAGCTATAAATCAACGCCGTCAGGACACCATAGCCAATCGAGGCATATATCCAAATCCACTTGTCGCCCATATATTATGGAGCGGAGGATTAGTTCCAGGCGTCAACGATGCCCATGAAGTCGGCAGCAGCAAGCGAAGCGCCACCGATGAGGCCGCCGTCTACGTCGGGTTTAGCAAAGAGAGCCTTAGCGTTGGAAGCCTTGCAGCTGCCACCATAGAGGATAGAGCAGTTGTCGGCCACTTCTTGACCATACTTTTCAGCGATGACACCGCGAATGAAGGCGTGCATTTCCTGAGCTTGGTCGTCAGAGGCAGTCTTGCCGGTGCCGATGGCCCAAACGGGTTCGTAGGCAAGGACGATTTTGCCAAAGTCTTCGGCAGAAAGGTCGAAGAGAGATTCTTCGATTTGAGCCTTAACCACGTTGAAGAAAGAGCCGTCTTCGCGCTGTTCGAGCACTTCGCCGATGCAGAAGATGGGGGTGAGGTTGTTTTCGAGAGCCAGATTAACCTTGGTCTTGAGGATTTCGGAGGTTTCGCCGTAGTATTGACGACGTTCGCTGTGGCCAAGGATCACATAGTTGGCACCGGTGGACACGACCATGGGTGCAGACACTTCGCCAGTGTAAGCGCCTTTGATGTGATCAGCGCAGTTTTCGGCACCCAGACCGAGTTTTTCGCCATTGATCACGGCAGCTACAGAAGCAAGGTGAGTGAAGGGGACGCAGATTACTACGTCGCAGTTGGGAGTGCGCGAAGCCAGAGCTTCGTTTACGTCCTTAGCGAGGCCAACGCCTTCGGCAAGAGTGGTGTTCATTTTCCAGTTGCCGGCTACGATTTTCTTTCTCATTTTTCGGTTATTTTAAGTTAAGTTGATTTTGAGTTGAAATCTGACTGCAAATTTACGCATTTTTTTTCAAATCCCCTAATTTTAGGCTAAATTTGTAGGTTTCAAAAAAAATTGCTAACTTTGCGGCAGTTATGCAACAGAAAATTATCATTCTCGATTTTGGCTCGCAAACCACCCAGCTCATTGGCCGACGGGTGCGCGAACTCAACACTTACTGCGAAATAGTCCCCTACAACAAATTTCCCGCAGACGACCCCTCAGTGATCGGCGTAATCCTATCTGGTTCACCCTTCAGCGTTTACGACGAAAAAGCTTTCAAAACCGACATTGAACCGCTCCGTCAGCGCTACCCCATTCTCGGCATATGCTATGGCGCACAACTTATGGCCAACGCCATGGGCGGCAGCGTTGAAGGCGCACCCTCGCGCGAATACGGCCGCGCACGCCTTTCATCAGTAGAAGAAACCAACCCCCTACTCCACGGCATCACCCCTGGCGCACAAGTGTGGATGAGCCACGGCGACACCATCACCCGCCTGCCCGAAGCACTCCGCATCATCGCCTCCACCGACGAAGTGCCTTGCGCTGCCTACCAAGCCGCTGACAACTCTCAACTCTGGGGCGTACAATTCCACCCCGAAGTATACCATAGCGAATGTGGCATGCAGCTGCTCCGCAACTTCGTTGTTGACATCTGCGGCAGCCGCTGCGACTGGAGTGCCGCCTCATTCATCGACTCCACTGTAAAAGAACTCCGCGAACAACTCGGTCAAGACCGCGTAATCCTCGGCCTCAGCGGCGGTGTTGACTCCTCCGTGGCTGCCGTGCTCCTCAATCGCGCTATCGGCGACCGCCTCACCTGCATATTCGTTGACCACGGCATGCTCCGTAAGGACGAATTCCGCAACGTGCTCCACGACTACGAATGTCTCGGCCTCAATGTGATAGGCGTAGATGCCTCTGCCGAATTT
>QLIP01053705.1_pt1 | contig 34106 bp, 30 predicted proteins | sample 1769771 | NCBI WGS metagenome assembly QLIP01 (sample SAMN09428762, study PRJNA476227) | Gut metagenome, whole genome shotgun sequencing project. | isolation source: cecum | host: Rhizomys sinensis | place: China: Jinsha town of Minqing, Fujian Province | collected 2013-09-23 | reverse complement strand
TCATGTTTTTTCCCAAAACGCAACTACAATTTTCAGAATGCTTTAAAAATTTTTCAGAATATTTTAAAAAATTTTTGAAAAAAATTTTTTGATGTCATTTTTGCATGCAAAAATGACATCCCCCATGGGCAGCAGCGCGTTCCATCCGGGAGAATCCTTTGGCAGATGCCGGCACTTAGCGAAGTTTCCCATGAGCTTAGTGCCGCTGCGTCTGCCATAGAGCGCAAGCGTGATTCCCGCGGGCAGTAAGCATGCCATACATGGCATTGCGGCTGCAAAGCAGACATTTGGCGAACGCCGCGAGGGTCAGCAACTCCGCTGCTCTGCAGCGGGGTTGCTGACTCCCCCCGGATGGCGCCTGCTGCCCGCCTGCCAGCCACAGTGAAGCACCCCCTCCCTGCCAGGCAAAATGAGACACCTACAAAACACATGAAACACACCCCTTGACAACCCCTCCTGCATATGCTACACTACGAAGCTACCACCAAACAACCCAGACAACCCAAATAACCTAAAACCAAACCGGAGGAACCCATGAAACAACACACCGATGCCATAACCCTACAGCAGACAGCAAACAAAACTGCAATCATTACGATCATCTGGAACATTGCCCTGTCCGCCATAAAACTCCTTGCGGGACTCCTTGCCCACTCCCATGCCATGATCAGCGATGCCGTCCACTCCGCTTCCGACGTATTTAGCACCATCATCGTCATGATCGGCGTCAGACTTTCCTCCAAAGAATCCGACAAAGAACACCCTTACGGCCACGAACGCATGGAATGCGTCGCCGCCATCCTCCTTTCCATGATCCTCTTTCTTACAGGAGCCGGCATCGGCATCGACGCATGCAAAAAAATCATAAGCGGACACTACGAAACCGCCCCCGCCCTGCATGCTTCCATGCCCGGCATAGCCGCATTAGCCGCTGCCATCCTCTCCATTGCCAGCAAAGAAGCCATGTACTGGTATACAAGATACTATGCGAAAAAACTCGAACTAGACGCCCTCATGGCAGATGCCTGGCACCACCGCTCCGATGCCCTCTCCTCTGTTGGCGCACTCCTTGGCATCCTTGGCGCAATGCTTGGCTTCCCAGTGCTTGACCCTATCGCCAGCCTCGTCATCTTTGCATTTATCGCCAAAGCGGCCTACGAAATATTCAAAGATGCCATCGATAAAATGATCGACCATGCCTGCGATGCCGTGACAGAACAGGAAATTTACGACTGCGTGATAAAAAACGAAAACGTCCTTGGCATCGACTTGCTTCGCACACGCGTTTTTGGCAACAAAATATACGTCGATATCGAAATTTGCGCTGACGGCCGCCACTCCCTGCAAAAAGCACACGAAATCGCAGAAACCGTGCATACCGACATTGAACGCAGATTCCCAAAGATCAAACATATTATGGTGCACGTCAACCCGGCAAAAAATCCCCCTGCAAAATTTAACGGCAAGTAACTTCGCACTGCGTACACCCGCCGCATCTGCCGCATGCCGCCTGATTTGTGACATCTATGTCATAATATTGCTGCGGGCTTGCCAGCAGACAAACTGCATGCGCAGCAATCCCCTCGCCTAATCCTGTAAATCCCAAGCCCTCCTCCGTCGTCGCCTTTATATTGACCTGTGAAGTCAATATGCCGAGCGTATCCGCAATATTCTTTCGCATCGCTTCGATATAAGGCCGCATCTTTGGCTCCTGCGCCACAATGACTGCATCAATGTTTTCAACAAAAAAGGCGCCCTCCTCCAACAGCCTGCCTACTTTTGCCAGCAGCTTCCCGCTTGCAATCCCCCGGTACGCTGGATCGGTATCAGGAAAATGCACGCCGATATCGCCAAGCGAAGCCGCCCCCAGCAAAGCATCCATGACTGCATGCAACAGCACATCGGCATCCGAATGCCCAAGCAGCCCTTTTTCATACGGGATATCTACCCCGCCAATGACCAGTTTCCTTCCTTCCACAAGCCTGTGGACATCATACCCCATTCCTATTCTCATCCTTACTTCCTGCCCTTCCTCATTGCTGCCCCTCATCCAGCTTTGCCAGCTTTGTTTCCAATGCAAAATTGCGCCCGGACGGCTGCGCCGCCTTATATTCCTCATAATGCTGCCGCAATGTGCGCAGCATATCCTCATAAAGTTCTTTTGCCGACAAAAGTGCCGCGCCCTGCCCCCTGATAATAATCTGCTCTAACCCGTCGGACGTTGCCACGCTGACTTTATATTTCCGGCTGTTTTCATGGGCAAACTTCTCAATATACTGATCCGCTGTTTCCGCTTCTTTCGTATAGACAACATAAATGTTATGGTACTTTTCTATGCTCGTATCGCGCCCTTTGACCCGGTACGCGTCAAATACGGCAATCAGCTCGCAGCCGCGCACTGCCTGATAATTGCACAGCATGTCAAGCAGCCGTCCCCTAGCGGCAGCTATATCGGCCTGTGCTAACTCCTGCAGCTCCTTCCATGCATACAAAATATTATACCCATCTACAAGCAAGTATTCCGTCTGCGGTACGCCCTGCGGCTTTTTCGCGCCTGCCGCCTGATACGTCTGCCCATAAGAAACCGGTTTTTTGCGGGAAGGCGCCTTTTCTTTGGCATTGGCATAGGCCGTCTTAGCCAATATGGCATCTATTTCTTCGATGGAAATATATGCAGCAATACGGCCAGACGTCTCTGGCGGGACATCTTTTGCAGCGTCTCCTTCCGGCGGGGCAGACAGCGGGCTAGGCACATGCATATGCTCTTTTACCTTATCCCAGCTTACCGCATAACCCGCGCCGTGCGCACAAAAAATAGAACCCGCAGGGTTTTGCGCATCCGCTTTTGCATCATAGCCGATGCTTTCAACCACTTCCTGCGCATTGCGGCATGGCGCATACCCGGCTGCCTGGCTTGCAAACCTCCCCTGCCCCCGCATATAAGATGCCGCCTCTTTCGCAAAGCCGCGCATCGTGGCAGCCGGTGCAGTGCCGGATAGCATGGCACTTCCTGCCCCGGCATCTTTTTGGGAAAGCGCAAACTCTGCCCGCCGCTTTTCTAAATCGCTCATCGCCCTGCCAAGCGCATATTCCGGCACTTCCAGCGTAAAAGCGCATACCGGCTCAAGCAGGATGGACTGTGCCTGCATCAGCCCCTGGCGCAGCGCACGGTACGCTGCCTGTCGAAAATCCCCGCCTTCCGTATGCTTCTGATGGGCGCGTCCAGCGATTAAAGTAACGCGCATATCTGTAATGACCGAGCCGGTCAACACGCCCCGGTGGTCTTTTTGCGACAAATATGCCAGAATCTGCTTCTGCCAATTCGCATCCAGCTCCTCCACAGGACAGTCCGTGCAAAACTCCAGGCCGCTTCCCCGCTCTCCCGGCTCTAAGAGGAGATGCACTTCCGCATAATGGCGAAGCGGCTCATAATGCCCTACGCCTTCTGCCGTATCCGCAATCGTTTCTTTATAAACAATGCTGCCCTCGCCAAAGGAAACATCTGCCTGAAAGCGTTCCGCAATCAGCCTGCGGATTGTTTCAAGCTGCACTTCCCCCATCATCTGTACTTGGATTTCCTGCTTGCTTTCTTCCCACACAATATGAAGCTCCGGCTCTTCTTCCTCTAACTGGCGCAGCTTTGGAAGAAATGCGGCGGCATCTAACCCCGGCGGCAGCATCAGCCTGTAAGAAAACGCAGGAGCCAGCACCGGTGCGCCAAGATGCGTTTCCACGCCGATGCCCTGCCCCGGGTAAGTTCTCTCTAACCCTGTAACCGCGCAGATGCTCCCTGCTGCCACTTCCGGCACCGTTTCATATTTTTCCCCGGAATAGAGGCGGATCTGGTCTGCTTTTTCGCGCTTATCCTCAAACAGTGCTTCCTTCACCCGCAGGCTCCCGCCCGTAATCTTCATATGGGTCAGGCGCACACTCTGCGCATCCCTTGTAATCTTAAATACTCTTGCGCCAAACGCCGCCTGGTACGTCTTCTCCTGCATGCAGCGTTCCATCCCAGACAGAAATTCCGCAATGCCATCCAGTTTTAACGCCGACCCAAAAAAACAAAAAAACAGCTTCCTTTTCGCAGCCAGCCGCTGGATGCATGCATCATCCAGCTTTCCTGTTTCCAAAAACTGTTCTAACGCCGCTTCCTCGCACATCGCCGCCGTTTCATAAAAATCCGACTCGTAATCAACGCACTCTTCATGCAGCCCGTTTTGGCATGCGGCAAGTACCGTGGACCTGTCGGCTCCTGGCTGGTCCATTTTGTTGATGAACAAAAAAACCGGAATGCGGTAACGCTCCAGCAGCCGCCACAATGTTTTGGTATGCCCCTGTATTCCATCCGACGCGCTGACAACAAGGACAGCGTAGTCTAGCACCGGGAGCACCCGCTCCATCTCCGCAGAAAAATCCACATGCCCTGGCGTATCAAGCAAAGTCAGTTCCAGATCATTCCAGCGCATCAGGGCCTGTTTGGAAAAGATGGTAATGCCCCGCTCCCGCTCTAAGGCATACGTATCTAAGAAAGCGTCCCGCTTGTCTACCCTTCCCAATGTGCGGATGCTGCCGCTTGTATACAGCAGTGCCTCTGATAATGTTGTTTTTCCTGCATCCACATGCGCAAGGATGCCGATGACCGCTTTTTTCATAAATGCCTTCCTAAACTTCTGCCTAAAATGATAAAGAATACCTCCAGCCCGCTGTGAGGCTGGAGATATTCTTTCAAGTATCTGCATCTTTTTTATCCGGTTTAGTATTTACCAAAGCCGTCTCCTAAAGAGATGATCTGCTCATTCGTGTTGCCGCCTGCCGTAAAACGGTCTGTTGTGCTGCCGTTAGCAGATGAAGACGCTGTGCCCTGTCCTAAGTTGTAAACAGTGAGCAAGTCACGCATCCTTGTGGACTGGCTGGAAAGTTCTTCACTCGCTGCCGCACACTGTTCGCTTGTAGCGGAGTTCGTCTGTACTACCTGTGATACCTGCGTAATCGCCTGTTCAATCTGTGCCACGGAAGTTGCCTGGTAATTGGAAGATTCCGCGATATTGTTGATGAGTACTTCGCTCTTCTTTACTGCTTCTGTAATAACTTCCAGAGCCTTCGCTGTGTCTTCTGCAATCTTAGAGCCAGTGCCAACTTTGTTGATGGAGTCTGCAATCAGTTCCGATGTTTCAGCTGCTGCCGCTGAGCTTCTTGCTGCCAGGCTTCTTACTTCTTCTGCAACTACGGCAAAGCCCTTTCCGGCTTCTCCTGCCCTTGCTGCCTCTACTGCTGCGTTCAGTGCCAGAATGTTCGTCTGGAATGAAATATCGTCAATTACTTTGATAATCTTGGAAATGCTTTCGGATGCTTTGTTGATATCCATCATAGCATCTACCATGTTGTGCATCTGCTCATTGCCTTTTCTTACGTCATCAATTGCTTTCTGTACAAGAGCTGCTGCATCATTTGCCTGTCCGGCATTCTGTTTTGTCTTATCTGCGATTTCATCGATAGAAGCTGTAATCTGCTGGATTGCGCTCGCCTGCTCGGTAGAGCCTTGTGCCAGGGACTGGCTTGCACTTGCTACCTGGGAAGCGCCAACTGTTACCTGGTAAGCCGCATCGCTGATGCTAGCAAGTACCTGGTGGTTATCTTCTACGAGTTTCTTTAAGGAGTTGCCCATCAGGTCGTCTTCAGAAGCAGGTTTTACTTTCACCATCATATTGCCCTTAGACACTTCTTCCGCAACGCCAGCCTGGTATTTGATGTTGTCGATCACATGCTGGAAATCATCCATCAAAAGACCAAACTCATTCGTGCCATGCTTTGGAATCTCTACATCCGCATGGCCTTTCGCGATCTTCATGGCCGCATCAGAAAGCTGTTTTAAGGAAACCCTCACGTCCCTTGTAATAGTAATCGCGATTATGGATGTGATGATTACAGAAAACAGCAGCATGCCGCCTAGGAAAATCGCTGAGGTGTTTTTAGCCTTCTCATAAGTTGCCACGCCTTCCATAATTGTCTGCATATCCCTGCCTGCAGCAGCCATGATCGTATTGATCGTATCCGGCGTCATGTCAGCCTGCGTCATAGCGCCAAACTGCTCCACTGCCCCATTGATCATCGTTTCCACTTTCGCAAAGTCCTCTTCTGCCTTATTTACCATACTCTCCATGGACAGGATGCCGAAGATAACATTGAGGATAGTCAGCAGAAGGGGAATGCCGAATCCTACGATTAGCCTGGTTGTCATTTTTACATTTTTCATTGTCTTTACCTCTCTCTCATTCTTCTACATTGGTTTTTTCTGCCTGTTCTAAAGGCGATGTCTCATCATCGTTCAAAAGCTTCTCGGGGTCTAAAAGCAGTTTCACGGAAGTCCCTACCTTGCCGATGCCATATATATACTTGCTATGTGCTTTTTCAGCACCGCGCCCAAGCGACGGCGGCGGAAGGATGTTCTCTTCCTGGATTTCCACTACTTCTGCGATCTTTTCTACGATCAGCCCCACAATCGTGGAATTTACGTTGATTACAATAATGCAGGTTCTGTCATTATATTCGAATGACTCCTGCTTAAACCGAAGCCTTACATCAATGACGGGAATGATCTTACCGCGCAGGTTGATCAGCCCTTTGATATAATTTTCAGTTTCAGGAACAAAAGTAATTGCCTGGAATGCAAGAATTTCATTTACACACTGAATCTTCAACCCAAAATACTCGTTCCCGGATTTAAAGGTCATATACTTGCCCCTTTGTTCTTCACGCTCTGCCAAGCCAGTCAGACTTATTCCGCCTGGTCTTTTCAGTTCAGCCGTTCCCTCCATATGGGTACCATCCTTTCTTTGAGTTTACTCTATGAGTCCTACCGGATCCAGTATCAATGCAATGCTGCCATCCCCAAGCTGCGTACAGCCGGAGATTCCTTTGACCTTCTTCACATAAGAAGGTATCGGTTTTACAACAATCTCCTGCTTCCCGACCAGTTTATCCACAAAGAGGCAGATCGTCTTATTCTCAACTTCAAAGACAAGCATCATACCGTCTTCCACCGATCTTCGATACTCTTTCAGGTTGTACCACTCACCCAAACGCAGCACCGGGTAGCACTCGCCGCGCAGCATAATGTATTCATCACCATTCGGCTCATGAATCATCATATCTTCCTTTACGCTTACGAACTCTTTGATTACACTTGTTTCTACTACAAAAGAAGAGGTTCCTGTTTCCATGACAATGCCGTCTATGATTGCCAGGGTGAGCGGTATTTTTAATGTCATGGTACTGCCTTCACCCGGCACACTGTCAATTTCGAGCGCACCGCCGATTGACTGCACGTTCTGTATTACCACGTCCATCCCTACGCCCCTGCCGGAGTATTCCGTTACTTGCTCGTTCGTAGAAAATCCCGGCAAAGTAATGAACTGGTATACCTCTTTGTCTGTATAACTGCTGTCAGGCTTGCCTTCGTCCAAAAGCCCCTGTTTCCTTGCCTTGGCAAGTATTTTCTCGCGGTCTAAGCCTTTTCCATTATCTTTTACGATAATCCATACTTTGCCCGCTTCTGTTTTGGCCGATAGGGTAACGCAGCCCTTTTCGCGTTTGTATTTCTCTGCCCGCTCCGCATTCGATTCGATCCCATGGTCTACCGCGTTACGCACAAGATGCATCAGCGGGTCGGAAATGTTTTCGATAATGTTCTTATCCACTTCCGTATGCTCCCCGATCATCTCAAACTCAATGTCTTTGCCAAGTTTTCTGGATACGTCAAAGACGATTCTGTTCATCTTCTGGAACAGGTTGGTCAGTGGCATCATCCTCATGGACATAATGACATTTTGCAGGTCTGTGGAAATCTTCGCCATCTGCGCCGCAGCCTTGTTAAAGTTGGCAAGGTTTAACCCCGGCACTTTTAAGTCAGGATTTTGCAATACGACCGATTCGGAGATGACTAACTCACCGATCAAATCCATCAGCATATCCATCTTTGTAACATTTACGCTGATAAACGCCGCCTTGTCACCTTTTGGCTTATCCTTTGCAAGTTTTTTGTGCTTGCCCGGATCCCTGGACTTGATGACAAAGTCACCCGGCGCAATCTGCGGTTTTTCTGGCTCTTTTGGCTCGCCGTCTTCTGCCTGCGCTAGTACGGACTCTGCCGCCGCCGGCATGCTGATTACCGGTTCAGGGTCAGAAAGGTCAAATCCCTGTGAAAACTCCTGCGCCCGGCATTCATAAACTTCTACTTTTTCAATGTCATATCCAACACCGATGACACTGCGGATCTCCGCTTCGCTATGATGCGTCTGGAGCAGGATATGAAATCCATTTTTTAAGATTGTTTCTGCGCTGTCCTCGTCCGTCAAAATATCTTCCGGGGAGTAGAGCATATCCTCTGCAATTTCTTTTAAAGCATAGACTGTCTTGTACGCGTGGACATTCGCCATCTCCGTTGTTTCAAAAAATGTAATGATAATCTTGTAGAAATGGCTTGCGCTCGTAGCCATGGGGGCTACGTACAGCTGCAATGGCTCTTCGTGTACATTTTCTTTTACCGGAGGTGCACTTGTGCCCGTACCGCTTTTAATTGATTCTAAGAACTTGTTTAACTCCGCGATCATTTCAGCGGGATCGCCATCTGCGGCATCGCCGTTTCGTATCTTTTCCATTTCCCCTGAAATAAAGTCCGCTACCTGAAGCACATGCTCTACCAGTTCCAGATGCGGTACATGTTCAGGCGAAGCCTCTCTTAGATAATAAAAGACATCTTCCAGCTTATGAGAAATCGCTGTAACATTGTCGAACATCATAATGCCGGACGAACCCTTGATCGTATGCATCGTTCTGAATATTTCATTGATGCTTTCTTCATCAAAGCGCTCCGCATCCTTTTGCTCTAGCACTCTTTCCTGAAGGGATTCCAGCAGCTGTTCATTTTCAAACAGATAGACGTCCAACATACCTTCTGTATTAAATTCCTCAGCCATTTACTTCTCCTTTCTTCTCATATTATTTGATCAGGTCTAATTTTTTTAACGCCTGTTCAAAACGATCCTGATCAATTGGCTTGCCGGAATAAATAGTGCATCCAAGCTCAAATGCCATCTTCACATTTCTTTCCTCGTTTAAGGCAGTCGTCATAATGACCTTAACCGCATCTTCTTTTGGAATATTTCTTTCCTTTTCCAAATTACGGATTCCAACGAGCGCCTGATAACCGTCCATAACCGGCATCATGATATCCAGGCAGATCAGGTCGTAAGGCTCCTCATCTTCCAGTGCCATCAGGAAAGCGTCTACCGCTTCCATCCCGTTTACCGTTACCTCGCATTCACCGTACTTCGATAGGAAATTCAGCATAAATTTCCTTGTTGCGAAATCGTCTTCTGCTAATAAAATCTTCATTTTTCCTCCTGTTCTTCCGCTTAACGGATTTACATTTTATTCAATATGGCGTAGGTTCTTTTCGCGATATCAGGAAGCCTTTCCTGGTATTCTACTGCGCCTAGGTCGTAAGCGACCTTTGGCATTCCATAGACTACGCAGGTAGATTCATCCTGGCCGACCGTATGGGCTCCTGCTTTTCGCATGTCCAAAAGCCCTTTGGCCCCGTCACCCCCCATGCCTGTAAGAATAATCCCTATTGCGTTTGCGCCCGCAGATTTTGCCACGGATTCAAACAATACATCTACCGAAGGGCAATGCCCGTTTACTTTAGGCCCCTTCCTGCATTCCACATGATACGCGCCATTCATCTTGACTAAGTGCATATGCATATCCCCGCCTGGCGCGATCAGCACATGGCCGGTACGCACAACATCGCCGGTCTGCGCTTCTTTTACATGCACCCGGCACTGGTTTTGCAGCCTCTTTGCATACATCGCCGTAAAGCCAGGCGGCATATGCTGTACGATGACAACGCCGGGAATGTCAACCCCAAAACTTTGCACGACGTCAAAAATTGCTTCCGTGCCGCCTGTAGAAGCACCGATTGCCACTACCAGGTCTTTGTTTGCATTCGACGTATGCAGTGCTTCATGCTGCACCACATTCTGCTTGATCTCACTGATCTTTGCCGTCGATGCAATCTTAATCTTTACAAGCAGCTCGTTTCTAATAAAATCTTCCAGCTGCGCCCTGCCTGATACGACGGGCTTTGCCACAAAATCCACTGCCCCGGCGTTTAACGCATCAAATACTTTTTCGCTCAAGGAGCTGATAACGACTACGGGGATGGGGTACTGTGGTATGAGCTTCCTTAAAAACTCTATGCCGTTCATCCTTGGCAGCTCCACATCCAATGTCACTACATCCGGCCGGTATTTGATGATGGCATCCCTTGCCTCAAAAGGGTCCATTGCGGTAGCAACCACCTCTATGGCGGGATCCCGGTTTAGGTTTTGTGCGAGCAATTCCCGAAAAACCATGGAATCTTCTACAATTAACACTTTTATCGGTCGCATACAAATTATTCCTTCCTATTTTCTAAAAATTGAAGGGCGTATGATCTGGAAAGGCGTATCGTTGCGATCTAAACTCTCTGTCATGCCGATAAACAAATATCCTCCCGGCTCCAGGCAGTCATACACTTTCCGCACCACTTCCCTTTTTGTCGGTTCATCAAAATATATCATAACATTACGTAAAAATACAACATGCATCCGCTTTTTAAAAGGAAATGGGGACATTAAGTTAAACTGCCTAAAGATCACTTCCTGCTTTAACTCATCTTTTACTTTAAACTGCCCGTTTTCCTTCATCTCTTTAAAAAAGCGCTGCTTCCATTTCTCCGGCATATTTTTTAAATGCTCTGCGGTATAAATGCCCGCCATTGCCTGTTTTAACACCCTTGTGGATAAGTCTGTAGCCAGCACTTTCGCATCCCAGGCCTTGTGGTCCACGCCCAGAAAATCTTTGATCACCATTGCTATCATATACGGCTCCTCCCCTGTGGAAGATGCACCGCACCATATTCTAAGATCCCTGGTATTCTTCGCCTTCTCGGCAGCCCAAGGGAGTGCTTCCTGCCTGAAAAATTCGAAGTGCTCAAACTCCCTCATAAAATATGTATGATTGGTCGTCAAAAGATTGACCAATATTTTTTCCAATTCACCGGTATCGTCATTTTCCAGGGCATCAATATAGTCACTGAAACCGTGGAACCCTGCCCTTGTTATATACCCTTCCAGCCTCCCGGTCATAATGACCTTTTTCTGGCTTAGATCGATGCCGTATGCTTCATGCATATGATGGGCAATCCTTCGAAACTCCTCTTCTGTCATCATGATAATATGCCTCCAAACATCAGCGCATCTGCTGCGCTACTTTACAAAATATGCGGAATATCTCCGGGTGGAATTTTTGCCCGGCATCCCGGCTCATAATCTCTAACGCCTCCTCCTTGCTGTAGCCTTTTCGATAACTTCTCGCCTCTGTCAGGGAGCAATAGGCGCCCCCGATTGCCACAATCTGTGCCGCAAGGGGTATTGCTTCCCCTGCCAGCCCCTTCGGATAGCCGCTCCCGTCCCAGTTTTCATGGTGGGAAAGCGCGATATCGACAGAAATGCGCTCAAAATCATTGTAATCATCGCTCACCTGTACGTCACTAAGCAGTTTTGCCCCAATTTCCGTATGGGTCTGCATCACTGCCTTTTCCTCGCTGCTTAACGCCGTTTCTTTCCTTAAAATTTCTTTTGGGATGCCGACGTTGCCAATGTCGCACAGAGGTGCCGCAAATTCGATGGCATCGATAAAAGCATCGGAAATATGCCCTTCAAACAGCGGTGAAAACTGCATGCTCTGTACGAGGATGCGGCAGTTGTACTTCATTCTGTCAATATAATCCTTCTCGTGGTAGGAATTTTCCGCAGCCACATGGACAAGCGCATACAACACATTTTTGCGCTCCTGCTCTAGCTGGCGCAGCTGTTCCTGCACAGAGATTTGAAGTCTTCTGTTGGCTTCCATGACTGTCCGGGCAGCTTCAGACAGCCTAAGGTGCACGCCTACGCGTGCCTGCACTACTTCCGGGATAAAAGGCTTCGTAATATAATCCGCGCCGCCAAGGTCGAAGCCCTTGGTAATATTTTCTGTTTCATCAAACGCCGAGATGAAGATGACCGGAATGCCCCTAGTCTGCGGCTTTTCCTTTAAAATCCTGCATAATTCAAAGCCGTCCATCTCCGGCATGGAAATATCGGTCAATATCAGATCGGGCTTCCGGCGTGCCATAAGCTCTAACGCCTGTACGCCGCTTTCTGCCAAAATCGCCTGGTGCCCCATGGAACGGATGATCTCGCCAAGAATCACCCTGTTCATTTCCACATCATCTACTACAAATATGGTCGTGCCGTACTCAACACCCATTGCATCACCCTCTTATGCTCCCGCTTCCTCTGTTTCCAGAAGCTTTTTCAATTCTTCCAGGCCGGCCAGCGACTTGCCATGGTCTTCTTTCTGGATTGCCATTTTCAGGCGCAGGACAATTCTGCCCACTTCCTTTGGCGCTTCCTTTGTCAGCTGCCGGATGCTTTCCATAAACATCTCCGCCTTATCCCAGTTTTCCATTTCAATGCTAAGCACCAGCTTCATCACCAGCTGCTTTAGCGTTTCCATGTTATGCTTCGTGCCGTATTTATTGCCGTCACCCTGTGCGTCCTGTTCTTCTTCAGAAGCGTTAAAGAGCGAGAATGCCGCTGCAGCCCTGTGCCCTGCATCTTCCACGCCTTTGCCGTTGTCTTCCCCTCCTGCCCAGATGGAAAAGCTAAATACGCTGCCTTTGTTTTCCTGGCTTTCTACGGTAATGCTGCCTCCCATCAGCTCTACAAGCTGCTTGCTGATGTTAAGGCCAAGCCCTGTGCCGCCAAATTTCCGGGAAATCGAAGCGTCCACCTGCGAAAAGCTCTGGAACAGCTTATCTTCATCATTTGCCGCTATCCCAATGCCCGTGTCGCTGACGATAAAAAACAGCTCCAGCGTATCCTGCATCTGCGCGGTCTTGATGACTTCCAGCGTAATCCTGCCAGTGGAAGTAAATTTCCGGGCGTTGCTTAACAGGTTGTTTAAGATTTGCACAATCCGCAATTCGTCACCAACGATGTATTCCGGAACACCGGGGGATACTGTAACAAAAAACTCCAGCCCCTTTTCCGTAATCAGCTTCTGGTGTGTGGACTTGACATAATCTATCATATTGCGAAAATGAAAGCTGCGGGATTCCAATACAAGTTTCCCTGCTTCCAGTTTGGAAAAATCCAGTATATTGTTGATCAGTTTGTTCATATCCGCGCAGCAGCGCTCTATAATATGGAGGTTGCGCAGTTTCTTATTGTCCAGCTCCTCCGCAAGCAGCTCCCTCACATTGCCAAGCACGCCGTTGACCGGTGTACGCAGTTCGTGCGTCACATTCGCCACAAATTCTGACTTGACTTTCAGTGCGGTAGCCGCTTCCTGCCTGACCTGCTCTAACTCTTTGCGCATAAATTCCTTTTCCAGGATATCATTTGCCATGCATATGTAAGAATGCAGGCTGTCTGCCCACTGGATGCGCACTTCTACAGGAAAACAAGTGCGGTTTTCCCTGTAGGCTGTCAGCTTTTCCAGATTCTGGCCGCACTCCGGGAACATCACTTCTTCCCCGCCGTCCCTGCGCTTAAAGGATCCCGGGAAAATCTCCTCCATCGGAATGCCCGCTAAGCCGTCCCGATAGCCTAAATGCTCTGTGGCAACCGCATTGGCATATGTGATCTGCCCGGATTTATCAAAGATAAGAATCATTTCCAGGGCGTCTTTTAACAGATCCATCCCCGACTCCTTAATCTCCATGTCCCCCTCCTTCTGCAGGTTCCCTCCATGTAAGGAAAGGCAGCAAATGTGAGGTTACCCCTTTGCTGCCCTGCTCTAATCCTCACGCCGAAAAATCAAACATCTGAATTACTTCTACAATATCGAAAAAGTCTTCTTTTGCAAGTTCAAAACATTCCAATACGTCCGGTGAAAACTGTCCGCATTCTCCATTTACGATCATATCGTAGGCTGCGGAATTGACATAGGCCTCTTTGTAAATCCTCTCGCTTACCAGTGCATCATAAACATCTACAATGGAAACAATCTGTGCGCTGATTGGTATTTCATCGCCCACAAGCTTGTCTGGGTATCCGTTTCCGTCCCATCTTTCATGATGGTGGCGGCATATTTCATAACAGTACCGGTAAAATTCATCCGTCTGCTTCTCCCGGAAAGACTGTAATATATCGCAGCCGACAAGCGTATGGGTCTTGACCAATTCAAATTCTTCTTCCGTCAGCTTCCCCGGCTTTAACAAAATAGCGTCAGGAATGCTGATCATGCCGATATCATGCAGGACGGAAGCCCTTGCAATCTCATCGATCCGCTGCGGGGTCATCCCGTAGCGCGGGAAATATTTCGCAAGGTACTTTAACAGGACCCTCGTTAAGTATTTCACGCGGCGGGTATGTTCGCTCGATTCTAAATTCCTAAATTCGATCACGGCGCTTAGCGTATCGATCACGCATTCATTTGTCGCTTGGAGCTGGCGCTCCTGTTCCCGCAGGCGCAGCGCCATATTGCGCTTTGTCTGGTATAATTCGATAATATTGGCGGCTCTTCTCTTAATAACATCAGGATAAAACGGTTTGCGTATCATATCCGCAATTTTGTAATCATACGCCCTATCCTCATGCTCCTTTGGCTGGTCCCCTGCGATCAATATCACCGGGATATCATCTATCATGCCTTTTTTCTTCATATGATCGAGCACTGCATAGCCGTCCGATTCCGGCATCAGAATGTCCAGCAAAACAAGCGCGATATCCGGGTCTTTCTCAAACTGCGCTATCGCTTCCTGCCCATTTTGCACCGGCAGGGTCTCATAATCCCCGCTAAACATGCCGTCTAATGCCGACCTGTTGGCTTTTTCACTATCCACAATCAAAATCCGCTGCTTCTCCATTTTCTCTCCTCTTGCTGCCTCATAATTGCTGCTTACACAATTTCCTTATCTATTTTATCATTTTTATCCGGCTACGTCAATCTTGTTTTCAATAAGCTGCCTGGCATTATCATGCAAACTTTGCAAGTATTTCCAGACAGCGTTCATACTGCCTTGCCAGTTCTTCCATCTGCCCAGCCGCCTGCGCTGCGTCAACGTCCGCTTCCTGGCCGCTTCGAAGCAGTTCGTTCAGCCGCACAAGAGGGCCTTGCATCGGCTGCAATCCAAGATTTGCGGCTACGCCTTTGAGCGTATGGGCATCCTTAAAGGCTTCCGCATAATCACCGCTTTCTAAATGCTCCTTTAATTTTCCGTAATTTTTGTCATCCCGGAATTTCAGCATAAACTTCTCATACAGTTTTTCATTCCCCATAAACCGCGCAATCGTTTCTTCCACTAAGGCACCATACTCTAACAGCTGGTTTTTCAACTCTTCATTCATTGTCCCTTACTTCCTTTCTATAATAACAGCACAGACTTCGGTTTTACTGCCACGAAATCTGCCCATGGACTGTTATGCCGCGTTCCCCCTTATCACATTACAAGATATCACAGCTTCTATTATAATGAAAGTACCGCCGCCTGTCAACCTCGACGTTTTTCGAACATGGATGCAATTTTATAGCCGGTTTATGGCATTTCATCAAAAGCAAGGCTGTGTGCCTGGCAACGGCATAAGGCTCCCCGCTTACGCGCTGTATTTTATAATCAGCAGCTCAACGCTTAGCCTGTCGCCTAGGCGTCCTGTTTTCACGCTTTCTTCCGCTTCCACACAGGCGGCCAGCGTCTGTTTTAGCTCCTGCATGCCAAATTTTGACGCCTGTGCGGCATATTTTCCTATGACGAAAGGGGGAAGCCCTGTCTTTTCTGCAATGACACGGTTGTCATATCCTTTTTTTCTTAATTCCTTCACGGAAAGCAGCATATGAAACTGCCTTCCTATATGATAAGAAATACGAAGCGGCGGCTCCCGCAGCGCTAACAGGTCATAGTAAAGCTGCAGCGCAAGGTCTTGCTTTTTATCCGCAATGGCGCCCACCATGTCAAAAATATGGTTTTGGACGCAGTATGTGCAGACCGCCTCGATATCTTCCACGCGCACCGCCTCCCGCCCCATCGTATAACAGATGAGTTTCTCAAGCTCCTGCCGGATGTTGTCCATATCGTTCCCGGCTTTTTCCAAAAAACAAAGCAGTGCGTTTTCTGTAATCTGCTTATTTTCTTTTTTGAGCAGCCCTAAAATCCATTTCTTTAATGTCGCTTCACTTTGCATGCCAAATTCCACGGCGCGTCCCCGCTCCCGGATCACTTTAAACAGCCTGCTCCTCTTATCCGGCTGAGGCTCCACAAAAATAAACACGCTCGTTTGCGGCGTCTGCGGCAGGTATTCTGCCAATATTTCGCCGCCCTGCTTAAAAAAGGGGCTGTTTTCTAAGACAATGACACGCCTGTCAGCAAAAAAAGGCAGCGTTTCCGCCAGATCGATCACTTCATGCGGATTGATATCTTTTCCTTCAAAATAATTATAATTCATCGTATCGCCTTCGTTTACAAGCGCCTGGCGCAGTTTATCCCGGTACTGGCGGCGCAGATAAGCCTGCGCACCGTGAAGAAGGTATATCTGTCTGTAGGCGCCGTCTTTTATATCCTGCAAAATGCTCTGCATGCCCATATCAGCCATATCCGACGCTCCTCCTTTGTCTAGAGTGGATGATTCCCGGCAATATACAAACTTTCTTCTATATTTTGTCATATTGTATCCGCTGCGTCAATGCTTATATGTTTTTTCAAAGACCGTTTTATCATTGACCACAAAAGTCACTGCCCCCGTTTCGTAAGTAATATAGATTTTGCTCTGTGCGTCTTTCAGGCGTTCTAACGTTTCCGCGTGCGGATGTCCATACCGGTTGCGCTTGCCGCAGGAAATGACTGTCACATCCGGCTGCACGCATGTCAGAAATTCCCTGCTGCCAGAATACCGCGACCCATGATGTGCCGCTTTTAGCATAGTATACAGCGGCGCATCCCCTTTTGCCCGCGCAGCCTGGCGTGCGGCCTCCATCTCTGCGTTTTCCCCTAAATCGCCTGTCAGTATGCCAAAAAACGCCCCATAGCGCACTGACAGGACAATCGAACAGTCATTTCTTTCTGTGACATTTATGTCATTTTTTGGATACAGGCATTGCAGCAGCAGCTTTCCGTCCTCTATCGTATCGCCGCTTCGCATATACATGACGGGCACGCCCGCCGCCTTTGCCGCACTGCACAGCTGGCGGTATGCTTCATCCCGTATTTCCGCCGCTGAGAGCACGATCCGCCCAACACGTATGCCTTCCTGCTTTCCAAGCGTCAAAAGCTGCAAGATGCCGTTATAGTGATCCTCATCTAAATGGCTGATTACGGCACAGTCAATCCGATCGATCCCCTGGTATTTCAAATACGGAATCAGCTGGTATTCCGCCATCTTCGCACGGGAACTGCTTCCTGCATCCACTAAATAAGTGTGCCCCGTTTCCGAATGGATGACGGCAGCGTCCCCCTGTCCTACATCTAGCAGCGTCATCCACATGCCCGGCGTTTCAAAGTGTGCCGTCAGCAAAAAAAATGCCGCCGCCATACAGGCTGTCCCGGCAGCTTTTGCCGCATACTGCGCTGCCTTCTTCCCTTTTTCAGTTTTGGCATGGCATGCGCCGCCGCTGCCTTGGCTCTCCTTCCTTTGAAATAAGAGGCCGCTTGCAATGACTGTTCCAGTCAATAGCAATAAATAGTATATGACAGCCTGCCATGTTTCCGGATGCCCTGTAATCCATAGGCTGCCTGGCAGCAAAAGCGAGGCTCCTGCGCTCTTTTCATAAAAAAGAAGCACATAATGGCAGATTTTCAAACATGCCGCACCGACAGGAAGGCTGCATGCCCCAAGCAGCAGCCCCGCGCCGCCCGCGCATACGAGAACGCCCATGCATGGGATGATCAAAAGATTTAACAAGACGGCATAAGCCGAAATGCCATAATAAGAAAAAAGCTGTACCGGAAGCGTTGCCAGAAATACCCCAAGCCCGGCAGCAAACGCATTCCCAAGCCTTCCCGCAGCCTTCCAGGCTGCCAGGGCGGCCCGCATGCGCAAAGAACGCTGTTCCCGCTTTCTGATATGCCCGCCCATGCACTTTGCAGCAATACGGCGCATAACGCCAAAGAAACAGACGCTTCCGATATCCCGTAAGACAGGCGTCAAACACGCAATGCCAAGCACCGCGCCATAGGAAAACAAAAAACCGGTATAAAATAGGTATGACGGCTGTGTCAGCAATAGCAGAAACGCCGATACTGACACGGATGTCAGCATATCATAGCTTCGCCCGGCAATATTGGCAAACAGATACAAAGACAGCATGCAGACGGCACGAAGCGAAGACGGGCTGCCTCCGATCATGGCGGCATAGGCGGCCAGAAACGCCATTGCCGCACAGGCGGCAGCAGGCAGCGGCATCCCAGACTTTCGAAGCAGCCTGTAGGCCCCCATGCCAATCAGCGAAATATGCAGCCCAGAGATTGCCAGCACATGGGCAATCCCCGCCTGTCTGTAAAGCCGTTTCATCTGCGCATCCATATCGCTCTTTTGCCCTAACAGCATCGCCTTCATAAGCGCAGCGTCTTCTTTTTCCATACATGCGTCATATATCTTAGCACACTTTTGCCTAAGGCAAAAAAGCATTTCCCTAAGACGCCCATGGCGCGTTTTTTGGCTTAACAGCCTCCCCTTGCGCATGCTGGCAGAAATCCCTATGCTTTCATAATAAGTCTTAGCGTCAAATTCGCCGGGGTTAGAAGGTCTTGCAAATGCAAAAAATTCCCCTTCAATGCGCACGGTGCTCCCAATAGTGTATGGTGCGTCCTCTTGCATCTCACAAAAGATTTTTCCGGCAGACAGCCGTTCTTCCTGTTGTTGACTGGATTGGTTTTGGTTGGATTTGTTTGGACTGGCTTGCTTTTGATTGGATTTGCCTTGACCAGATTGGTCATTGTTAGATTTTCCTTGGCTGGATTCGTTTGGATTGGCTTGCGGCTTAATTGCCGTATCCTGCAGGTAGAGGACCCATCTATCCTGTTTTGTTTCTTTCCAGTAGATTTTCCCTTCTGCTATCACGCGCTGCCCGTCTTCAAACGGCGGCGGGGAAGAGTTGCGCCATAGCGGCATGGCGGCGGCAAGCGCCGCCACAGCCGCTAAGCATATGATACATAATTTTCTTTTCACGTTTTTTACCTCATAAAGTCCATTGGGGGCTTAAGGCTGCACAAGCTCTAAGTTTCTTTCAAACACCGTCGTCAGATGTAAACTCTCCCGGTACATGACATCCGTTTCCCCCTGTATGGAAATCTGTATTTTATTCACATTCGCCAGCTCTACAAGCGAGTTTGTCAGCGCATAGACCGTCACCTCCGACGTCACGCGGTAGCTTTGCGTTAAAAATGACTCGTCAAAATTAGCATAGCAGATGCCGTCCTTGACTGTCGCATTTAACAGCTTCACATGAGGGCCGATGAGCGGATATACGCCATAGAGCTTTTCTTCTTCTTGTGTTGGCCCTTTGATCAGCTCTTCTATGACGAGCTTTTCCAAGGAAATATTGCTGTTGTATACCACATCCCTGTTGACTAAAATAAGGCCTGTCCCTTTTGCATCCGCAAAATATAAATGCAGCCTTGCTTTTTCATAGGCGTTTATTTCATCACCGGCATTGTCAATGAACATGTCCGCTTTCATCTCTCCAATGACATGGCCGCGTGTATCGGCCAATGGCTCGCCGCGCACTGTAAACGATACAAACTCTACGCCGTTTATCTGCGTCAGCGTGCGCACGATCGCCGCCCTGACAAGCACTTCCGTCGTCTCCTGCATCGCTTTGTAACTGTCATCAAAATCAAGCATCAGCCGCCCTTCCACAAGCTGGTACCCTAACAGCGTAAACGACGTATCGACTGCTTCCCTTTCCTCGATATTTTTTGGCGCCGTCTGCAGCTGCCCTAACAGCTCTAGGACAACCCCTAACGTATCGTCCTTGCCGCATGAGGCTTCATAAGAATGCCGGATGATCTTTGTTTCCTCTTTGTTTAGGTAATAAACGTCATACAGGCTTTCTGCCGATGGATTCCTGCTGCCGCATGAAGCAAAAAACAGCACGCACCCAATCAGGCAAAGCAGCATGCCAGGCTTATTTTTCTTCCTTTTCATACGCTTTTCGCCTTTCCTATGCCAGGTATGTCAGCGGGATCTTTACGGTAAAGCAGGCGCCTTCGCCTTCTATGCTGCTTACCTTGATGGCGCCCCGGTGCATTAGGACTGCGTTTCTTGCGATTGCAAGGCCAAGTCCCGTGCCGCCAATCTCCCGGGAATGGGATTTATCCACCCGGTAAAACCGCTCGTAAATGTGCTCATAATCCGCTTCCGGGATACCGATGCCTGAGTCGGATATTTCCAGTGTAAAAAATTGATGGTCCGCATCCAAAAGCACTTTGACCCAGCCGTGGTCTTTGTTGTATTTTACCGCATTTTCCACAAGGTTTGAAATTGCCAGCGTCATTTTGACTTCATCCACTTCGGCCGTAACCTGGCGCAGGCTCTCAAACACCACTTCCACATCGCGTTTCCTTGCAATCGGCCTAAGCCGCTTTAAGATCAGCTCCACAAGCCCGTTGATATCCACTACGGCAACGTTTAAATCCGCCTCTTTTTTATCCATTTTTACGAGGGCGAGCAAGTCTGTAATAATTTTATTTTCCCGCTCGATCTCGGCGGTAATATCCGCCATAAATTCCTGATAGAGCCCGATTGGCGCATTTTCCTGCATGATAAGGGAGTCCGCTAATACTTTCATGGACGTTAACGGCGTCTTTAACTCATGCGAAACGTTGGATACAAACTCCTGCCTTGAGTCGTCTAACACCTTCATCCTGGCAAGAAGCTGGTTGAAAGCATCCACGATCTGCTCAGTTTCCACATAATCTGGCACGGAAATCTGCTCGTGCGTATAGCCTTCCTTGACTTTATTGATCGCCTGTGTCACCCTGTCAAAAGGCTTGACAAGGATGCGGGAAACGACGAGTGCCATGCAAAAAATCAAAATGAACATGAGCACCTCAATAACGACCGCTTTTCTGCTTAAAATTTCCATTGTCAGCCGGATAGAATCGGAAGAAACGCTCGCTAAGATGACGCCGGAAACAGACGATAGCCCCCGCTCCTTATGATCCGTCATTATCTTTTCTGTCGCCGTAATCGGCGCCGTCAGCTCAATATAGCCGTTTTTGGCATCATATTTTGAAATGTTCGTCCCTTTAAAGCACTGTATGACTTCTTCCGATATGATGGTTTTGCCTTCGCTGATGCCGTAAGTGTCTTTGATAATCCTGAAATTGCTGTCAATGATCATGACACGTCCGTCATAAAGGCCGGAGAGCTGGTTTAATTCCGCATTGATGATCTCAGACGACGTTTCCTGAAGATAGCCGTAGCGGATCAGATGATTTGCAATGATCTTTAACTGGTTTTGCGCCTCTATCGTCTTGACGCTTACGGCACGGTCTTCATAATTTGCCAGGATGCCGTAACGGAGTATGACGCTTGGCAGAAAGCCTACCACTAAAATAATAAGGAATATCCTTACATGCAGGCTGCGCAAAAAATGCAGCCTGCCAAACATTTTTTGAAACTTGAGGTTCATAGCCGGCGCTTCCCCTTATGCTGTTCGCTAGTCATTATTCTTTGAAAAAATACCCTACGCCCCATTTTGTATATACATACTTTGGCTCTTTTGGGTTGTTTTCAATCTTCTCACGAAGCCTCCTGATATGTACGTCCACTGTCCGCACGTCCCCTGGATAATCCTCGCCCCATACGGTTTTTAACAGTTTTTCCCTGCTGTATACTTTGTTTGGGTTTACAAGAAGCAGCTCTAGCACGTCAAATTCTTTTGCCGTCAGGTTGATCTCCCTGCCGCCGATATAAACCCGCCTGTCCTCGCAGTCTAACCTCATATCCCCGCTTTCAATCAGCCTGCCGCCTTCCGTCACGGGCGCATCTTTTTTGGACGTGCGGCGCATAATGGCCTTAAGCCTTGCCTTTACTTCCAGAATATTAAACGGCTTTGTAATGTAATCGTCCGCGCCGTATTCTAGTCCTAAGATTTTGTCCATATCTTCGCCTTTTGCGGTTAACATAACAATCGGCACATCCGAAAACTCCCGTATCTGCTGGCATACTTCAAAACCGGTAAGTTTTGGGAGCATCACATCTAAGAGGATGATATCATAGTCTTTTTCCTTTGCATTCGTTAACGCCTCTTCCCCATCATAGGCGCAGTCCACTTCCATGCCATCCTGTTCTAAGCTAAAGCGTATTCCTTTTACGATCAGCTTTTCATCATCTACTACCAACACTCTTTTTTCCATGCTCCCGCGCTCCCCCTCTTTTGCCGCGCTATCGGACTTTAATCTTATCTTTTAGCTTCTGATAGGCTTTTTCTTTAATACCTTCCACTTGCATAATATCTTCAATCGACTGAAATGCCCCGTGCTCCTGCCTATAGCGCAGGATGCTCTCTGCCCGCGCCTCTCCGATGCCTGGCAGCGTACACAGCGTTTCTTTATCTGCGGCATTGATGTTGACTAGTCCATCCGTGGCACTGTCTGCGCCATCGCCTTCTGGCGCCAAAAAATCCGGTGCGCCTTCCTGCACTTCCTGCATCGTCGGTATTTTAATCTGCATGCCGTCTTCTACCGGCTGTGCCTGGTTTGTGTATTCCGCACATGCTTCCGGCAAAAGGCCGCCCGCAAGCGCAATGGCCTCGTATATCCGGCTGCCCGCTTTTACTTTATAAACGCCGGGTACGGCAACCGCGCCGCAAATATGTACATAGGCAAACGATGGCTCCTGCGCATGGATTTCCTCTTTTGCAGCATCAGCGTCCTTTGTTGCGGCACCTTCTTTTGCAGCATCCTCTTTTATGGCACTTTCTTTTGCGGTATCTTCTTTTATGGCATCTTCTTTTACAGCATTTTCCGTTTCTTCCATTCCGGCTGCCTCGAGCGCGAATACCGGCTCTTCTTTTTTCGTACACCCGGCAAGAAATACGGCCGCCAGCACAACGGCCGCCCATAACGGCATTCTTTTTTTCATGTTTTTACTCATATGCATAGCTCCTTTAGTGTGTCTGTCACGCCAAAGCCCCTCTATGCAGTTATTATTATTTTATATAATATTTTTTTGCTTTACAAGCCCTGTAAGATAAAAAATTCCTTAAAAAATTCCTTATAAAAATCTTAAGTTCCTTTTGCCTACTCCCATTTAAAAAGCACAATGCCGGCAAGCGCAAGAAACATGCCAAACGCTTTTTTCATTTCAAACGGCTGCTTTTCCACGCCAAACACGCCAAACAGCTCAATGGCATACGCAACAATAAGCTGTGCGGCCACAATGAGCATGGCCGCCTTTGCCGGGCCTAGCATCTCCATGCTTTTAATGACTGTATACGTGATAAAAGCACCGATCGCACCGCCAAGCAGCATATACTTTGGCTCTACCCTGCCTAAGGAGGCAAAAGAGGAACGCTCCGTCACAGCCCAGGCGCCAAGGCAGACGAGAAGTGCCGTAAACTGCACAAATGCATTTGCCGTCCATATGCCGCTTGCCTTTGTCACCTGTGTGTTAAATACCCCCTGCACGCTCATGAGCGCCCCCGAAAGCAGCGCAATGAAAAATCCTATCATATGCCTTCCTCCATTTCCCCGTGCGCCGCTTCAGCGGCATAATTCCACTGCATGGGCCTATGCATAAAAAGAGAGACTTTTTCGTCTCTCTTTAGTATATCCCGTAAATGATATTTTATGCGTCTAACCTTCCGCATTCTGTATTTCTTTCTCATATTCGTCGTCGATATATTCCACATCTTCTGCCGGAATTTCCTGCGGCTCTTTAATATATTCCGCCTCGTATTCTTCTCCCGTGATCTGTGTCATGATCTGCCCCGAAAGGCCGCGCAAAAGATCGTTGGCGCTTTCCCCGGACCACACCTTGGCAAAACAGATTTCAAGCTGCACCCAGAAATTGCTCGTTGCAAGCATTTTTGGGATTGGCACGGACTTTTTATATTCCGCCATAAAGCCGCTTAACGCTTCATCGTCATAGGCTGTGTTTAATTTTACGGACACTTTCCCGCTCCTTGCATAAAGCGCAGCGGCTTTATCATACGTAAGGAATTTCGCAAAATCGTTCGCAATCTTTTTTTTCATGGAATAACCGTTGATGGCGATGCCGTACGTTACCGACATGCTTCTTGTGGCGAGCGTTTCATTTAAATCAGGAACTGCAGTCACCGCGTATTCATAAGGCACGCCTTGCGCCGACGCAAATTTTCCTTCTGCCTTCGCCGCCTCTATTTTGGCAATGGCATCGGTTGTCGCAATCGTATATACAATTTTCCCATCGATAAATTCCTGCAAAATAGAATCATAGTCTGACGCTTTCGTATCAATGGAGAAAAACTGGTTTAACGCCTGGTAATATTTCATGCAGGCGATGGAATTTTCATTGTATACGTCAATCTGCGAAGCATCATCCCCATTAACGCCGCCCACGTTAATATAATTCCCCACGACAAAATAATTGTAGAAAATATCGGACACATCCCATTTAAAAACGGCTTCCACCTGCTCTGGCGCATCATAGGCATCGGCAAACGTCAGTATATCGTCGATCGTTGCGGGCACGATCGTATCAATCGCCTTTGCCGCTTCTGCCGCAAGCTCTTCTTCGGAAAGCTGCATAAACCCGTCTGTATCATCCGGCTGCGGTTCGCCGTCTGGGGGGATTGCCGCCTGTGATGCTTCTGCCGCCTCCTTATCCACCCGCGCTTCGATCAGTTTTTGTGCATGCTCTTTTAAGTATGTCCTGTTAAAGAGCAGCGCGCTCGTTTCATAATAAAAAGGATAGGCTGTCTTTTCCCCTTTGTATGTGACCGCGTCAAGCGCTGTCTGCGGATAGGATGCCATATTATACAGGCTTTTCGTATCCCATATCCTGCACGTTAACCCGGCAAGGTATGCTTTTTCTATGGAATCGTTGCTTAATACGAGCAAGTCCGGCATCTTATCTGACCGCACGGAGGCTTCGTTGACGTCTTCAAGGTATTCCAGCCCGGAATGCAGCACCGGCATGACCCGGTATCCTGTCATCTCATAATAATCCAGGCAGACGCTTTCTAAATACGAAGTGAGTGCCTCGTCCGCATACCAGAAGTAAAGCGTATCTTTTGCCATAAAAGCCTCTATCGGCGTTTCCTCTGGCACAAGGCTGCTTTTGTACTTTATATAAGCGGATATGCCTGTCATAATGCAAAGCAATAAGATGACAGACACGATTCTCTTTTTTATGCTCATAAACCGCTTCCTTTCTTTTGTCATGGCAACGCCAGGCCATGTCAGCACAGACTTTTACGCAAAATCGCAATCATCTCATCGACATGTTCTTTTGTAATGATAAGCGGCGGCATGATGCGGATGACATTAGGCCCGGCGTTAATCAGTATCAGGCCGTTTGCGATTGCCTTATCCAGCACGCCTGCTACAGGCCCTTTGCAGACAAGCCCCTGCATCAGCCCAAGGCCGCGCCGCGTAACAAAAAAATCGTTTTCTTTTACAAGCCCGTCCAGCTGCTCTTGTAAATACGGGGCAATTTCGTTAACATGGCCTATTATATCATTTTTTTCAAATAAATCCAATACTTTAGAAACTGCCGCCCCCGCAAGCGGATTGCCGCCGTAAGTCGTCCCGTGGTCGCCGCTTGTCAGCGATGCCTGTCCGGCCTTTTCCGTCATAAGGAACGCGCCGACCGGCACGCCGCATCCAAGTGCCTTTGCTGTCGTCATAATATCCGGCTTCACGCCGTAACGCTGCCATGCATACATCGCGCCGCACCTTCCCATGCCGCACTGGATCTCATCGAGTATCAGCAGGATATCCTGCTTGTTGCAAAGCTCCCTGACTTGCCCTAAAAACTTCCCATCCGCCGGATAAATACCGCCTTCGCCCTGCACGGTTTCAAGCAAAATGGCGCACGTTTTTTCAGTCACCTGCGCTTCTACGCTTTTGATATCGTTAAAATCAGCAAAGCGGATATTGCCGATTAGCGGGGCAAACGCCTCCTGATACTTCGGATTGCCCGTTACGGAAAGCGCACCCATCGTCCTGCCATGGAATGAGTGATGCATCGCAATGATCTCATGGTCTGCCCGGCCGTCTTTTAAATAGGCGTACTTACGCGCCGCCTTGATCGCCCCTTCCACCGCTTCCGCGCCGCTGTTTGTAAAAAATACGCGGTCCATGCCGGACGCTTTCTTTAATTTTATTGCCGCCTCAATGGCCGGCACGTTGTAATAATAATTGGATGTATGGATGATTTTATCAATTTGCCCTTTTAACGCGCTATTGTATTCCTTGTTTTGGTAGCCAAGCGCAAATACAGCAATGCCCGCGCAAAAATCAAGGTATTTTTTTCCTTCGATATCGTACAGGTATACCCCCTCGCCCCGTTCGAGCACGGCCTGGTATCTGTTGTACGTATGCAAAAGCGCCGCTTCTGCCTTGGCAATATACTGCTGTGTCAGTCCCATGCCTGTTTCCTCCGTAAAACTTACGATTCACCATCCCGGATGATCGCAGTGCCAATGCCTTCGTTTGTAAAAATTTCAAGCAGCAGGCAATGCGGTATCCTGCCATCTAAAATATGGACCCTGTTGACGCCGTCCCGGATTGCTGCCGTGCAGTTTTGCAGCTTCGGGAGCATGCCGCCCCCAATCAGCCCCTGCGCGATCAGTGCGTCCGCGTCCGATGCTGTCAGTCTTGAGATAAAAGAAGACTTATCCGCCATATCCCTATAAAGCCCTTCGATATCTGTCAGAAAAGCCAGTTTTTCCGCATGCACCGCTCTTGCGATCGCACAGGCCGCATCATCCGCATTGATATTATAAGCGTCAAACTGATCGTTTAAACCAACCGGTGCCACGATTGGCAGGAAATCATCTTCTAGCAGATCATATAAAATCTTTGGGACAACTTCTTTGACGTCACCGACAAAGCCAATATCCCTGCCATCTGCGTATTTTTTTTCCACGCGCAAAAGCCCGCCGTCCTTGCCGCTTATGCCGACCGCCTTAACGCCAAGCTCCTGCACCATTGTCACAAGCCTTTTATTGACTTTTGAAAGCGCCATTTCCGCAATTTCCATCGTTTCCGCGTCCGTTACGCGCAGGCCGTTTACAAACTGCGCCTCTTTCCCCATCTTTTTGGCAAGGCTGCTAATCTCGCTGCCGCCGCCGTGCACAATGATTGGCTTAAAACCTACCAGCTTTAAGAGCGTTACGTCTTTTATGACATTTTTTTGCAGTGCGTCGTCAGACATTGCGCTTCCGCCGTATTTGACTACGATGATCTTGCGGTTGAAATTTTGTATATACGGCAGTGCCTCGATGAGCACTTCTGCCTTTTGCAATATCGTATCCATATCTTTTTTGTTCATCACAGTATCTCCCCTTCTTTTGCTATCTGCCGCATTAAGAGCGGTAGTCCGCATTGATCTTTACATAATCATAAGACAGGTCGCATCCCCATGCTGCCGCCGCCGCATCCCCAGACTTTAAGTCAATCAATACAGTGACTTCTTTGTCCGATAAAATTTTCGATGCTTCTTCTTCGCTATAATCGGCCGCTTCCCCGTCGCGGTATAAGAGAATGCTGCCGGATGCCCCCACAAAGAAAAGATCCATGTTGTCCGGGTCAAAGCACGCGCCTGAATAGCCCATGGCGCACAGTATCCTGCCCCAGTTTGCATCGTGGCCAAAAATCGCCGCCTTCGTCAGGTTAGAGCAGATGACAGACTTGGCGATCAGCTTCGCCTGTTCTTTTGTCTGCGCATGGATCACTTTTGCCTCAAACAGCGTCGTTGCGCCTTCCCCGTCGCCCGCCATTTTTTTTGCAAGCGTTTCGTTAATATAGTGCAGCGCTTGCACAAACTTTTCATAATCGCCGTTTGGCTCAGTCATTTTGGCATTGCCCGCCATGCCGTTTGCCAAAAGCAGCAGCGTATCGTTCGTGGACATATCCCCGTCTACCGAAACCATGTTAAACGTATCCTGCACGTCCTCACGCAATGCTTTTATGAGCAGCTCTTTGGAAATGGCCGCATCTGTCGTAATAAAGCCAAGCATCGTGCACATATTCGGATGGATCATGCCGGAGCCTTTGCACATGCCGCCAACCGTCACTGTTTTTCCGCCAATCTCTATTTCTACGGCAGCCTGCTTGGATACCGTATCCGTCGTCATAATCGCCCGGGCCGCCGCGCTGCCATCCTCGATGGAATCCCCTTTTGCTTTGGCAAGCGCGGCGGTGCCCGCCTTTAATTTTTCTATTGGAAGCTGCATCCCAATGATGCCCGTTGATGCCACAAGCACAGCTTCTTTTGTAATGTGGAACGCTTCTGCCGCCGCCTTGGCCGTTTCTTCACAGCAGGCATACCCCCGCTTGCCCGTACATGCATTGGCAATGCCGGAATTGACGATGACTGCGTGTATGCCGCCTGTGCCTTCCAACATTGCTTTATCCCATAAAACAGGCGCGGCTTTTATGAGGTTGCCCGTAAAAACGCCCGCTCCTTCGCACGGCGTCTGGCTGTATATCACCGCCATATCCATCCTGTCCTTATATTTAATTCCCGCTTTTACAGCACCTGCCTCAAATCCCTTTGGCGCAGTCACGCCGCCTGTGATCACTTTCATCTGATTCCTCCCGTTTCCCTGCCTAGTTGTTAAATGCTACAATATTTTCAGCATTTAACACAAAATCATAATAATTTAAATCTAACCGCCTCGTCCAGCCAATCCGTTTCCAAAACGCGTTCCCAACGTCGTTTTTTGTAAAAGCAATGAGGGACACTTTGCTTATGCCCTCCTGTTTTAACGCTTCCATGGCAAATACGACCATTGCCCTGCCAATGCCGCGCATCCGGAAATCAGGATCGACGCATACATGGTACAGGCACCCGCGCCTGCCGTCATGCCCGCAAAGAATCGCGCCTACAATTTTTTCATCTTCCACCGCTACAACGCTCATGCCGGGATTGCGCAAAAGAAAGCGTTCCACGCCTGCCCGGGAGTCGTCGATGCTGCGCATCGCAAAGCCTTTGATGCGCATCCAGAGTGCATATACCCGGTCATAATCTTTCATTGTCATTGCCCTGATCTTCATTTCCTATCTCTCCTATGGGAACAATGGGATTGCCTCTAACCCTTCGCTTTCTCTAAGCCCAAACAGCAGATTCATATTTTGTACTGCCTGTCCTGCCGCGCCTTTTACCAGGTTGTCTATCGCTCCCATCATAATAACGCGCCCTGTCCGTTCATCTATGGCAAAATTGATATCCACATAATTGCTGCCTTCTACCCATCTTGTTTCCGGGCAGATGCCTTCTTCTAATATGCGCACAAACCGCTCTTTGCCATACTGTGCCTTATACGCGGCGCGTATTTCCTCTTTTCCCGGCATGCCGCTAGGACCTGCCTGTAAAGAAGCATATGCCGTCACGAGTATGCCTCGGTTTACCGGTATCAGGTGAGGCGTAAAACTCAACGTCACACCACAGCCTCCGGCATAGCTAAGCTGTTCTTCAATTTCCGGCGTGTGCCTGTGCCCCGCCACGCCATAGGCCTTGCAGTTTTCATTGGCTTCACAAAAAAGATTTTGCACTTTTGCGCCGCGCCCTGCCCCGGAAACGCCTGATTTTGCGTCTATTATAATTGTCTTTGGGTCAATCAGCCCCGCCTTGACAAGCGGGTAGAGCGTTAAGATTGAGCATGTCGTATAACAGCCGGGGTTAGCGATAAGCCTTGACCGCCTGATCTCTTCCCTGTATATCTCGCAAAGCCCGTAAACTGCCTGGGCAATATACTGCGGCGCCTTATGCCTGATTCCGTACCATTTTTCATACACGGCAACATCTTTTAAGCGGAAATCCGCGCTTAAGTCGATCACCTTTGTTTTAGAAAGGATCGCATCATTTAACATCGATGCACACAGCCCCTGCGGCGTTGCCGTAAAAATAACGTCCGCTTCATCCGCCAGTTTATCCATATTATCCTCTAAGCATGCAGCGTCCACAATCTCAAACATGTTCCGGTATACTTCATAATACTGCTGCCCGATATAGCTTTTTGATCCAAACCATATAATCTGCGTTTCCTTATGCGCCATTAAAAGCCTGGCAAGCTCCCCTCCTGCATACCCTGTTGCACCGATAATTCCTGCCTTGATCATGTATAGCCTCCATCCTTGCTGCCACTTACGGATTTGCCGTTTATGGCAGCAGTACGCCGCTTTTCCTGTTTGCCGCTATGATTTTATCACAAGCATCCACGGGATTCAAGAGATGTCTTGTGTTTTCCTGTAAATTTTGCTTCTTTTAATTATGAATAACTATACATTATTTTTCATGTTTATGCAATATTTTTTATCTTTATACATTATTTTATTTATAATATTCACTTTTAGCACAAGAATTACTACTTGCATTGCCAGAACAGATGTTGTATAGTTATACTCAAGTTATTGCTGCGGCGGTTAGCTGCAGGAAAAAATAGGAATGGAGATTATTGTGGATATGAAAGAGAAAGTTGTGTTAGCGTATTCCGGCGGCTTAGATACCACCGCCATCATTCCCTGGCTAAAGGAAAATTTTGATTATGAAGTTGTCTGCGCCTGTGTGGACTGCGGACAGGGCGAGGAATTAGACGGGCTTTCAAAACGGGCGATAGCCTGCGGCGCTTCGAAATTGTACATAGAAGATGCCGTAGACGAATTTTGCAACGAGTATATTGTGCCATGCCTGCAGGCGCATGCCGTATATGAGAATAAGTATCTGCTTGGCACTTCCATGGCACGCCCCCTAATCGCCAAAAAACTTGTGGAAATTGCAAGAAAAGAAGGGGCTGCTGCAGTCTGCCACGGCGCGACCGGCAAAGGCAACGACCAAATCCGTTTCGAGCTTGGCATCAAAGCGCTTGCCCCCGATTTAAAGATCATCGCTCCATGGCGGCATGATAAATGGGGGATGGACTCCCGCGAATCCGAAATTGCCTATTGCCAGGCGCACGGCATCCATCTGCCGTTTTCCGCAGACAGCAGCTACAGCCGCGACAGGAATTTATGGCATATCAGCCATGAGGGGCTAGAGCTGGAAGACCCGGCAAGCGAGCCAAATTATGACCATCTGCTCGTGCTTGGCACAAGGCCGGAAAAGGCGCCGGAACAGGGCGAGTATGTGACAATGGCGTTTGCGCAGGGCATCCCGGTTTCCATCAACGGCAAAACGATGAAAGTTTCCGATATTATCCGCGAGCTTAACGTCCTTGGCGGCAGACATGGCATCGGCATCGTGGATATTGTGGAAAACCGCGTAGTCGGCATGAAATCCCGAGGCGTATATGAAACACCCGGGGGCACGATTCTTTATGAAGCACACCAGCAGTTAGAAGAATTGATCTTAGACCGCGACACTTACGCGCTAAAGGCTGACCTTGGCGCAAAACTGGCGCAGGTCGTATATGAAGGAAAATGGTTTACGCCGCTGCGTGAAGCATTGCAGGCATTTATTGAGTCTACACAAAAATATGTGACAGGCGAAGTCAAGTTTAAGCTATACAAAGGCAATATCATCAAAGCCGGTACTTCGTCCCCCTATTCGCTCTACAATGAACGCATTGCTTCCTTTACGACAGGGGATCTGTATGACCATCATGACGCAGAAGGATTTATCAATCTGTTCGGACTTTCCTGCAAAGTCCGTGCGTTAAAAATGCAGGAGGCAGCGCAGGATTAAAAAAGAACCTCCTATAAAACATGGGGGATGCTTATGGCATTCCCCGCTTGCCAAAGATATCATGAGGTACGCTATGGATGTCATTACCGTAATTGCCAGTTATTTTATTTCCCTGAATTTATTGGCGTTTATCCTGATGGGCATTGATAAGTGGAAGGCCAAAAGCTATGGATGGCGCATCCCGGAATCTACGCTGTTTACGATTGCCATTGTCGGCGGGAGCATTGGCGCTATCATCGGCATGCAATTATTCCGCCACAAGACGCGTACCCGCAGTTTTGTATACGGCATGCCAGCCATTCTGATACTGCAGCTTTTGCTTCTTTTCCTTTTATCCAAAGCACCTTTGGAATTTTTGATATTGTAACTCAAACGGTTACGATGATGCCGCCGTCATTGGCATACATACTGCTGATGCCCGCCATGTCCATAATGAGGACTTCCCGGAATTTTGCTTTCTTTTCCAGCATGCCTTTGACTTCGTTTGCCCGTTTGGCGCAGTTGCAGTGGGTAATGACCAGCCGTTTTTTCTCAAGGTCTCCTACTTCGTTTACAATCATTTCCGCAAGTTTCATCAATGCCTTTTTCGTGCCAATCGCCTGGCCCGCCTGTAAGATTTCCCCTTTTTTGGCTGTCATGACCGGTTTGATATTTAACGTCGTGGCAACTAGTGCTTTTACCCCGCTAAGGCGTCCGTTTTTGCGCAATGTTTCTAAATTGTCCAGTACAAAAAATGTGCGCAGGCCGTCCCTGTACGTTTCCAGTTTTTCTACGATTTCCTCAAAAGGAAGCCCCTGTTCTTCCAATTCTGCTGCAAGAAAAGCAATCTGTGCTTCCCCGCCGGAAGCTGACTCGGAATCTACCACATGGATCTTTTTTGGCCCGTAGGTTTCCTCATACAGGCGTTTCCCCAGTACTGCGCTGTTATAGCTTCCGCTCAAAGGGGAAGAAAGCGTTACGACATAAATATGCTCTGCGTCGGATTTATAGGCTTCCCGGTACTGCTCCGGGGATGGGCAGGAAGAGCGCGGGCAGGTCGGGCAGGCTGCAACCCTTTTTAAAAAGTCAGCCTGGTCAAAACTTGCATCATCCACGATGCGGTATCCCCCTACTTCCATTTCCAGCGGGACAATTTCATACTTTTCCAGTTTCTTTAATTCCTCCGGCAGCTCGCAGCAGCTGTCCACGACAATTTTATAACTCATTTTTTCCTCCATTCAAAGTATTCCCCATACCGGCCTCTATTTTCTCGTTTGTCTGGCATACGGACGGTGCATTTTGCAATACCGTCACACATAGTTTTGATTACTACTTATAATAACATAGGATACGTAGTATTGTAAAGTAAAATATAATGTTTTATACTAAGCATATAGCATACTGAATTATCATTTGTGCAAGCTAAGCACACTGGACATGGAAAGGAATTGTTGATTATGATTGGAATACAGATTACAGATTTGAAAGATTTTATGGAAAAATTTTTAAAGTCCTCTCTTTTTGATGCATTTCTCGTAGAGGAAGCTGCGGTCACTGCGGCGGTTTCCTACACAGTTGACGGGCGTATCAACCCAGAATTTTTTGCCCAGGATGAAACAGAAAACGCGCAGGCGTTACAGCATGGATTCTTGCCGTGGGAACGTCTGCGCCCGCTCTGTTTTGCTATGATCAAAGGAAAACGTGCTCCCTTGGGCTTTAAATTCGTTTTGCATCTTATGCCTAAAGAACAAGAAACGCTGTTTGCCCAAAGCAGCGCGTCCGCGTCCATAAATGCCGCCGTCCTCACCATCCGCTACGACGGTGCTTCCATCATGCTGACAAGCGCCATCTCCCATGCCGGTTTTGTCCTAGATAAGACACCCGATAAACTCTGGGATGCTTACCTGCTCAATTTTTTGGATAAAAACGGCATCCGCTACAGGCTGCCTTGAAAAGCCAGGTTATACGGTATAAAACTTTTGGTTTTTGCTCCGGGGCTTATCAGGTATTGTCATTGCAATTTTTCCTTCCTGCAATAAGGGATTTAGATAATCGCTTCTGAATGTAGTCCTATGCTTAATGCCAAGAAATTCCATCATCTCATCCCTGCTTCTCGGTTCTTTGCAATATGCCAGCATCTCTTTTATCTTTTCTTCCCTTTGAACGGTTTTTTGAGCGGTCTTCTCTCTTTTTTGAGCGGTTTCTTCC
>QLIP01003745.1_pt1 | contig 34115 bp, 49 predicted proteins | sample 1769771 | NCBI WGS metagenome assembly QLIP01 (sample SAMN09428762, study PRJNA476227) | Gut metagenome, whole genome shotgun sequencing project. | isolation source: cecum | host: Rhizomys sinensis | place: China: Jinsha town of Minqing, Fujian Province | collected 2013-09-23 | reverse complement strand
ATAAAAACAGCAAAATAATTAAATTTAATCCTTTCTCTCATAATAATTATCTCCTTCTATTGGAAATACCCCATTATTTATATTTGCTTATCAAAAAGCACTTATATTATTTATGTATTGTATTCAAAAAAGACTTATTTTATAAAAATAAGCAAACTGAATTTTAAAGAACAAAAAAGACCCTAAAAAAGGCCTTTTTGTTATATATAGTGTAATTATATTTTTTACTTAAAATAATAAAAGGATTGCCCTCTAGCAGGGTCTGTCTGATATATTTGACTATTCCCAACTGCAAACCATTCATCATACTCAAGGATTGTCGGACTGCCAAAGTAACAATCTTCATAGATGACTTGATAAAGTGCATCCCCATCAGGAGAAAGATATCTAAGTGCCTGATGAATGCCATCCCACCTAAACTCCGCAAGATTTGCATTTATCCTAACTTTCCAATAATCGTTCTCTCTTGTGATTCTCCAGAATATAGCCCCTAATCCATCAAATTCCCCAATTCCATCACTTGCTACTGCATATCTCATATTAATTGGGTCTCCGTACTTATAGGGTTCGTAATATTTAGCCATTCCATCATTTTTCCAAAGCTTATAATCATAAGCATCTCTGTATGCCACTAAATCTTTATCATTGATATCAATTTCAGTTCTCTTGTAAGGTGCAAGAGGGATGGTTACGTTTAAATCAGCCTTATAGTTATTTATGTCTTTTTCTAAAGCCTCAGCTACAGCTACGTCGAACGGAGAATTAGGTTCGTTATCTTTACCTTTTCCATCAAGAACAGGAATTACGCCTGTAGCTCTTCCCGCTACTTCAATAACCTTTATTTCAACACCGTTACTTGCTGTCCAATAGGCTCCTTTCCACTCCCCCAGCCCACTGACGTTTGAATAGTCAAAGCCTTTAACTATAATTCTCCCTGGGCCTCTGCCTTCGGGGTCTCCGTGGTATTCTTGAGGCGTACCTAAGTTAGTTTTTGTAGATGCAGCAGTTTCTGAAGGCTCCAATGTTGCCCATTCTGCATCTGTATTTGTAATAGTTTCTGTGTTAGCAGGTGTAGGAGTTGTTTGCTCCTTACTAACCGTTTCTTTATTAGTGCTTTCCGTAACAGAGGTTTGTGTAACTGTTGGTTCGGGAGTCACTTCTGCTGATTTAGAAGTCTCTATTTCCTTTTCCGTAGTGTCAGAGATTATGTTTCCCTGAGCAGCATTCGCCACGTCATTTATTACAGAGTCAACATCCACATTTTCTGTGTTAGAAATTACCGATTCGATTTCTCTATCCCGCCCCTTGGAATATACGATGCCCGCAATAATGAGCAGCAACAAGGCAGCTCCTGCAAACGAGCCTATCATTATTTTCTTTTTGTTATTCATAGAATTTATCTCCTCAATTAGTTATTTTTATGTATGAATCCGTTTGGAGATTATCAAAATTTCCTTATTTATATTATAGCATATTTCTAAAGATATTTCAACAATTCCAAACATTTTTTATTATATTTTTGTTTTGTCAATAGTTTTGCAACACTTTTTTCAAAAAAATTTATGCCGTAATATTCTTCAATTCCTCTTCAAACAATTCTTTGGATGTTTTAAACCCAAAAATCCCCCTCGGATATGTATTTATCCAATTTTCTATAAATTCAATGTCCCTATCTTGTTTCTCGTCAAAATCCTCTCCCTTTGGTATATGGCGTCGGATTAGTCTGTTTTGGTTTTCGTTAGTCCCTCGCTCCCACGAACTATAAGGATGACAATAGAAAAGGTACGTGCGTTTCTCTCCTGGGTGCAATGCCGAACATTCCATGCCCTCATAGTCTGCAAACTCTACTCCATTATCTACCGTGATGCTCCGAAACACCTTTGAAAACATATCTCCCCACTTTTTCTCCAAACGGTCAATTGCATCAACAACGCTTTGTGCCTTTTGGTCTTTCAGTTTAAATATAATCTCGTCCCTGGTCTTTCGCTCTGTCATAACAAGAATACATCCTTTTGTTACTTTCTGCTTACCCTTTACCGTGTCCATTTCCCAATGTCCAAAAGTTTCACGGTTTTTTACTTCATCCGGGCGGTTTTCTATGCTTTCCCCGGCTGATGCTCTCTTTTGTGTGGTCACTTTTTTGTTTTTCTTCTTTTTCTTCCCTTTAACGGGTAAATCTTTATTCGTGATTTTTAAGAATATGCCATTATCAATGTATCTATACAATGTTCTTACGCTGATAGTAGTTTTAAAATCAATCCCACTTGCCGCCGCTGCCGCTATAGCTGCTTCCGGGCTATACTTGTCATTAGCTATCTTATCTTCTAAAAATTCCGCATATTCAATATCATTTCCGATTTTTAGACTTTTCCCTTTCCCCTGGGCATTCCAATCGTGGGTCTGCTGTCCTTTATCGCTGCTATATCTGATTTCCTCTGTATAATCTGAATTTCTATGTGTGTATTCTCCCCGTTTTATTTCCCTATATATAGTGCTTCTATGAACGTGCAAATACGCCGCAACTTCCGGCTTTGAATACCCCTTGTTTAACAACGTTTCCATTTTAATCCTGTCACTTTGGCTTAAATGCTTGTAATTTTTACCCATAAAAAATAACCCCCATTGAAATAAGCAAGGGCAACCCGGACCGTTGCCGTTGTTGCCCCTCGTCTTGGTTTACTCTTCGATTTCTTCCCGGTATGTTATTTCAATGGTAATACTAAATTCTTTCTCTAATTCGTCAAAATAATATTCCCCGTTTTTGAACGATAGCAATTTATATTGACCGCCGGACACTTCCGCATCTATGCGTTGAATGTTTCCGTTTTTTAATAATTTCTTTACCCGGCTTATGCCGCTTTTCTTTATGTTGCCTATATGGATATTATGCACAAATACTTGTAGTTGTTCTACCCCCCCATACAAGATATAGGGGTTATGACTGCTTGGGTGTTTAATTCGTATTTATAAATCTTTTCCCCGGCTCTGCCCTCTTCTATCAAGTCCCTTTTCTTTAGCTTATAATCCTCGTTTTTGTCCACGAGTTCCATAATATCTTTCATATGGCTTTCAATATCTTCCAAAATGAAACGCTGCGTTTTTACTATGCCTTTTTTCTTCGGCGGCTCTTGTGGCGGCGGTGCTTGCATCTGTGATTGTGTTCCCTCTGCTGCCGTATGCTTCTTTGAAAATAAATCGCTAAATAATCCCATGTTGTGTTCCCTCGCTTTCTTTTTACTCTGCCGTTGGCGTTTCTATTGCTTCTAGCTTCTCTTTTACGGCTGAATATACAAACTCGTTCACGCTCTGCCCTACTGCTGCCGCTTTTTCCTTTATCACTGCCTTTTTTCCTTTCGGCACAAGTAGTTCCATGCGGTCATAGGTTTTTCTTTTGTATTCGTTTTGATATTTTACCTGGTCAAATTCTTTTTTTAATTTCGGCACTTGTCCTCTTCCTTTCTCTTGCCAAATGGTGTATAATACATATTGCAGATTAGGGCGGCTTTGGCAAGTCCACCGCCCTTTCTGTTTCCCGGAAGCCTTACTTATTAAGTAGGGCTTTTACTTTTTCCTTTGCTTCCGCAAGGTCTTTACTCTCGTTTAAGATTTCAAGAATTTTTCTTGTCTGATTTTCTTCTGTTTTCTTTTCTAATAATTCCGCTAAATTCATATCTTCGCTCATTTTAAAACTCCTTTCTATGCTTGCCCATTACTCGTTAAGCTTCGTATATCTCTTAACTGTCTTTATTATACATCATATTCCGTACTATGTCAATACATATTTCGTACTATTTTAAAAATTTTTATGCGTAATAAACTCATAAGGTTATGCTATGTTCAAAAGCTTTGTATGTATTACCATTGATAAAACTTCAAAAAATAACGTGCTTCAATTTTGTTGCATCATATAGGCGTTTTGGGTTTCCGGGCATTGGTCTAAAAGATTGTGTTGTAAGCAATGCGCCTTTGCCCGGTGTATTTTCATTGCTTCCCCGTTTCACATTAAAACGTGGGTTAAAACTTGTCAGCCAGTACCGCAACGCCTATTGTTGCAGCCCCTCAACTGTTTATAGTGGCTTGGGACACTCGCACCCGTTCACGGGGCGGCCGTTTTAGCTGCCTGGGCGGTTATATTGCCTCCCTCATTGCTTCCAAATATTCCCCGGATATATACCATTTCTCGCCAAATCCTCTTGTATATGGTTTTTCAGTGTTTGCACCGTAAACCATGTTTTCTGATGTTATATGCCCGTCAACCGCTATTCTGCTCCATATTGCATTCCCTTTTCTGTAGTAATATGTGTCAATTTCCTTTCCCTCGAACACTTCTTTTACTGTTTGTTTGTCCTTTTTCGCATTTGCTTCCTCATGTGCTTTTTTGATTGCTTCCTTTTCTAATTCGTTTCTATTCATTTCATTTTCCTTTCTGCCGGGGCATCCGCCCCGGTCTTATTTGTTTTATTTATGCTATGTCCAACGCACCGATTACGGGACACATGGAGTAAACGCCCCACGGTGTAATTGTTTCTTCCTTTCCAGTGTAGGAAAGTCCGATTTTGCAGCGTTTTTCTTCCCCGTCTTTTAAGACTACAACGGTCTTTGCGGTTCTTTTTAAAACCTTTACGGAAAAGATGCAATCATGGTTGCAAATGCTGCGTGTATAGTATGTTTTGCCAACCTCAAATTGTGCTACCTGGGGTTTTGTGGCTTCGGCCGCCGCCTTTGCTTCTGCTTCCTCATGTGCCTTTCTTATCGCTTCCTTTACTAATTCGCTATACGTCATGTTGTGTTCCTCGCTTTCTTTTTTGTGTATTTCCCTTAACTGTCTTTATTATATAGCATATTCCGTACTATGTCAATACATATTTCGTACTATTTTAAAAAATTTTTATTCATGCGAAAAAGCACGCCTTTTTTAAGCGTGCTTTTAATCTCGTGATATATTATTTTCCTTGCTATGCGTGCGACCAAATCCCTAAAGGCTATTGCATTTTTTACGTTACAACTATTTCCGTCACTTCGTCCAAATTGTAAAATCCCACCCACTGATGCTTCTGCATGATGATAAAGAATTTTCCGTCATACATATAGTCTGTATAGCTTCTCTTTTTCCACTTGCACACATTCCCATTCTTTAATTCAATTCTAATCATTGTTTCCCCTTTCTAATTATAGAATGAAGTGGAAAGCGTATTGTAACCGGCCACGCCGTCCACCGACAATCCATAGTCCTTTTGCATTGCCATTGTCTTTTCCCTGGTGTCCGGGCCATAACTTCCGTCAATGTCTGTTTTGTAGCCCATTTCCGCAAGCCTTTTCTGCCAATACCTTACCAAATTCCCTTTGCTATGTACCGCAAATCCGCTTTCGTCCCTTGCCGCTTTCATGTTTACAAGCTTCCTCACATACTGCGTTTTAGGACCGTCCACGCCATCTTCTTTTAGCCCGTTCCCGTCCTGGTCCGTGTAGCCGTCCAGGTTCGCCGCCTTTTGGAACTCTAAAATATTGATGTTGCACACGCTGTTTTTCTTTTCCTCTGCCACCTGTGAAATGACGGTTTCAAAATCCGTGTAAAATTCGTTGATGTCCACGTTTCCGCTTATTCCGTCCACGCTGCCTTTGCTCGATTTCTGCCAAATATGGCACGCCGCCTTTTCATTTGCTGAAATGCCGCTTGCGTACAGTGCGTACCAAATATAAATCCGCTGCCCTAACGCCTTTTCTATCGCCGGAATGTCAAAATAGTTTCTTTTGTAATCCCTGTTTGTGTATAACACCGGGATATATCCGGCGGATATTACCCCTTTCAGAAACGCCACCGCAAACGCCGTTGCTTTGGCCTTGTCAATGCTTACGCCGTTCTTCCTTGCGTAACTAACCGTGTCATATTCCAAATCGTAAGCAATAGGGCATCTGCTCCAATACTTCTTTGCCTGGGCTACTGCATACGCCGCTTCGTTTGCCGCCATTTCTTCATTGAGCGCATATGAAAACCAGTAAATCCCGGCCGGCTCTGACAAGTTCACGCACGCTTCCGCATTAGAAATAAACCTCTGGTCCACATTGTTTTTCCCATATCCTGCCCGGATAATAATTCTTTTATACCCGGCATCCCTCACCCTTTTTACATTGACGTTCCCATTGTGTACGGAAATATCAATACCCATGTATTTTTCCATTCTTTATTCCTCGCTTTCGTCCTTTTCTTCCGGCTTCTCCGTGTGCCTATACCTCAACTGCAAAAGCACGTCCTTTAGCTGCTGCGGTATGTTGATAAATTCCGCCGCATTTTCCAAAACCGAAAGTGCTTCGTTGCATATAAAGAACACAATCACTATTTCCCTTAACGGTATTGTGTCCCCGGTCATCCTCTGCACGTTGTAGGCAACCGCTATAACCACGAATACCATAATTTTTTTTACAATCCCTTTATACCCTACTTCGCTAGACAATTCTTTTTTGCATACTGCTTTTAAAATGCCCGTGAAATAATCCAGGATAGCAAAAAGTAAAATGGTGTATAGCATTACATCCCAACCGCCGAACAATGACACAACGAAACCGCCAAGCACTCCGCCGATTACAGAAAAAAGGTTAAACATTTTTTCCATTGCTCCACGCTCCTTTCTTTATTTTTCTCAATCATATAACGGAACGGCTTTTTATTCTGACCCTTTTACGCTGTGGATGCTTCCAGGCGTTCCCATTCGTAAAACAGCAATTCATATTCCACCGCCTTTGTTATATGGTATGTGTCGGCGTGTCCCATGTGTCCTTTTCTGCTCTCGTATTTTCTTCCAAACTCTTCCGCTTGCAGCTCTCCCAACTCATACGCTTTTATGTCTTTCTTTAGCTTTCTGATAGATGCTTTCCTTACTTTCTTGTGGTCCGCAAAATGGATAAATCCGCAAAAATCAATGCCGTTTTTCGCATATAATATTGTGCTTTTGGGATTGATATGCAAAAGCATTTCCGTTTCCAAAAATTCTTCTATCCTCTTTACCCATTCTTTCAACTGTGCCAAATCATCCGTGAGGATGATAAAATCATCCATATAGCGGATGTAATAATGGATGTGCAGTGTGTGCTTGCAGAATTTATCTAATTTGTTCCCGTACACGTTCGCAAACAACTGGCTTGTGAGGTTTCCAACCGGTATTCCCACGCCGTCCGGCAATATGCCGTTATGGTCTATAATGTCATCCATTAACGCAAGTGCTTTCTTGTCCCCTATGTAGCGGCGGTTTTCGTCCTTTATCCCGTCATGCGGAATTGATGCAAAGTATTTTGATATGTCCCCTTTATAGGCGTACATCCTTAACCCTTGCTTCACTTCCGTTTCATATATCCACTGATACAGCGTATCGCTTGCGGCGTGCATTCCCTTTCCCCTTTCTGCAAGCGTAAGAGTGGTAATAAAATCCGTTTTCAAATACGGGCTGTATTGCGTTGCAAATCATGTGCTGCACAACCCGGTCATAAAACGGCAACGCCATAATAAGGCGTTCTTTTGGCTCGAATACTTTAAAAATCTTGTAATCCCCTTGCTTATATGTGATGTCTTTTATCTCCTGGGTTGCCCTTAAAAGTTCCTCTTCCTTAACCATAGAAAAAGCCAATACCTCTTCCGTGTACCGCTTGCACTTGGCCGCCTGGCGGAATGATGTGTTGGCATTTTCAAAGGTCCCCATTTTCTCATGCAGTCCCTTTACTGTGTTCATTTAATCCCTACCAATTTTCAAATATCGTGCTTTACTAAAAGGCAAGTTTGCTTTGTTAGTTTGTCCGGCATCCGCCGGAACGGGCAAACCGTCTGACTTACTTAAAAATGTAAATCTTTGCTAGTGGCCCGCATGGGCTTCTATGTCTGTAAAAATGTAAAGTCACACACGCACCGCACGCCAATGTTCGTGTTCACGTTCCACGGGTAATTGTTGCAATTGACGGCACGGCTACCGCAATGCACGCCGTTGTTCCAATTGCCGCCGCCAATGAGGGCGTGCAAGGCTCGGAAAACTCCGTGAACTGGCCCGGTGCATTTTAACAGTTTCCCCAAAATGGCATTATTTCCAATTTCCATTCTTTACGGCTTCTATTATTCCGCCCATGATACACCCTAATTCCGCCATTTTCCGGCTTAATACCTCGTATCGGTGCTTGCTCATTGCCGGGTACTTCAAATCATAGGAAAGCCTTATGAGCGTCTTGATAAACTGCAATTCCACATCTGCGTTATATATGTGGCTTTTGGTCCCGGTCTTTCTAAATCTGATTGCCGATTTCAGCATTTCAAATATCGCCCCTTTTATCTGGCTCTGTAATGCAAATTTTTCAAATTTAGGAAAGCCGGACAATATGGGATATATGTACAAAAGCAAGTCATACGCCTTTTGATATGCTTTCATGCTTTCCATGTACGCATCCGCTTGTTTTTGGCCCTCTGCCATGTTTTCTTCCTCGTTTCATATATTTTTTCGTGGGGTGGGCTTTCGCCCACCCTGGCAGATTACAGACTGTCACACACGCACCGCACGCCAATGTGCGTGTACACGCCCCACGGGTAACAGTGGCAACTGACGGCACGGCTACCGCAACGCACGCCGTCGCTCCAACTGCCGCCGCCAACGAGCGCGTGCAAGGCGGTTGAACTCGGCATATAAATCTGGCCGTAGCCGCTCATTACATTTTGCCACGCCCAGGATGCGGCGGTAGGGTCTAACATAAACTCGTCAATCCATTCCCACACGTTCCCGGCAATGTCCATGATGTTTTTAACGGATGTTGCGTTTTTGATTTTTCCAACCTGGGTTCTCGCACTGTTTGTTGTTGCGGTGTGTCCGTTCGTGTTGCTGCTGTCCAATCCCTGGGGGCTTCCCTCTGCCGCAATAAGCCATTCCGCAAGGCTCGGCAACCTCTTCCCCACACGGGCGGCCTTTTCATTGGCAATATACCAGTTTAGGCCCTCTGTCCCCGTGATAGGCAGGGCGTTATATACGGACCGTAGGCCGTTTGCCCCGTCATCTGATGCAATGTAGATGTCCGCCCATAACCCGTTCCCCAGGTATGCCATGCCGGACGGGTCACAAATGGGGCGGTGCAACGCCGTCCATACGGAATTAGGCACAATATCTTCCCTCACATTGCTTTCCCAACCGCTTCCACGCACGCTTCCGCTTGTGTTAATCTCTCTTCCGTATTCGTCCACGTTCCTAACATATCCGTAATGGAATCCGCCAATTTTACGGGTGTTTGTATCGTCCCAATTGTCCCCGTCCGGGAACGTGGAATTGTTGGAAATTAAATAAACCTCTTTTGAACTGTTCACGCCGTTGTCGCAAATGTAAACGTAATAATCCTTTCCGTGTTCAAAACTGCTTGCGCCGTCCATGTTGGCGGCGGAAAGCGTTGTTTCCTCTGTCTGAAAGATTGCACCCCCTACCGCAATGACCGCCCCGGCAAGCACGGTTAATTGCTTGGCGGCTGAATACTGTATAAATTCTTTTTCCGCTGCCACAATGTCAGATACGGCGGCCATTTTGGCAACCGTGATTTTCGCCCTCTCATCCGTCATGTTCTCGTCATAAACAAATAATCTTCCCATTACACCAACGCTCCTTTCATTGCTTCCACTTCGGCTTCCGTAATCCCCAGGCGGTCATAAAACGTTACTGCCGCCGGAACGCCGATTGTTTCCAGGCTTGCCGCAACCGCCTTAGATAACGTCAAAATGGTGTGCTTTGTCTGATTGCTGCTTGCGGATGCCGCCGCTTCGTCTGCCCGGCTTTCCGTCTGGTCCGCCGCTGCTTCGGTGTCTGTCTGCACTGCTGCCGCCGGGATTTCGATATGCTCCACGCCGTTCACGGCTGCCGTGGTGCTTCCCGTCTTTACCTTGCCCCCCTCTGTTACCTCGTTCACGAACATAAGGGTAATTACTTTTCTATCCTCTGACTTCTCCAGGATAGGGCAGAAAATGTAATTTTGGTTTTCCAGTTTCTCCACTGCCGCCAACCAGTCCGCCGCCTTTAATCTGCCCTTTTGGACAAGCTTAAAGGTGTTTGTTAAATCTGCCTTTGTCTTAATTACTTTTGGAAACCCTACCATTTTTAAATCCTCTCTTTCTTTGTTTTATTGTGTGATGAATGAACCAATGTAGTTTCCGATATAGCCCAAATTTGAACCCTCACGCAATGTGATGTTCTGCGTTGTCATAAGGTTATCATTTGTAACCTTAAAGGCTTTCGGCGTAACCATAACGCTTTCCAAATCCGCTTCTGCGGTATATTCCCCGGCTTCCGTCAAATAAAATCCCATCCGGCTTTCCGTAACCGTGACGGTCTGCGCCTTTCCCGTTGTATGGTTGGCAAGCGTGATTTTTACCGGGCTTGTAATCCGCTCTAGCGTGCTGATGATGTAAACTTTAAACGCAATGTTGTAAATCTTTTCCTTTACGTCATCAATCTGCATTTGCAGCTTTCCGGCAATGTCCCCGGATAATTCCGTCTGCTTCTCTTCAAACCATTTGTTCCACGCCGCTTCCTGGTCAGTCATAAACGCTTGTGTGAGGTCTGCGTATTCCTGTATAAAATCCGCATGGTTTTTTTCCATGCTCTTTTTTTCCAGTGCAAACCATGCGTTAAACTGCTTTGTGAACTGCGAAAAGTCAAAGTCTATAAACTGTGATGCAATAAAGCCGCACAATCCGGGGTCTGCCCTGGTGTCCGTAATGTCGCTTTGGGAAATTGCAACCGCTCCGGCGGCAACATAGATTTCCGCCAAGCACTTTTCTTGTATGGTTTCATTGTTCGTAAGCTCCGGCGGCTGCGGACTGCTTGAATATGCCCCCTCTAATATAAAAATGCTCGGCTTCCTCTCCGTTTCGTCATTCCGCAATATTACCCGGTCAATTCTCGGCAACGTGCCGTTTGAACCGCTCACGGGCAATTCAAGGATTGTCGTATTGTGGATTGTGTGCAAGTTTATGTATGCGTACCCGGTGCGTTCGCCGCCGTCCACCTTTACCGCCATGCTTTCCCCGTCTGCCGTCACTTGCAGTTGCCCATATGCAACGCCCTCTTTGTAGAACGGGGCTTTGTCCTCGTTCATGTCCTGGCCGTTGTATAAGCGGTCCCTGTTCACGGAATTGTAAAAAAATCCCCTTACTGCCATTTGCTCTTTTCTCCTTTCCTCAATTGTCCCAATTTATTGTTGTGGGTAGGGCATCCCCAAAAGTAGGCACAACGTACATTCCGCCGTATTCGTAAACCTCGCAAAGTTCGGTTATGCGCAAATTCAAAACCTTGTTCCATTTCTTCTTTTCAACCGTCACAATGTCCCCCAAATCGTAATCCACGCCGTAAACAAAATTAACCTCGGCTTCCACTTCGGCTTCTATGTTTTCAAGCACCGAATTTTCCGCCATGTACTGTTCTCCCCTTATACGTAACGCTTCCAGGTATTCCGCATGGGTTGGAAACTCGTCTTTGTTTATGTCTTTTGCATCCAAAAAATCTTCCCGTAAGTCAAAACCGCTTCCGCCGCCCACCGTTACATAAATGCGGTCTGCGCCGTCCCCGACCCCGCCCACGATTATTTTTGTCTTTGCCGTTTCGTCTGAATACGTATGCTTTGCCCGGTTTAGGTTGTTGTAACCCTCTGAAAACATTACACGGGGCTTTGCCCCTTGCTTCGTGGTCCTGTCCGCTCCTTTGTACGTTTCAAAAGTCATTTTCTTCTGCTTAAAATCCGGCACAACCCTAAATCCGATTTCACAATATCTTGCAATCTTTGAAAGATAGGCCAATACGTTTTTATAGGTTGCCTGGAACGTAATTTTTGTTTCGTCCCCGGTCCCGTCTGCCACTTCCAATAACGGCACTGCTGCCATGCGGCCAATTATATAACGCATAGCGTTTTCACAAGTGCCGTTGTATGTAAACATTGGCCCGGTCAGTCTGTCATTGAAATAGATAGGCAGAAAATAGCCGTTTCTTACAATCTCGTTTACAAGCGTGCTTTCCTCTTCCGTCTGGTCCCCACGGATTACCGCCGCTTCATCCTTTCCCTTTGGCCTTATGACGTTTCCGGGCTGCAAAAGCCTTATGTTGTCATTTGTTGCCGGGGCGTGCAGCTCGAACTTGCCGCACTCATAATATTTTCTATGCCATTGCAAGGATGTATGGTTTTCAATCGTCCCCAGGCGGTACAAATTGCGGTCATATACGATAATCTCCATGCCTTTACACCCCCAAATATGAAATGCGGTAATATACCGACACTGACAAATAATTTATGCCGCTCTCGGCGTTGTATGTTATCGTGTTCGTTCCGTCTTGAAGCTGTATAAAATCCCCGTCCTCGTCCAAATACTGGTTTATGATTGTCCCGTACATGGAAACAACCGTGTCCCAATCAATCATTCCATAACGGTCTTTATGCTCTTCAATTTCGCCCTGGGTCACGCCGTCCAAAAGGTATATGTTTTTCTTGCCCGTGTGCGTGAAAACGATTACATATTTGCCGCTTTGCAGTTCAAAATCATTTCCCGTATATCCGACTTTTATATATTTTCCGCTCTCTGAATGGTAAATGGCCGGGTTTTTCACAATCCCGTCCGCCCTAAATACTGCGGTTATCCCTATGTTGTCCGCTCCGCTGTTATTCTCAATCTCTTTTACCAACTCCGCTTCACGGTGTCCAAATTCCACGCCGCCCACGTCAAAAGCGTTTTCAAAGTACCAATCGGAAACCCAACTTGCCATTACCACTTCAATATCCGATAGGTCTTTAAAATACGGGTCTGTGCATATAAGGCTGATTGTGTAATCCCTCACAACGCCCGTTGCCGCCCCCGGCGTTACGCTCTCAACCTTATATCCGATTGTCTTAACGTCCTTTCCCTCTGTATACTCCAATGTTCCCGTTCTGCCTTTCGGAAATACCCTGTAAAGCAATTCACGGTTCTTTTTATAATCCCCGTCCATTTCGGCGGTAATCACAATATTTCTTTCCTTTGCCGTGCTTCCCTGGTATGTGCTGCCGTCCGTTGTGGTGTTTTCTGATGTTGTCACTGTGCAGTCATACCCATATATCCCGTCAAGTGCCAATAAGTGAAACGGATTGAACCCGTCCCATGTAAAGGCTATTGATACATTTTTATCATTCGTGCAGACAACCGTTATATCCGGCATGGTTTATCACCCCCTCTGCATTGCAATAGCCATTGCCCGTGTCTGTATTCTCGTTTGCCTTGCCACTTCATACGGCGTTAATGCTTTGGGGCTTGTGATGTTGATTTCCTGGCGGAAACCGCCGCCGCCCTTTAAAGCGTCCGCTGCCGTATTCTTTGCAGTACCCGTAAGTGGCGTTACAACCGCCTTTCCGTTTACCATGCTCAAAAGCTCCGGCCCGGCCTCTGCAACCATTGCCGCCCCCTCTCTAAGTATTCCGCCTTTTGCAAGCCTTGGAAGCGATAGCGTGTTAATCTTTGATAGCGATACTCCCGGAATTTCATTGATAATTCCAATCACTCCGTTAATCATGCCTATAAATTTATTTACTATGCCCTCTATCGTGGACAAGCATCCGTTAATTGCCGTCTTGAACGCATCCCCAACCGCACTTCCGATTGAAGTGCCAACATTCACGAAACAGCTTTTGATTTTCTCCCACAAATCAGAGAAAAATGATGTGACGTTGGCAAATGCGTTTTTTATGTTCGTCCATGCGTTGTCAAACTGCGTTTTAAACCATGCCGGAATTGCCGCAAGGGCGGTTTTTATTTCCGTCCACCTTGCGCCAAACCACGCTCCGATTGCCGCAAATGTGTTTGTCACGTTGGTATATGCGTTCGTGAACATTGTCAAAAACCACGTTGCCACTAATGCAAGGGCCGCCTTTATGTCGTTCCACCTGGCAGAAAACCACGCTCCGATTGATGCAAAAATTCTTGTCACGTTGTTGTATGCGTTCGTGAACATGGTTAAAAACCACGTTGCCACTAATGCAAGGGCCGCCTTTATGTCGTTCCACCTGGCAGAAAACCACGCTCCGATTGATGCAAATGTGTTTGTTACTCCCGTGTAGGCTTCTGTAAATCTGTCAGTAAACCACTGCCCCACGCTCTGAAATACGGCGGCAATTCCATTCCACAAGTTTATAAAAAACTGCTTTATATTCTGCAAAAGCGTGTCAACCGCCGTTCGGAAGCTTTCGCAATTATCATATATCAGCTTAAAAGCCCCGGCAAACGGGTTTAATAGCAGCAACAAAAGCCCTTGCCAATTATTTTTTACAAAGTTTATTACCGAATTAAATACCGCCGGGACTGTTACCGTAAAAAAATCTTTTATGGCATTAAACGCTGTAAAAAATGCAGTTTTTACAGCTTCAAAAACCTTGTTTACTCCATTTCTGAACCACTCGCACTTATTATATAGCGTTACCAGTACGGCTATTACCGCCGCTATGGCTATTATTATTACCGCAACGGGATTTGCCGCCATTACCGCATTAAGTGCCGCTATGGCCGGTTGCAGCAGCTTCACCACGTTTATAATGTTTGAAACCGCCGTGCATACTTTTCCAAAAATAAGCAATGCCGGGGCAATCGCCGCAACTATCATTCCGATTTTTACAATCATCTGCCTTGTGTTATCGTCAAGGCTTTTAGACCACGTTGTAAATTCTTTTACCTTGCCAACAACCTTGCTGATTGTCGGCTGCAATGTGGTTAATATGCTGTTTCCCAGGTCTGCCCCGGCAAGCTTCAGATTGTTCATTGCAACGGCCGCATCATCCCACGGGTCTAACGTGGTTTCAAACGTGTCATTTACCACGTTTTCATAATCTGACAATGCACCGCTTAAATCATCTAAGGACAAACGCCCCTCTCTGATTGCCTGGGTCATTTCCGCCGCACCCTTTTTTCCGAATAACTCTGATGCAATTGTTAATGCTTCCGTTTCCGTTGATGCGTTTTTGATGTTCTTTATTGTTTCCGCCAATGCTTCATCCGCACTTTTTCCGTCTGCCGTGGCGTTCTGCACCGCCTTTTTCATTCCGGCAAGGGCTGTTGAAACATCAACGCCGCTCGCTTCCATTTGCGCAAGCAGATTAACGGATGATGTTAAATCAAGTCCCATTTCTTTAAGGCTTGCACCGTTTACTGTAAGGGCGTTTTCCAATGTTTCCATTGAAATACCCGTGTCCTGTCCGGCCTTTGTCATAAGGCCTAACACGTTTTTTGTTTGGGATGTGTCAACGCCGAACTTCGTCATTATGCTGTCCACGCTGTCAATTGCCGTGTTTAAATCCGTTCCGTTAATATTCGCAAACTTTATAAAATCCTTTGATAAATTTTCTAACTCTTCCCCGGTTGCCCCAAATCTTGTGTTGACTTCTCCAACCGCAACGCCCACATCATCCATTGTTGTTGGCAGTTCTGAAAATACGCTGTCTGCAACCCCTGTCAAGCTTTCCAGGGCTTCCCCGGTTGCCCCTGTTTTCGTGATGATAGTGTCATATCCGTTATCTAAATCCATTGTTGCGGCAATCCCGGCGGCCCCTAAAGCGGTTATTCCGGCGGATAGTGGCATCAATTTATTTCCTATGCTTTCCGCCTTGTCCCCAACTTTTCCAAAAGCATCCCCTATGTCTGAAAGTGTGGAATTGCTCTCTTTCGCCGTCTTTTCAAGGTTCTTTAATTCCTCTTCGGCTGCTATGATTTCACGCTTGATTGCCCGGTATTGTTCCTCTGATGCTTCGCCGTTTTTAAACTGCTGCTCCACCTGGGCTTCCGCCGTCTTTAAAACGTCCAATTTCTCTTTTGTTTCTCCGACTGCCTTTGTAAGAAGCTGCTGTTTTTGCGCTAAAAGCTCCGTGTTTTTGGGGTCTAGCTTCAAGCCCCGTTCAACCTCTTTTAACTCTCCCTTTGTGCTTTTTAAGTTACTGTTTACGTCCTTTAAGGCGTTCTGCAATCCTGTTGTGTCACCGCCTATTTCAATTGTTATTCCTTTGATGTTGTTAGCCACTTGGCTTTCCCCCTTTCTTTCCGAATTTTTCTCTCAAACCCTCACGGTCCGGCTTTGTCTGCTCCATGCGGTAACAATTTTTCAGATATTTCCGCCCTTCTTCTGTCTGTGAATTTTCAAATATCATTGCTTCACGCAAAAAGAAAAGATAAACGTCTATTTCCATTTCCTGTACTTCGTAAATGTCTAGGCGGCAATAATCCATTACCAATTTTTCCGGGCGTGTTAGAATTGTGTACGGGGTTTCGCCCTTTTTATCCTGGCGTGGATAATAGGGCATTTTCAGTTTGGGTCTGTTTTCAACTCGTCCACAAATTCCATGTAAGCGTTAAGGATTTCCGTACATTCCTCAATGTCGTAATTTTCTATATCTTCCATGCTAACGGCCACATTCCCCATGTTGTTGTTTAAGACTGCTGCCACAAGGCTGTAAATGGTTGACGTATCGGCATCCTCTCCCGTGCCGTTCGCTTCCACTTCTTTAATTGCTTCAAACACTTTTTTCTGTGGCATACGCACAATGATTTTCTTGCCCTTTTCAATGACGTTTCCATTTTCGTCCGCCCTGTCCTTTAGCGTGAACGGCCAAAACGTCCGCTTAATTTTGTTCATGTTAAATTCTCTTACTGCCATGCTTTCTTCCTCGCTTTCAAATAATGGCGGCCCGTCTGCTGAACCGGCCGCCCTCGTTGTGCGTGGCTCGTCATCTGCAATTATACACTTGCATCTGCTGCCGCCGCTTTCATATCCTCTTCGTAAAGGATTAAAGTACCCTCTTTGTCCATAGGCTGCGCCTTAAACTCTGCATCAATGACGGTTTCGCTATCCTTTGCGAATGCGATTGTAAAGCCGGCCTGGTTGTTGCCCACTATCGTTACACGGATGTTTCCGTCCTGGGTATCCTTATGTACAAAGCGCAAAAGGTATTTCTTGCCCGTGGCGTTGCCCACGCCGCCGATTTTAACGGTCCTTTTCCCGTTGCTTTCCGTCACCCTTGCGGTCTGCGACAACTTTTCAAGGGTAGTTCCGCACCATGTCATAATCCCAGATTTAAGGGTTGCTTCCTCTTCCGTGATGATAACCTTTGTCACCTTTCCCATATCGTCTTTTGCTTCGTAGAACTCCGGGGCGTACTCAATTTCTGCGCCGCCTTTGATATATCCCAGGCGGTTAGCTTCGGTTTCGATTGTGGCATCTTCCGGGATTTGCTTGCCTGTCCCCTCAAATTCAGTGCAATACAAATATCCGCTGCCTAATACAATGCTATCCTTGTCCATTTTTAAATCCTCGCTTTCCGTAATATTCTTGTAACTTCATAGGCTGTTTGGTAACATTCCTCACTGTCCACATAAGCCACATATTTTTGATAGTCCACATCATGTAATACGGTGCTTTCTATCTTTTCCCTTATCTCTTCCGCTGCGGCATCATCAGCCACGGTGTATAGTTCCAACTGCCAATCATCCGCCTTTAGATTGCCTGGTGCATCATCCGCCCCGGCGGTTGATGTATGGGGCATGAGGTAAACCATATATGGCAAGCCTGGCACGGGATTTTCTATAGTTCCCTCAAATGCGTTTTTCGTGATTGGCAAGCCTAAACTTTCCGCCCTTTTTGTTAATACTGCTGCCGTTGTCATTTCTTACCCCCTTAATTTCTGCCCTATCTTTGCGGTTGCCATTTCGCCCACTTGCTCATTTACCGGGGCAATATGCAAAAACTCTCTTACCCGACCGCCTTTTCTGCTTTGGTGTCCATTCTCCAAAAGGTGTGTCAGTTGGTAATGCTTTTTGTTGTAAACGCTGTAATCATCTAGCCCGGTTACTGCGCTTGCACGGCTTCCCCTCTTGTCAGCCAACCAGTCTTTTGTATATTTCCCGGTCCTTTCCTGGTACGGCCCGCCCTTTTTGAGCATTTCCGCCGCTTCCTCTGCGGTTTCTTTGAAGCTTTTGTTTGCAGCGCTTATAACATCCGCATTGAACGCTTCCAGTTGTTTTTTTATTTCTTCGTCCAAGTTGTCAATGCTTGCCCTCAAACTTTCCCCACCCTTTCCGCAACATACAATTCCGTTTTGCCGTTGCTTTTCGGCCCGTATGTCCTGTATACTGCATAACGCTTTCCGTTAATGGATATTTCCGGCTGCCCGTTGTACTCAAATCCCCAAACACTGGCTTGGAAAGTTGCTTTGTGGCCCAACTGTCCGGCGGCTGCGAACTCGTCACGCCCCACCGGGTTAATTTCCGCCATTACTTCCGTTTCCTCATACTCTGCTTGGTTCTTCTTAACCAATAGTTTAATTAATGCTTCTATGATACCCACCGCCTTTTATTTTGGTACACATCATTTCATACGCTGCGTTTAACTTCTCCTGGTTTTCTGGGCTTCCAAAATTCGCCTTGCAATAAAGTAGAACGGCTTCAATGATTAAAGGGTCTGAAATGTCCGCTTCGTCCAAATAGGCGTTGTTTACACCAATTCGCTTTAAGTCTGCAAGGGCAACTTCTACAAGCTGCCCCACATCCTTATCCAAAACGTCTTTTGATGTCTTTCTAATCCTTAGTTTGGCTTTTGCAACCAGTTCTTTCTTTGTCACGCTTTAGCCGCCTTTCTTTTATGCTGACGGGTTTTTCACTCGGATAAATCCGTTCCTTGCAACCACGTTTCCGCCCATGAATACGCTTGCCTTGTATGCAATCTGACCCTGTTTAAACTTGTATTCCGTGGATTTCTGCGCATCAATGTCAGAGAATACGGCAACCTCGTAATTTGACAACGGGCCGTATGCCATGCAGTAAGTGCCGGCCGTTCCCCCAATCTCTCCGCAAGCGGAATTGATGATGTAAGGCACTTCGTCAATCGTTCCCGTGTTGCCGTGGTTCACGATTGTATATACCTTTCTGCCCTGTTTGTCCCTAAGTTTCGCAAACTTCTTTAAGTCTTTCTTGTTGAGGATTAACACGGCCGCATCTTCAACCTCTTCATCTCCGCCGTATGAATAAATAATCTCATCCAGTGTGTCATCCGCAATTGCGGTTATCGTTTTAATGTCCGTGCTGCGGTCAATAATGTCATCGCTTTCACTTGCCGGATTAAAGAAAATGCCACGGAACTTTCCGTTTCCGCCCGGACCGATTAAAATTTGACGGGAAGCATAACGGCGGATTGCCCTTGTTACGCTTTCCTCTACAACTCCGTCATAGTCCGCATCCGTCAATTTCTCCATTTCTTCCGGCTCTTCCGCATATGCCGTGATTTTCTCACGCACAATGTCCGCATATCCAAATTCTGGCTCTGATGCGTTATAATCGGCGTTTTCCGCCGTGCTTCCGGCCCCGTCCCCGTATGACTTAACAAAAGGCCGCTGATACGTTTCTCCGCCTACCAGTGGGACGGTTTTCACCCTGTCAATGAGGGATGATACATTGTTGAACGCCGGGGCAATATCCGGGCTTGTGTGTTTCGGGAACACAACGCCGCTTCCCGTTGTAAGTGCGTTCATGGGACGTGCAATGTTCTTTGCGTTAAAGCTTGCCTTTTTTCCGTCTTTTAACGCCTTTCCACTTTTCGCCCTTGCCTGGGTGTCCTGGGCCTCCTCGTTCTCCCCGGCCTTCCCCTCTTCGCCGCCGCCCGGCTCGTTTGCCGCCGCCTGTGCCGCCCTCGCAAGGTCCTCACGGGCTTTAATCTCGTCCAAGATTTCCCCTATGGCCTTCGCTTCGTCCATGAGGGCGGTTAATTCCTCGCCGCTTTTCTCCTGGGCTTCCTTGCCCACCGTCACAAGGCGTGCTTTTAAATCTTTCTTGCTCATTTTCATTAACTGTTCTCTGTTCATGCTCTGTTTTCCTCTCTTTCTTAAACCATGTGTTTAATTGCCATACTTGCAATAGTGCTTCTTGTTGCCCGGTCCGCCGCTGTGGCTTCGCCAAGCCCCGGCGTGCTTTCCGTTAGTGCCTTTGGCGTATGCTTGCAGTATAGCTTTGTGTAATCCCCCACTGCCGCAACCGCCTTGTTTTCCTCTCCGACTGTCACATTGAAATATTTTGCCGCTTCCTCGCCGGAAAGCCACGTTTCCACTTCCATAAGTTCTTTTATCCGCTCGATTGTCACGCCCTCTGCCAAATGCTCTTCGTAAACGCTCCAAATCCCTGTTTCTATGGCTTCCAGTGTGTCCGCCATTTTCCGCAGCTCGTTAGCGTTCCCCTCGCAATCGCACCACGGCTTGTGTATCATTAAGTATGCGTTTTTTGGTATTGTCGGCTTTTCGCTGTCCACGAATGGAAACAGTGATGCAATCGAACCGGCCAACGCATCCACGAAACAATGTTTCTTCCCCTGGTAGCGTTTGAGCATATTGTAAATCGCAATCCCGGCAAATACCGAACCGCCGCCGCTGTTTATGTAAATGTTTAAATCTCTTCCGTTTGCTTCTGCAAGGAAATTTTTGATTGCATCCGGGTACTGGTCCTCGTCTTGCCATGCCCCCCACCAGTCAGAAACAATGTCCCCGTAAAAATACAAATCCGCCGTTGTTTCCGTGATGTTCTTGATTTCGCAAAACGGCTTTACCGTGGCGTTTTTGGTGTTCTTGCACGCAATGAACTGTTTTAGCTGTGGCATCCTAATTAACCCCCTTTCATAGTCTGAATATAGGCACGGGCTGCGGCCTGCATTGCCCGTTTCTCTTTGTCCGCCGCTGTCGTATCGTCCGGCGGCTTCTCCTGTGTCTGCTGCCCTACCTGGTACAATGACTGGTCTCCGACTTTTACATAGTTGAGTGATACCAACCTTTGGTCCCCGTCCTCAACCGGGCCGTAATACATGAGTTCTCTGTATTCATTGATAGTCAACGCCCCACGGTCAAACATTCCGCCGCCTATCGTTTCCCTGGTTTGAAGCGTGGCATACTGTAAAAGGTTTGCCACAAAATCAATGCGGTTTCCGTACCCTATTTCACGGGGCGTTAATAGCTTGAATGTGAACTCGTAGGATAGCTGAACGCTGATAGGCTCTATCACGTTTTCATAAAATGAAATAAATTCCGTATCGTTTAGGGTGGATGTCAAAACCCTGTCATTCACGCCGTAATACCTATACACGTTGTCACGCAAGAATGTAATCTGCATTGTCGGTATTGTCGGCGTTCTCTGCGCTATCTCCTTAAACTCCACCGTGTTATCTATTGCGGCAATGCCCCCGGCGTTGTCCTTGTTCATATAGGCATCCTGGAACTCCCTGGCTATCTGCTTTAATTCCTCGTTGTCAGCAATGTTGTTGTATTTCAGATACCCGGCAAGGGAATTTGAACGGTTTACAATGTTCTTTATGGTTTCCCCGGATGTTTCTATGAGGTCAAGGCTTCTCTTCAACTCCGCATCCGGCGTTGTCCCCAGGAAGCGGCGTTTATTGTACCTCGCTTTGATGTGGATTATGCTTTGATATGGCACGGTATACATTTTTCCGTCATAATCCCACCTAAAGCGGAAAAGGATGTTGTTTTTGTCATCTTCAAAAATTCTGTATGACGTTGTTGTGATTGGCTGTATGCTCTCAACCCGTGTAAAATCCGTATTCCAAAAGATTACAGAAAAGGAATTGGACGTATAGACCAAATCGACCGCAATCCTGTATAAAAAATCATACGTTGACATTTCCGGGCATGGCCGCAGCGTCAAAAGCCTTGCAAGGCAATCATTTTTTATTACCATGCCTTTTTCATCCTTGCGGATAACCTGGGGTTTTAGCTTTCCAACATTCTTTCCGATTGCATCCGCTATTGCCCCCACAATGTCATTGTCCCTCAATGTCCCCGTTGGCTCATATTCCCCACGGCTCAACATCAACGGCCTGTATTTCGCCTTAAACGAATTTAATATGTTTGCAATTATTCCCGTCTTTTTCTCCCCCTTTCTGCAAAAATAGGACCGGTTTTCCCACACCAACATTCTATAATGTTTCGTGTTGAAATTCTGACCCTCTTTTATGCTGCCGCCGCCTTGCGCCTATTGCGTTGCTTTTGCCGCTTCCCGGCTCTCATTCAATAATTTCTTGCCTATCTCATTGTGGTACTTTGAAACCATTGTGAGGGCATCAAACACGCTCATTGCCCCGTCAATACGCATACGCTTTTCAATCTTTACGGGCTTCATTCTGCTGTCATTCAAGCTTATATCTACCGCCACATTCAAGAAATGGCTTGCCAACATGGAATTGTCCCCAAAATCAAATTTCCCGTCCTTTAAGTCCCCCTCAAACTCATGCAGTATGGGCGTTAGGTTTGTACCCTGGTAAACGTCATCCGTGTGAAAACCGGCCGTTTTCAAATCTTCCACAAGGTAATTTGCCGAATACCTATCGTAGCCGATTTTTAGCGGTCTTATTTTATATATTTTCACAAGCTCTATAAACCAATTGTAAACGTCCTTGTAATCCACCTGGTTTTCCCCGGATATGGAAAGAAAGCCACGTTCCTTGTATATGTTGTACGGCGTGTTGTCCTCGTTTACCGCCACTTCATACCGCTTTTGCGGCATATAAAAGCGTGTGAACACATGGTTTATCCCGTCCCTGTTAATAACAATGCTTGCGGCGGTTATGTCCGTTGTCCGTGACAAGTCAACGCCGCCCACGCAATAGCACCCTTTAAAATCTTCCATGGCAAGCGGCTTGTCCTCATGCACGCACTTCATTACATCCCAATAGTCAAGCCATGCCACGGCGGAATTTTGCTTGATGTTACAAAACTTTGTCATAAATTCGACTTTTTTTGAAATTGAGTTCCTGGCAATCTCTATCTGTTCCAAATAGTATTCTTCCGATACCGACACTCCCAAATTGGGGTTGCTTTTTTTCAGTTCGTCTAAATCGTCCCACTTCTCTATATTGTCTATCATGTAAATAAAAGGCAAAATCCTTGTTTCCTTGCTATTGCCTTTCAGAAATGCCGTTGCGCGCTTAAATAATTCGTCAAAAATTCCGTCATTCACATATCCGGCGGTTGCAATGGATATAATTAACGGCTGCTTCCTCGCTCCCAATGCGGAAGTCATAACCTCGTATTGCTTCAATCCCTGGTCCCCCGGCCATGCTTCCATTTCGTCATTCACAACCAACTGCGGATTGAAACCGTCTGACTTTTTTGAATTAAATGCAATCTTTTTTACGCTTGTGTTGAACGCCTTTATATAAATGTCGCTCCGGCGTTTCTTCGTGATGCCGTCTAACTCATCATCCGCTTGCACAATCTGATAAAAGGCATCATAGACCAAATCCGCCTGGTCTAATTTAGGGGCAAGGAAATAAACCTTTGCTCCATATTCGCCGTCTATATATGTCATGTATGCGGCTATTGCCGCCGCAAAAAGCGTTTTTCCGTTCTTCCTAGCAACGATTATGAATACCTCTCTAAACTGTCTGTACCCGGTTGTTTTGTCCATAATGCCGAATATGGCGGCAATTATCGCCTTTTGCCATAATTCCAAGCGCAAAAGGTCGCTCCGGCCCTCTGAATGGTGGCAAAAATTCTCTATGAACTTGATAGCCTTGTCTGCCTTTTTCCCGTTATAATACCATACGCCATTCAAAAGCCCGGCTGTCAAAATCTCAAAACACAACCTCACCCATACGCCCACAATTGCATCTTTTTTTTGGATTGCTTCGTGATACTTGAAAATCCAATTTTCCATTGGCTATTCATCCCGTAGGGCGGCCAAACGGTCCACCTTTTCTTTTTCCTTTGGCGGCAAATACTCTATGAGTGAGTGTATAATTGCGGTATATTGGCGTGAATATTTTTCGTAAATCTGTGTTGACGGGTGGGCCTTCACAAACTTTTGTGAAGCGTTCACCGTTTCCGTTGTAATCCCCTCTCTTTTTAATTCTTCCTTTGCCTGGCAGCACGCAATTTTTAAAAAGGCCGCTTCCTCGACTAAGGAATTTATAAGGGTTTTCTTGTTTTCATCATCAACCCCGGCAAACATTTTTTCTAAAAAATCTATCTCTTTCTTAATCCTCGCACTTGTCAGTTTGTTCTGTCTTTTCTTCTTATTTTCCGTTAATTTCCCCTTGCTATCTGCCATGATATAACCCCCCCTCATATGCGTGCGACTTTGCAGAGTTTTTTTGAAGTAACTCCCTCGGTTCTTCTTTCCGGGGCCAAATTCTGCACCCCGGGGGCGTGGTATGCTTTATCGTTTTCTTTCGGCGGCAACAAATTCCCGTTCCCGTCATACTCGTAACGCTTCGGCATATGCGCCGCCTTGTGTTCCTTGTTGTGGCAGTCCTCACAAACGTATTCCAGGTTGTCCGGGTTCAACGTTATGTTTGTGTCGCTGATGTTGCCCGGCGTAATGTATTCTTTGTGATGCACAACGCAGCCCGGTTTATAAATCCCCCTGGCTCTGCATCTTTCGCACAATCCGTTTGCCCTGGTTATCACTTGCCGTCTTGCCCTCTTCCATGCTGCGGATTTGTAAAAGCCCTTTGCGTATTCTTTCACGCTCCCACCGCCCTTTCCGTAAACACTTCATGGGTTATGTGCATCTCTGCCCCATAACCCAATTATAAGTTCTCTTGTGTTGTTATTATGCCCTTGTTGCACTACTGCCGCCTGGCAGCATTTCCAACCGCTCCGCTACTGCCGTGATGAACTCGTTGCGGTAATCGTAGAATTGACGGCGGCCGCACATTACGCCATAGATGCTTTCATACGGCACGCAATGCGCCACGCTTTTGTATATCTGTTTATGTATTGTGCTTCTTGCCGTTTCGCTGTCTATGTTGCGGCACGAATTATTAAGGGCCTCTTCTATCGCTTCAACCGCCATTCTGTCAAACTCTGATGCGTTCCCGTCTGCAATCCGGCGTTTCCGCTTCTCGTTGCCCTGTATTATTTTTTTAACCGTGGCTTTAATGTCATCATCAATTCTCTGCAACGCTTTCATCTCCAATCCGCTATTCTTCGTATGTGGTCTTTTTATTCTCTGACCTCTCCACCTTTATGCTTTCTTTCGCCATTTTGGAAACCTTTGCTTTTACTCCGTGGCCCACGTCAATTGTTATCCCTTTCATTGCCTTATCCTCTATCGCATCCACGGTTAAAAGCATCAACTCAACCACGCATCCTTTTATCGGCTTCTCTGCGTTTTCTCCAAACAACTCATGTATTCTCTTCTTGGCGTTCTCTTTTCTTTCAATGGCTTTTGCGTATGCCTGGGCGTTCTCACACTGACACCGTATTGTCACTTGCTCGTTTACACGGTCCTCGCTCCAACCTACCATTGTCCTAACAATCCCGGCCTGTCCGCAAAATCTGCAATAGCCCGTCTGTTCTTGCAATCCGTCCGGCATTTCCCTTTTCTCTTCCTCAAATGCTGCATCTGCTTTTTTTGTTTTCATGCTTTTCCCTCTCTTTCTTGCCTACCTCGTAAGCTTTCATTGCAACTGTTAATACTGCTGCCGACTGCTTCACCGTAAGCCACTTGCTTTTAACCAACTCCGCCAAATTTTGGCTTATAATTTCCAGTGTGTTTTCAAGCGTGTTTCCCGGCAACGGCTTCCCGGCCGACAAATCCACCGTGGCTTTTATTATCGGTTTTCTGAAAGAATGCGGCACTTTCCCCATATTCTCTTCAACTTCCATTTCCGCTTTTGTCAAGCCGTGCCTTTCGCACGCTCTGCAACTCTCCCGGCTGAACATCTTGCTAATCTGCCGCCCCTCGCATTTCCCATTAACCCACGGCGCGGCAATGCACTTTTCAAGCGGCGTTTTTCCGGGCTTTTGCAGATACCCTAATATTTCCGCCCTCGCTTCCTCTGCCCCGTAGCAAACCGCCGTTTTGTAGCCCTGTGTTTCAAGCTTCGCCATATATTCTTCCTGGTCCTTTGTCGCCTTGTTGTCACCGAACTTTAATTCGATATATAGGCCGTGAAACCCGTTGTTTGCCGCCGGTAGGCATATATCCGGCACGCCGCTTTTAAGCCCGGCCGCCTTTAATATTCCGCCATTGGTCCTTTTTCCCTCGTTTGGCACATGGTAAAGCAACGCCAATTCCGGCAATATGCTTTCCGTTCTTTTCGCCCAACTGAAAAGTGCTATCTGCTCCGTTGTTTCGCTTCTCTTCATGTTCTGCATGTTCATTCTTCATTTTCCGCCCTTTCTTTTCGATATTTGCAATAACGCCATACGCAATTTGCCTTGTATTGGTTTTCATTGTACTGTTTGTTTGCACACGTCCCGTTTGCCCTGTAATAGATGCACCGTCTGCAATAATCCGGGTGTGACGGATGCAAGATGATTACTGCCATTGCCATTTATTCTTCCTCTAAGGCATATTCACGTTTTCGGCGTTTGCAATCTTCCAAAATCCGTTCCAAAATCTCCCGTTCCTCTTCGGAAAGATAGATATAATATTTTTCAAGCATTTTAAGGGCGTGTAATTTCTTCGCATTTGCCTTTTCCGCTTCGCTTGTGTCTGTATCTGACACATTTTGTTCTTTTGCCACATCCTCGGCGGTCTTGCGTTTCTTTTTCCTCTCTTCCGACAACGCTTTGATTTCCTCGCTCTTAATGTCCGCCCCGGCTTCCACTGCTGCCGCAACCTCTTTTTGCGCATCCTCTGTTAGTTTGCTTGCCTCATATGCCGTTGTAATGCCGATACTGCCGGATGCAAATTGCTCTTTCACTTCCTCGGTTGCGTTGTTGTTTATCGCTTCCAACTGTGCGATTTTTGCCGGGCTTTCCCCTAGGACTTCCGCCACGTAGTCCCTAACCCTCTTTCCGGCTTCCAGGACCAGTAATTTTTCTTTCCTTGCCTGGGTCAATACCTCTTTCCAGTCCGCCGCCTGGTTCATCAAGTCATAATCCGTCATTTTACGGTTGAATGTATTGCCAATCAAAAGGGATAGCCTAAACTGCGTTTCCGTCATGTCCTTAAAGCGGCACGGGATAGCTTTTGTCGCTTCCCCGTGTCCCTCGTTCCCTAAAATTGCAAGGGCTTCACGGCGGCGGTGTCCGCCGGATAATAAATATCTGCCATTTACCCGGCCGATTATTAACGGTTCTTGCAGGCCGTCCATGAGGATTGATGCCGCCAATTCTTCCAACTCGTCCATGCTGTAACGGTTGTGCTTCGTTACCTCGATTTCTTCCAGGTCAAGGCGGATTTCCTCATAATGCTCCACGCCCTCAACCGCCGCACGGGTTGCCCCGTTCATAAGGTCCATAATATTAAAAGCCATGTCACGCCCTCTCTTTCCCGGCCGCTGCCGCATTTAACTTTTTCGTGTATTCCAGGATAAATTTTTTATAGGCTTGCGCCGCTCCGCTTCTCACGCAATAGGCAACTGGCGTTTTGTGGTAAAACGTGGCATCCTTTACTTTCTTTGAGTGTCTTATGACTGCATCAAACACGGGCAATCCGCTTTTTGTCCTCAACCACGTTTCCGCCGCTTCGCTTGTGTCCGATTTCTCGTAATCCGTAATAAGCACCCCGGCAAGTTTTGCTTTTCTGTTCAACTGTCTTACATTGTTCACCTGGTCCACAAGCTCTTCCAGTCCGTCCAGGGAATAGCAGTCTAAATTTACGGGTATGATGATTTCATCCGCCGCCACAAGCGCATTTATAACGTTCACTCCCAAATCCGGGGCGTTGTCTATGATGCAGTAATCATATTCTCTAAAATGCGGCGTTGCTTTTAACTCTTCAAACGCCCGGCGGTATCTATCATGCTGCGGCGTTTCGGTGTCTGCCTTTATTTGCAGTTCTGCCAACTCCATAAAGTAATTGCACGGCACAATGTCCAAATTCTTGTTCTTCGTGCGCCTTATTGCGTTGCCCTTAAAGGCCGCCTGGTTTAACACTGCCGCCGCCGGAGCTTCAACCTCGTTTTGGTAGGCATCAAACAAACGGCTTGCGTTTCCTTGCTTGTCATTGTCGAATAAAAGCACCTTGCCCGGCTCAATGCTCCCATGCTTTGATTTAAAGCCGTCTGCCAACAATTCCGCCATGCTTACCGCCGTTGTTGTCTTGGCACATCCGCCCTTTAAATTCAATGTGCAGATAATCTTCATGTTTTGTTCCCTCGCTTTCTTTTTGTTTTGCCTTTCGGCTTCTCGCCTTTTTTAACCATACGGGCATATATGTAAAAGGCGGCGTTTACTTTGTTGTGTTTCACTTCCGCATCCAGGAAAGCAAATCCCGGATATGCTTTTTCCATTTCCGCTTTTAGCCTGTCGCAATCAAAGGCCATTTTCTCAACTTTTGACTTGCTGAATTTTTTATAGCTGCGTTTCGGCTCGTCCGGCTTCTTTAAGTTCTTTGACGGATACCAACGCTTTGTTCCGTGTGGGTTCTGCGTTATGTATGTGGCAAGCCCTGTCAGTAAAAAATTTTCGTCCGGGCTTATGTTCCTTGTGTTCGGCCTGTCACACTTTCCCCACATGGTTTCTAATTCGTCACGGTCCAGTCCGCCGGATATGAGCAAGTGGAAATGTGGGCGTGCATATTGCTCAAATGCGATAATGTAAATATACTTTGCGTTTTCCAACCCTAACTTTCTGCGCTTCCTGTTAATGCGGCGTATGAAATTAACCACGTCCCTTTTTGCTTCCTCGTATGTTTCCGGCAACAATCCGTTATTCCAACCGAACGTTGCCCATATGTCCCCCTTTCCAAAATTGATATTTGCCAAACGGATTAAATACCGCCTTGCGTTCTTATCGTTCAAGTTGGATTGCGCCGGCCTTGTTTCCCTCTTCCTTGCCGTCTTTGGCATATCCTCTTTTTCTCTGAATGACGGGTAAACCATGCTTTCAAGTAATGTCGTGTTATCCTTAATGTTTGTGCTTTTGTAGGTTGATGTTCTGTATAGGCACTTTACACGCCCCTCTTTTATCAGCCTTTCCAATTCCGCTTCCTCTAGCCCCTCGCACTGTTCCTTGTATGCTTCCTCATAATCATAATTGTCATAATATCTTTTACGCATTTCCCCACCTTTAAATTTATCTGTTCAAACATCTATTCCCCTACCCTTTCCGGGTAGGCAATAAACAATTTTATACAAATGGTTGATATGTTAAGGCCCATTACAAGGACGGGAAAACCCGGCTTGCACCGTCTGCAAAAATTAAAATCTGTTGTCCCAATCCTCAAAAAGCCATGCGAACGCCTGGCAGATTTTCAAAAAAGCTATAAACCATAAGGCGGCAAGCACAAAGGCAACGCTTCCTAAAATCCCCAACGCTATAATAATTATTTTCATTACCATATTTTCAACCTTTTCAATGTCCTTTCTTACTATATATAGAAATATCCTGTTTACAAACGCTATATATTGTGCTATACTTTGTTTGTTGAGTTCCAAACCCCTATTGTTTTAGGTCCCCACCTTTGCAATAGGGGTTTCGCTTTATCTTTTTATCTGCTTTTCTTCGCACTGCCAATAATATTTATTGATAATCAGCATTTCCTTAGATAGCAACAAGGAAATGGCTAAAGGAATTGTGAGTAATGCAACCGTTGCATCCCCCTCAAAAGCCTTTACTGCCGCCGCCGTGAAAATCAGTATTGCAACGCCCATTGCTTTTTGGACGGCAAAATATTTCTTGCGTTCTCTGCGCTGTTTTGCTTCCCTCCAGCGTTTCTTCTCTTGGTTTACTGCTGCCATGTACCCGGCTCTATATGCACGGGCTAAAGCTTCATTATACTGACTGTCCTGGTGCTTCTCCGCCGCTTCCATTGTCATTGTTTGTTCCCTCGCTTTCCCTTGTTTTCTCGCATTCGTGCGGATATACGCCTATTTCCCGGCCGCCAATTTCTATAAAATACATTCTTGTCCGCTTATATCTTGGCGGCTCTGTTTCAACCCTTATAACTTCATGTATGCTCCCCACTGTCGGCGGATTGGAAATAGGCAAGCTTCTTGTAATCCTTATTTTCATCTTGCACCCCCCTTTCACTCCATTATTTCTTTCAAAATTTCTTGCAATCGGTTTATGTCGGTTTCCACTTGGGCTATTGTCATATTCCTGTCATCAATGTAATAATCTGCGTAAATCTTTCTTGTATCATTGTTCCACCGCTCTATCTGCTCCGGCAACGCTTCATTCACTGCATCAAATATAAGCCCTTGCAATCTGCACCACTCCACGGCGTTTTCCAGGTCTGCCCCGGCTCTACTTGTCCATAGGATTATTTTATGTCCCTGGGCTTGCACCGCCTTTGTAAACGCAATTACTTTCTTGTTTGGCCCGATAATCTCCGGGAAGCGTGTAAAAGCCAACGTATTATCAAAGTCAATTGCATATATTGCCATTATCTCCCCTCGCTTTCCGCCCCTGGTGTAAGGCTCATTTCATATTTCATAAGCATAGCGGCGGTCTGTATGGCCTCGCACGCAAGGTTTATTGCCATATCCGCCAATTTGAGCGGTTTAATCTCATCTTTTAGATAGCAAGGTGTTTCTTTTCCCCTCACGTCATCCCATAAGCAGCAAAATGATGTTTCCAGGGCTTCCATTGCTTCTTTGCTCTCTTCCAATTCCTCATAAATGACCGCCGCTCCCTCATGCTTGGAATTGAACAACGGGAACTTTTCATTTGCCCGGTTCAATTCCATATTCGCTATTTCCGTGATTTCCTCTTTTAATTTCTTCATTGCCATGCCCTCTTCCTCTCTTTCTGCTGATGCTTATAAAATAAACGTTGCCGCAAATTCATATGCCGGGTTATCCGCCACCGGGTTCATATGTTCCAACTTCTCATAAACCTTTAACGTGATTGCCGGGTTTCCCTCTGCATCCGTTCCCCTCGGATTGAAATTGTACTTAAATCCCAAATGGCTATTCATTGCCGCCCCTTTTAAGGTAAAGGCAAAATTATTTAATTCCCTTGTTCCCACCGTTTCACCCCTGGCGTGTACCTCTCGCCAATGCCTAAACGTTTTCTTGATATGCTCCAAAAAATCCGGCTCAATCCTATTGTTTATAGGCATCATTGTTTTTTCTTCCATGCCCTACCCTCTCTTTCCATGTTTTCTATGATTTACCCATGCACGCCGCCTTTTCATTTTTTCATACCGCTTTAGCAACCGTTTCACTTTTGGCATATCTAAAACGGTAACAGTTAAATCCGCCGTTATATTTGCCATGTCTTATACCTCGTTTTTTAATATTATTTTTCTGTATAGGGTCAATTGTAAATCGCTAAACTTATAATCCGGCGTTTGCTCCGTGTGCAGCGGCGGCATCAACCCTAATTCCTCATACCTTTTATGCTTTATGTCTATTGTTTCCGTTATCCGTGCAACCTCTTCTTTCTCGTATTCTTCATGTCCCGGCATGTATTGAAAGCATCCCAAAAATCCGGCGTATATCTCCGCCTTGCCTTTCATAATCCGTATGCGGTCCTGGCCTTCCATTACCGCCATTGCATCCGCTAAAGTCATGCGCTCCACCTACCTTGTCGCTTCCACTATGGCGTTATATAAATCTGCCGTTCGTTCCCCGGCTTCCAGGCGTTCTTTTAACGGCATGAGAACCGGGAATATTATTTTCCCCATATATCCGCCCGGTGCGTATTTTGAAAGCATATCGCTAACGGCATTTTCCGCTGCTTCCCAATTCCTCAACGCTTCCGGCTTTTCTCCGATTGTCAAGCCGTCCATATTTTCCGCTATGTATTCAATCGTGGATGCAACCGCCATATCAAATACAATCCCCGGCAATATCGTTTTTTCAAAAAGGTTTGAAATAATCTTTTCCGCCAACTTTTCCGCCGTGACGTTTCCCGGCTTTTCTTCGACTGCTGCCGCTGCGGCTTCATCTTGGGCCGTTCCCTCTGCTGCCACTGCTGCCGTTTCTGCTTCCTCTGCCGCTTCCGGCTCGTTCATCCCGTTAAATCCCTTGTTTTCTTCCATGCCCTTTTCCTCGCTTCCCTCTGCTTCATAAATGCTTTTTGCTATCTCTTCCGCTATTGCGGTAAAAACCGTTGTTGTTACGGCATTGCCAAATTGTTTATATGCCTGGCTGTCTGAAACAACCTGTTTCCAATCGTCCATAGGAAAGGCTTGCAATATGCCGTACTCTCTAGGCGTAAGCTTCCTCACCCGTAGGCGTTTGGTATCAAATATTTTCACTTCCCTCTGCCCCCCCCTGGCACGTTGTTAAGGTTGGGGCTATTCCGTTCACGGAATACACCCGGCGGCACTGGTCTTGTCCTTTAATGTCAAGCATACCCACTATTTGACAACCCTGGTTATTGTCTTTGCTCATTGTCTTGTTCCTTTCGCTCTTCTATAACCGCTATCATGTCTTTTTTTCCGGCATAACCTTTGTAATCCCTTGCAGTAAGGCACGGGGAAATGTCTGTAACCTTTAAAACGTTTCTTCCGCATTTATTAACCGTTACCGTCATTGGCAGTTCCCCCCCCAGGATTGATGATGATGTGTTGGTAGTTATGTTTTTTTGTGATGCTTCCACCCCCCCAACCCGTAATGTTTTGCCGCAACCGTTAGGGTCTAAAAGCCCGGTCTGCTCTGCAATGTCCGTAACCACGCTTTCTTCCGTCTGTTCATCTTCCAGGATGATAACGCCGTGTAAATCCTGGGCGGTAAGCGTAAACATTGGCTCGTCCTCTGCCTTTGCCCGTGGCCCGTTCTGCCTTTTGTTGATGCGGTCCGGCGTAATGCAAGCGTGGCATTTCCCTAGCTTCTCCAATTTCTCTAATGCCTGGGCTATAATGCTTTGCGCCTTTTCGTCCGGCAAATAATATTTGTCCGGCACGTCATTTTCTAAGTAGTCCGAAAGCTTCGGCACAAATCCGTGCTGCTCTTTTGGGAACGTAAATTTAAGGTTCTTTTTATCCCTAGTCCCCACTACTGCATAACGTTCTCGGTTCTGCGACACGTTCCAATATTTTGAATTGAACATTTGGACGTGTGCCGTGTACCCGTGGCGTTCATATTCTAGGCGTAACACTGGCAGATACGGGCGTAACCCTTGCACGTTCTCTGCAATGATGACGGCCGGCATTGTCGTTTCGTTTTCCCTCTCCGTTTCTTCAAGCAACCGCATCATTTCAAAGAAACATCCGCTGTGGCTTGCCGCCTTGAAACTATCCCCACCGCACGCCTTGCATATTGTGTTCCCCGTGTACTCTTCCGGGTTAATTTCTGCTTCCTCTCCGCAATCCTCGCATTTTAAAATCATGCCCTTTTGCTTTCCGGCAACGCTCAAATCCTGGCAAGGAAAGCCGAACGCCCACACATCCGCTTGCGGTATGTCTGATTGGTGCAATTCCCTTATATCCGTTTTCTGCACATGGTCCCCAACATTGACCCGGTAGCTTTCCACGGCGTATTTGTCAAAATCCCACGCCCCGGCTATCTCATACCCAGCATTTTTAAATGCTATCCCCATTCCGCCGCAACCACAAAAGAAGTCGTTTACTTTTAGCTTCCTCATGCTACACCCCCATAAATGGCGTATATGCAACCATAACGGAATATTCTACTTTATGCCCCGTAACCGTTCCCCCTCGCAATGTCGGTACGCTCTCCACTGCATATGTAATTCCTTTAATGGCGTTCCCCTCATCTTCCAAACGCCGTAAATGCCCGTTTATCTTTGTTTCTAAGTCTTTTAACTCTGTATCTTTCTCTAAAATAATTTCCATGTTGCGCTCCCTCGCTTTCTACTGCTGCCATATTGGCTTTATACTGTCCTTTGTGCCACTTCCGCCCGGTATGGTGTCCCTCCACGCCTTAATTCGTTGTATACCGTTGCCCTGTGAACTCCGATTGCTTCCGCAATCTCGGCCGCCTTTTTCCCGGCTCGTTCCATTTCTTCAATTTTCTGCCTGTCCTGGTACACAATGCGCTTGTTTCCCTTTTTCACGTTCTTTTCCCACCTTTCTAAAATTTACTAAACAAAAAAGTGCTGCAAGAGTTTTTTACTCTTACAACACTTTTTTATCCTCAATATGAGTAAGTGCATGAGTTTTTTCTCTTGTCGCACTTACATAGTAAACCTAGTATTTTTTATTATATTTTTCTTTATATATTATATGCAAATTGACATATTTTTCATAAAATAAT
>QLIP01068890.1_pt1 | contig 34245 bp, 63 predicted proteins | sample 1769771 | NCBI WGS metagenome assembly QLIP01 (sample SAMN09428762, study PRJNA476227) | Gut metagenome, whole genome shotgun sequencing project. | isolation source: cecum | host: Rhizomys sinensis | place: China: Jinsha town of Minqing, Fujian Province | collected 2013-09-23 | reverse complement strand
ATTGCACTTGGTTTCGGGGGTCAACCGCGCGCGGGTTTTCCAAACTGGGCGTTGCCGTAGAAAACAATGGGAATGCAGGCTTTATTCAACACACCGATAGTCGCCTGCTCCGTCCGGTACATGGAACTCTCGTCACACAGAACATACGAGCCGTTCTTTTCCAGTCGGAGCAGATACTTGCCGTCCTCGCGTGCATATATAACACGGCATACCTCCGCTGTATCAAGATTGCCGGGCGATACGACGACCACCCTCTCGTTGGGGTGATACATAGGAACTTTTACAGAATCGCTAATCATGGCTTGACTGCGTTGAGGTAGATGCGACCGTTGCAGTAGGGACAGAGTGTGGAGTTGTCGTGAGCCACATGAAAGTCGCTGAATAGCGACGCCACGGGGACCTCAAGCCCGGCGGCTATCTTGTCGAGTGTTCCGACACTGATGTTCTTGCGCTCGCTCAGTACCTGACCGAGATAGACGGGATTAAGACCTATCTTTTGAGCCAGTTCGCGGATTGTGAGGTTTTTACCTCGCATAATTTCTCTAATACGATATTTGGACATAACAAATGATTTAGTTTATGTTATATTTTTACTATTGCAAAGGTAAGTATAAAATTAGTATTTATCCATGCTTTCAATGGTTAAATTATATTAACAACTAAACAAATTTATTATATATACTTGTTTTACGCAGTATTTTGTTATACCTTTGCAGTGATAAAATACAGCACCAAAATAACAACAGATGAAATTCACCATAAACAGCAAAACCCTACTGAGTCGCGTCGGAGCTGCCAAAATTGCTATTGCAAACAAGAGTCACATTGCGATTTTGAGCACTTTCCTGCTTGAACTGAAAGGTTCGGAGCTAACCATTACCGCGTCCAATGAAGAGAGTTGTGTCGTGTCGCGGGTGGGGGTAGAGGACGCCGAGGGCGAGGGCGCAGTGTGTATCGAGTCCAAGCGTCTTACCGAACTCCTAAAGGCAATGGCCGACCGCCCTATATCGTTTGAAGTAACAAAGGATAGCACCGAGGTTGTTATCCGTTATCCCAACGGTAAATACAAACTCGCGGGTCTACACGCCGACAACTATCCAATCAACAAGCACAATGACCTCAACGAGGTTGTAGCATCCTTTGAGGTTCCGGCCGCATTGGTTCTTGCGTCGTTTGAAAAAGTGGGTTATGCTATTTGTACGGATGACTTTCGCCCCACAATGCAGGGTATCTTTTGGGATATAACTCCCGAATCTCTGACATTTGTTGCAACCGACACTCATCAGTTGGCCAAGTATGAGGCATCCAACGTAAAGGCCGGCATAAACACGGATTTTATTCTGCCCGGACGCTCACTCCCTCTTGTAAAGGCTTTTATTGCCAAAGAAAAGAATATCCGCATATCCGCAACCACAAACTCTATCGTCTTTGAGGGCGAAGATTTTATGGTGCGCACACAACGCCTCAATGGTCGATTCCCCGACTATAAGCGTGTGATTCCCTCAAAAATGGATATTACCATAGTGGCCGACCGCACCGCCCTGCTTAATGCAGTAAACCGCGTCTCGTTATGTACCGAGGTCTCCATGCCGTTCCTCTGTCTTACCTTTGACAAGGATAGTGTTTGTATAGGCGCCGAGGACAGAAACTATAACATCGCCGGTGAGGAATCAATCCCCTGCTGCTACAAAGGCGGCAGGTTTGTCATAGGCTTTAACAGCCAAATCCTCAAAGATTCGTTAAGCTCATTCAACTCCAGCGAGGTTGTTATAGGTTTGAACAGCCCCACAGCTCCGGCAATCCTCAAGCCCGGTGAAGAAGATGAAAACGGACATCTCACCATGCTGTGTATGCCCGTAACAATTATGAACTCGTAATCATGGGTACCACTTTAAGCCGAGCTGTCAGAACCCTTGAACTGGTGTTCGCCCTATGTATCATTCCGTTTCTTGCACTTATGCTTTGGTTAGGTACAGAGTGCGGCCCCGGCAAGGATTATGATATTTATGAATAGAACTTTAGCATGTGAAATAGATATACGATTAGTTTTTTCTCATAATGGTCTAAAGGGCAACCTCGCAGTGATGCGCTGTTGCCCTGACTGAGACCGCGCTGTTATAGGAGCGCGGTTTTGGTAAACCGAAAAAAGTTATATTATAAGTTTAAGTATTCATGCGCCCGACTCGTGAGAGCCGAGCGCATTTCACTTATAAGTAAATTTATTTATTAAAAGCGGACATAGCCTCCTTTTTGGCGTGGTCGGCAATGGCAATGTAAGGCCGCATGGCCTTGTAATCCGAGTGACCGGTCCACTTCATTACAATATCCGGGGGTATTCCGAGCATAAGTGCATTGGAAATGAAAGTGCGCCTACCGGCATGGGTGCCGAGGAGTTCATACTTTTTATAGGTTTTGTCAATGCGCTCTACACCCTTGTTCACGGTTTTGGTGACCGGTGTGTCAATTCCGCAGATTTTGCCAAGCTCTTTCAGATACTCGTTCATACGCTGGTTGGATATAACCGGCAGAGCCTTATCGTTGGGAAAAGGAATACCTTTGTATTTCTCCAGTATGGCCGAAGAATACTTATTCAACTCGATTACAAGAGTGTCGTTGGTCTTGACCGTTATAATGCGGATAGCATCACCGCTGATGTTTGCTCGCCTAAGATTGTACACATCCGAGTAACGAAGAGAAGTGAAACAGCAGAAACAAAATACGTCGCGCACCTGCGCAAGGTAGTTTTTGCTTCCGAAATCAAAGTTGTAAACGCGCATCAACTCATCCCAAGTCAGAAAGATTACAGGATTCTTGGCAGAGCGCAGCTTGGCCTTCTGGTTTACAAACTTGGACTCCGAGCAATAGTCGTTGTCAATCGCCCACCGCACGAATGTCTTGACAAACTCAATATCCTTTTTGATAGTAGAGTTGGCAAGCCCCTTTTCGCGGTTGTGTCTGTTTCCGCGATTCATTATCACATGCTCGTTGAAATGTTGAATAAGCATATTGACTCCGTTGGTATTCAAGTCGTCAAACGTCATCTGCGGAGAAATTGCCTCAAGATGTCTGCGAATGGTGCGCACCTTGACCAAAGTACCCTTACTCCAACGGCCGCTGGCGATGCCGTCGTTGATAAACCTGTCGTATATGGGAAATATATTGTTGGAGTTGTCCATCTCCATAGATTCGCGCTCGGACGCAATCTCCTCGCGCACTAACTCGTCGTAAGCCTGCAGAAACTCAGTCTTGGACGGAATGCGTTCATCGTACCCAAAAGTTTCAAAGATGTAATGCACTCTGTCCTCAAAAGTTTTTAATTCCCTGTTGATTGTAGTGGCCGGAATCTTGTTGTCACCGTGATAAGTGCGAGAGCGGAATCGCTGTTCAAGCGGCTCCCAAGCAGATGAGTTGATTGCAGAGTCTATGACTATGCGCACGCGGTTGCCGTTCCAAGTTACAACACCGCGCACGCGGCCGTCGTTTTGCGGCATAAGCGGAGAATTTGCCGACTGCCGTTTCTTGTCAATGGCAAACGAAATGCCATGTCGTATTTCTATCATAAGTCATTAAGGAGAGATAACGGTGTGTGTAACACCGCCGGGGTTGCGTCCCCGGCGGGTCTGATTCAGCGTTCAGCGGATAGTTAGTTCAGTTGCTCCGGCAACGATATACCCCTCAATTGAATAGATAGCCTTAACAGCCTCCTTGGCCACATTGTAAGGCTCGTAAATCATCTTGCCGTCGGGATATACAGCCATATTGGTTGAGTACAAAGCAATATGCTCTCCGTCCAAGCCCGACTGCACACGCTTAACGCTTGCAAAGTTATCCGTTACCACGAGGTAGTTTGTACCGGGTATCACAGAATCCACGCTTGCAAGAGGTTTGAGCGCGAGAGTGCAACCCTTGGGGTATTCCACCATATCGTCACCGTTGTAGCGAAGTGCGAGTGTGGCCCCAGGGAAGAACGAGCCGAACGACACCTGTTCGCAGTTGGTGTTGCTCTCTGCGTCGGAAAGCACATCGGCCGCCGTACCGAAGAGGGTCACTCCGCCGTCTTGTGCTTTGAGCATGGGGCCACTGTCAGTCAAGAGCCACTCCTTGCTGATTTCGGGGTACGCAGCAAGGATTGATGTGCGGAGACGCTCGCTGATGCCGTGACGGCCACTGCGAATGTCAACAAAGGTTTGGGGAGATGCAACCCCGAGGTTCTCGGCAAGCTGTCGCCATGTGATACCAAGGTGCTTGCGGATTTCAACGATTTTTTCTGCGTCAGTCATATATTATAAGTTTAGGATTATTTAACAAATCGGTCAATTAACGGCGTAATGCTAAATTATGTTAATACTTTGTTCATACTATTGCAGTCTAAGTATTTTGTTATTAACTTTGCAGTACAAAAGCATAACGCTTTAAGTATATACTTTGTTTTATGCTTGTGTTATAAAAGTAAATATTTTATCAAAGCATTACAATTACAAATATACAACAAAAAGTAAATATTACAAAACATCAACCCTAAACATCAAAGTATCCAAACCTCAATTTATAAGTACAATGCAAGTAACAGATACAATAACAATAAGTCTTGATACACCGATAGCGATGTTGACTCCGCGACAGCTATTTGAAATGATGTCTGAATGGCAAAAGGCTAATGTAGTGTCAGAACAAAGTACTGATACATCCGACAACGGCACTTGGTATGTCAACAGTTATAAAGAGTTGGCCGACATTCTCGGCACCTCCGTATCCACGATTTATCGTATGCGTCGCGAGGGGTTGCTTGATAAGAGTTGCAGTCAATACGGCAAATGGGTATTGATAGACGTAAACTCCGTGATAGAAACATTTAAAGCAGACAGGTTTCATGATAAGGTAAGAAAGGGGGGTAGACCCAAGAGAGGGCTATCCTTTGGTCGCGCCAAGCGGCCATAAATCAGTGCATTTTCAGTTATCCAATCGCAAGTGGGTAACAGGGGGCGTGGCGAGAGGCACACGCGACACCGCAAGTCGGCGTAACTCGCAGGTTCGATTCCTGCCGTCCCCACAATGCAAGGCCGAAAGCAGTCAGACGGCAAATCAAAAAAACAATATAATGAGCAAAGACCAAGAGTATGAAGTTGTAAAAATCGAAGCAGAGCCCCTACAGCTCTCCTCCGGCGACTTTGTTGAGCGTGCAAACGTTGACATTCAAGTCAGCACCGCCCACGCCTATCCCCGTAACCTCACACGCTGTGAGCAAAACTCTATCACCATCGCAACCGGTGATGTAGAGACCGCGCAGTCATGCGGCTATGCGCTCCCACGCGGCGGCAAGCCCATCACCGGTCCCTCGGTACACCTCGCCAAGATTTTGGCACAGCAGTACGGTAATATCCGTGCAGAGGCCAAGGTGGTGCAGATAACCCCCACGCAGGTAATCTCCCGCGGTACGGCTTGGGACCTTGAAAACAACTATGCCGTAGCCTACGAGGTGCGCCGCTCCATTGTCTATGCCAACGGCAAGCGTTACAGCGATGATATGATAACTGTAACCGGTAATGCGGCCAACTCCATTGCCTACCGCAACGCGGTGTTCGGCGTTATCCCCGGTACACTCATCCGCAAGGTCTACTCAGCGGCTCAGGCTTGTGTCACCGGCGACCTCTCCGATGAACAGAAACTCATCAAGCGTCGCCAAGGTGCTATCCAGTACTTCTATGACAACTACGGCATCACAGAAGAAGAGGTCGTAAAACTCTGCGGCAAATACACCGTACAGCAAATTAAAGCCCCTGAAATCGCGCTCCTTGTCGGCATACAGCAGTCTCTGCAAGACGGCGATACGACTCTTGACGAGGTGCTTGGTCCCATCCGCAACAGCAAAGAGGCAAACAAATCGCGTCTGAGTGACTTGGCAAGCCGCTCCGCTCAGAAAACCAAAGAACAGACACAGGCATAAATTCAACCATTAATCCGTGGCGACTGGCTCGCTCGGTCGTCACGGCCAATATAAAGACTATGAATGTAAATACATCACAAAAACAGCGCACTCCCGAATGGTACCGCGACCGACTCGGCACTATCACCGGCAGTAAACTCGGCGTCCTGATGAAGACATCGCGCACAAGCGGTGAGCCTTTTTCTCAGACCGCGCTTACCTATCTCCACCAACTCGCGGCTGAACGCGCGCTCAATCCAGACATCGTGAACGACGACGGTATGCTCGATTTCTTCCTTGAAGCCACAACGAGTCAGTCAAAGGCTATGCGTTTCGGCACAGAGCAAGAAGAGAATGCCCTTGACCTATACTGCAAGCTCCGTAAAATGGACATGATTTCGCCCGGCCTCTGCCGTAGCTACCGAATGCCTTTCCTTGCATCTTCTCCCGACGGTATTATTGTTGAGCGCGGCATTGACGGCTGTCTTGAAGTGAAATGCCCCTCCCTCAGCACTTTCTCACAATATGTATCCGACGTACACGACGGCGAGTCGCTCCTTAAGGTCAACCCCGACTATTTCTTCCAATGCCAAGCGCACATGCTTTGCACCGGTGCCCAGTTTTGCGACTTTATCGTATACTGCCCCTTTGTTGTGAATCCCATTCACATAGTGCGCATCGAACGCGATGACAGCGCGTGCCTCCGCATCGAAGAGCGTGCAAAGCTCGCAGAAGAATACATACTTAAGTTTTACAATCATTTAAAAACAGCATAATATGGCAGACAATGCAATCCTTACAGGCAGTATTTGCCTTTCGGACATCCCCCGCGAGCAGATGAAAAAGGTTATGTGCCGTGACGGCAAAGAGCGTATTTTCCTCAACGTTGCCGTGATTCAGAAGAAAGAACCGCAGACTTTCTCCGACAACGGCACATCGCGCACCTATACCCACTTTATCACCTGCGCTCCCAAACGCGAAGAGCGTAAAGAAAACGTAAACTACATCATTGCGAGTCTTGAGACACGCATTTTTGCAGCCGCAACCCCCACCGAGGCCGACATAGCGCAAGCTCCGGCGATAGGTGCAGACGAGATGCCGTTTTAATCATTCATAGTTCCCCCGCCGTCGGCACGCATATCCAAGGTGCCGACGGCATTTAAACCAGCCAATCATGTTATACGAAATAAAAACCGTCGTCACCAAGACATCCGACAAGGGCGAGCCCAAGTCTGTGAGAGAACATTTTATTCTTGATGCAGAACTCCACGGCGAGGCCGAGAAAGTGGGCTTTAACCTCTATCCCAACACCGATGTAGACGTAGTGGCCGTATTCCGCAGCGATGTTCACGAAATCCTCAACGAAAAAGAAGAGGACAAGCCTTTCTTTAAGGCCGTGGTTGTGGACGTAGTCGAAGATGACAACGGCAACGAAAAAGAGATGAAGTATCAACTCCTTGTGTGTGCAACCGACCTTGTGGCCGCAACCGATATTGTTTCCGAACACATCAAGCAGGGTTACAATATGCGCCTTGACAGCATCCGCCGCACCAAGATTGCCGACTATATCTCTTACGATAACCGATAAGCAACACTCCCAATGGCATCACGTTTTGTCGAAATATCACCAGCAGAATTTATGCCCCAATCGGTGTATGCGGAGCTCCATAAAGACGGCTCCGCTCCCACCGTGTCGGATATGCTCAGGCCAAAGGCCATAAGCTACGACCTTGGGATGAAACGTCAGCAACCGATGCGCGAGCGCGAGCTTACCCCCCAGGAGTTGCTCAACATACTTGACCGCAAGGACACCCTCCGTATGGTATATGTACCCCACCTACTCACCCAGTGTGTGATATGGTACGTTGATATGATGATTGAGTATGCCAAGGCCAACCGACTCCAGAAGTACAAGCGGTTTACACGTCTGTTCACACTGATACGCGACGACTACTACAAGGCTCTCTGCCACGAGATGCGTCCGAGCGTCTACAATATGTTTACCACACAGAAAGAGCGTTTCTTCGGTGAGTGCGGCTTTAACATCCACAAGGCTGTCTATACGTTCAACAATGCAATTCTCAAGCAATTCGGCAATGTTCCCGACGCTGAGATGTGCTGTTACGCCAACATAGTCATTGCCATAGTGGATTATGTAGACTCGTTCGACCGAATGATGAACGCAGAGTTGGCAAAGCGGTTAAACACAACCTGTCGCAACTATGGAGATATACGCCTTGGGGATATGCGCACGCTGTGCAAGCAGATTGCCGGAGATTACGTCCTTAAGGATGACGCTCAAACCAAGCTGATGATTGAGATTATGGCCAACAAAGCGACTGTAATTATCAACGACATGCTTTAAACCACAGATATAAATGGAGTTCCCTATCATAAACATTATTAACAAGAGTGTAAAGAAATACCAAACGTTGTTTTCGCTCTCGCGGTCGCAGCAGGAACGGTATCTGAAGATGCTGTATATCGGAGCGCAGGTCTACCTCAACAAGCGAACAATGGCCGAGGTAAGCCAAGACACGGATTACGACTACAGCTATGCCTACCGCGTCTTTAAAAAGTGGCAGGCACTGCTTGACTCCGAGGACGCAGTGGTAGTTGATATAATCCACGAATATGACAAACTTGTTGCACGAGGATATAAGCCCGACAGCTATGTTATATCCGAGCCGAAACCGGCATTGCTGAGAAACGAGACCGACCACTATGCGACCTACCTTGGTATGAGAGTATCCGTGGGCGAAGAATTGATGATGCAGAATGCCATTCGCGACGCAGTCATTTTTATGGATACATACGGATGCGGCGAGCGTAAGCACGACAACGAGGCTGAATGCAACAAGAAAGAGAAGTGGCTGACGGCAACGAGTGCGGTTATATACTGCTCCTGCAACAAGTCAGACCTTGATGAGGCAGCTCAGGAGGGGCTTGTCGAGCGCAGAAAGTACCAAAGCGGTGGAAACCGTGTGTATTACGAATATAAACTCTCTGACCTCAAAGTCTTTGCAAGTCAACGCGCAAAGGAAGTCAAAAACAAACAGATGCACCACCATGACGAGAACGGATTTTAGCAACCTTGAATGGCTGGAACAGCGAACCCATATATACAATAACAGCGAGGTGGTAAGTTTTACCGCAAGCATCGGGGAGGAGTCTATTACCAAACTGATACATCGTACAAACGACAACCCGCCAGTGGCTGTCAAGTATTTCTTTCGCGGTAAAATATACTATTTCATCAGAAAAATATTAGACGATATAAATAATGGAAATTAAAGTAACAAAGCTGACCGATGTAAGTCTACTTCGCTTGGCCAATAGTTTTACGACAGGCAAGGAGAGTAATATGAACCTTGCCACCGCCTACAAGCACGGACACACCACTATTCGCACACAGATATTCACCGTCGAGCTTACCGGCATTCCGCTTTTCGTCGCCTCTCAACTTGTAAGGCAGACCCAAGGCGTTAGTTGGTTTCAGCGTAGCAAGCGAACCGACCGAGGTGGTAAGGACTTTTACGAGGAGTGCAAGTCAATTGCAGACAATGTGAGCCGCATATATGACGAGCGAAATGATGAGGACTTGCAATTCGCCCTGCTTGACATCACAGGTTTCCTGCCGCTGAACTTTGACCGCGAGGCTCCCACCGACCTTATGTGCATCATCAATGCCGAGGCTCTAATCAACATGGCGCACAAGCGTTGTTGCTCCAAGGCAAGCGCGGAGACTCGCGAAGTGGTTTATTATATCCGCGACCGAGTGAGAGAAATCGACCCCGACCTCGCTAACCACATGGTGCCTCAGTGCATCTACCGAGGTGGCATCTGCCCAGAAGTAAAGCCGTGCGGATATTACAAGGATAAGTTCGCTAATAGTAAATACAAAGCATTGTTTGAATGAAAGTAAACCTAACACTTGATGAGGCACTCCCCAAAGCGACTACGTGACTGGCGGATTTCAAAGTTGTCTTACATGAATGGCATGCCAAGAAATTCCTGCAGGGAAAGATTGGTTTTGAATAACTTATTAAAAAAAAATGAAGAATAACACAATCCGTGTATTTGAAGCCTTTGCAGGTTACGGCTCTCAATCAATGGCATTGAAACGACTGAGCGAAGACTACCCCGACTTTAAATACGAGCCGGTCGGAATCAGCGAAATTGAACCAAACGCAATCAAGGCTTACCACGCTGTCCACGGCGACCTCGTTCCCAATTTCGGAGATATTTCAAAGATTAATTGGGGGGGCAAGTATCTGATTTTGACCTATTTACCTACAGTTTCCCGTGCCAATCCGTGTCAGCGGCCGGTAAACAAGGCGGTCTAACCGAGGGTTCCGGTACAACATCTTCACTGCTTTGGGAGTGTCGCAAAACTATCGAAATCAAACGTCCCAAGTATCTACTTATGGAAAATGTCAAGGCTTTGGTGCAGAAGAAATTTATGCCCGAATTCCAAAAGTGGATAAGAGAGCTTGAGGGCTTTGGTTACGCCAACTTCTGGAAAGTTCTTAACGCAAAGGACTATGGCGTGGCACAGAACCGCGAGCGCGTGTTCATGGTAAGCATACTCCGCACCGAGGACGACCCCAATCCGCATTACGAATTTCCGCAGGGTTGGCAGCTCGACAAATGCGTTGAGGATTATATGGAACCGATTGAGGATATTGCCCCAAGCTACTTTGTCAACAAAGAACGCATCACGCGCCAAGTGCTGTCGGATATGCTTGACCAATCTAATGTGAGAGCGGAACTTGAAAAGTTGTATCATGAAGAGTGTCGCAAAGAAGCAGATACCCTTTAATCTGTGTTCCGGGGGAGGTACTCAAACAATAACGGCTGGATTGCGAAAAGCCGGAGTTGCCAATTTACTTCCCCTTAACCCGGTCAACCAGCATTATGCAGCTTTCATAGTTGTTTACGAAAAGGAGGAATGATAATGGAATCCGAGGTAATTCAAATAGCGAACTTGTTTCCGACTGCAAAGTTTGACAACCCTCATCGTGGGCGTATATATTGGCAAAAAGGAATATCTCCTTGTCTGAATACAATGGGCGGTGGCGGTCTTCAACCGAAATACATTGTAATTGCGCCACAAACAAAGAGTGTAACTGAATATAAGATGCGCCAACTGCCGGTCAATGCCTTAATTAACGACATAGCTCCGTGCGTCACCACTCACTATGCAAAGGTCGGTGTTCACGACATACTCACGGCCAATAGATTGCGACACTTTGCCATAATGCTTGTATCGGATGATAAATAAGTGTAGACACCTAAGCGTTTCAATTCGCACTCACGTCCTATCCCTGTTGTCATCCAAACGCAAGATTGCCGTAATAGACGGATACAATAATTCGGTACATCCCCATGTCAGCCCAACCGTAACAACGAGAATAGATGCGGCCAATATGATTTTTGTTTATGACACACGCAAAGCAAATTGCAATTAACACACTATCAATAAAGCAGTTACCCCCCACAGAGTATTAAAAGCTATGCGAATATCTTATATGTCTTTCCCACCATTACAGCGCACTACAAGAAAATCGGCACGCGCAATATTTTGAAAGGGTTTAAAGAGCCAGCTATAATAGTAGTACAGGATGAAACAAGTGGCAATCAATCTATATGATAGTGTATGCGGTACACTCCACGCCAATCCCGGTGTGCATAGCGAATACAATATCATATCGTCACCCCAAAGATTCCGTCAAACCGCCTTTCTCATCACAAAGGAGGTGTCTGACTTAAGAACCGCTCCGCGATTTGTTATCGGACGTACCAATCATGCCGAGTCGGGTGAAACGAGCAATTACCACGTCAATCCCCACTTTGGTTGTATAACGGCAGTACAGCGCGACAATCGCATACCGCTTATAGTAGAGTTGAGACACAAATGAACATCATTTACAAAATGCCGCACGGCTATTACAGTGGAGGTGTGTTCAGTGAATACTCGCCCTGTGTCAATTCCAGTGCTTGGCAAGATAACAATTTCCTTATATGGATGAAACCAAGAAGACAGCGCGAAGTGACGGACTTAGATACAAACTACTGCCTGACGGACATATCCGTGCCTACGACGCAAACACACACGACAAGCGCGGTATCAGCGAGGGATATATCTATCCCACCTATGCACTCGCACCAACAATCAGAACTTGTATATCAGCCTTGTTGCTCGTCACTGACGGAAGCACTGCCAACGCCCTACGAGAGGCAGCTGCGCGATAACGGCATACGACTTCCCGCGATACTTTGTCAAATCCGCACCGAGTTCGGCAAGCAACTGCGCAGGCAAAAGATAGAGCTGTTTGCCAATAAATACCTTACTCCAAGAGTCGATAAAATCAGTAATACGATTACATCGGTCACTAAGGATAATTTAATAATGCTTTTACAAAACAAATCGAAAATGACTTATATCCCTCACCCCACCAAAGAAGATTTGCTCGACTACTTTGTCGAGCGCATAGGTATCCGCAAAATGACCGAAACCGAGGCTTTACGTCTTATGGACGTTGACGACACCGACATTCAGAAAATGAAGGACGCGGGAATCGCCAAGACAAACCTCTACAAACTCGCAGGCAACAGCATCGTGGTAAACTGTCTTTACCACATATTCCGCACTATGTTCATACCAAACCAACCCGAATACAACCAGTCGCGACAGGCATCCCTGTTCGACTGACCAACCCACATCAATAACTCCTTAAAACAAAATCTTATGGAAGAATTAGTAAAGAAAATCGTAGTGACTTCGTTCAAGTTTGAAACCGACGCCAAACTCCGCGTCGAAGGCAACAAGGCCGCAGGTCGTCGCGCTCGCAAGACTTCGCTTGAACTTGAACAACTTCTCAAACAGTTCCGCAAGGACTCTCTCTAAGCAAACAAATCTGTACGTGTTATCTGAGTGGGGCTGATAACCCCACTCTTTAAATCCCTTTTGAATATGGAATCATTGATTTATGTAAAATGCACCGCAGACGGCAAGATTATGCGCAAGGAGGTGTGGTTTTTAGGAATGTGTCTGTATATTGAAGAGTGGCCGGACGACACCGAGGAATTGCGGCGACCGGTCGGATTTGAGCAATACCCCATTGAGGCCCCCAGCGAGGTGGAGGATGATTACTACTTTCCCGACGAGACAGAATACAGGTTGGAGAAACGAAATACAATTGGATTCAAAACGAAAAACATTGATTCATAGATAATGATTAGTTTGATACCGCCCGGTCCGTGAGGATAGAGCGGTATTTTTTATAAAAATACTTGCAAATACTTATTAATACTATTGCAATTCATAGTAAAAATAAGTACCTTTGCAGTATGATTAAACTGCGAGACTACCAAGAAGATATTTCATCACGCGCCGCTGAATTGTTGCGCGAGTATAAAATGTGCTACCTTGCTATGGAGTGTCGCACGGGTAAGACGCTCACCGGACTGGCAGCTGCGTCGAAATTCGGAGCCAAGAGTGTGCTTGTCATCACCAAGGTTAAAGCCATGCCAAGTATCCACAGCGATTACAGGCTGCTTGCCCCTGACTATGATTTGACCGTGATTAACTACGAGTCCGCGCACAAGGCCACTGGCAAGTACGACCTTGTGATTCTTGACGAGGCCCACTCCCTTGGGTCGTTCCCCAAGCCAAGCAAGCGTGCCAAGACTATTAAGGAAATCTGCAAAAAGTTGCCGATTATATATATGTCCGGCACCCCCTCGCCCGAATCGTACTCACAGCTTTACCATCAGTTTTGGATAAGTTCATACTCTCCTTTTCCTTTGTTGAAGACATTCTACAAGTGGGCAAAGGTATATGTAGCCACCAAACCGCGTATGATAAACGGAATGCCGGTTAACGATTATTCCGACGCCGACAAAGCGAAAATAGACAGCGCAGTCAAGCACCTGTTTCTTGACTACACGCAGGAAGAGGCGGGATTTGACGCCAAGATTGAAGAAAAGATACTTACCGTGCCGATGAGCGCGTGGACCGCACACACTCTGCAAGTGTTCAAACGTGACCGCGTTATTAGTTGGCAGGACGGACAGCACGTTGTGCTTGGCGACACTCCCGTCAAGACAATGCAGAAGATACACCAGTTGTCGTCCGGCACCGTGATAGACGAGAGCGGAGTTTGCCACATCACCGACGAGTCAAAGGCGCGGTTTATCCAAGGGTATTTCCGTGGGCAGAAAAAGGCGATTTTCTACATCTATCAAACGGAACTTGAAGTACTGAAAGGTGTGTTTGAAAAGTGGACAACATCGCCCGAAGAATTTCAGCAGAGTGATGACCAAGACCTCGTTTTCCTCGGTCAGGTGCGAAGCGCACGCGAGGGAGTGAGGCTCGACACCGCCGACGCGCTTATCTTTTACAACGTGGAATGGTCATACCTCAGCTATGAACAGGGGCGCAACCGACTCTCGTCCAAAGAACGCACTAAGGCAGCCAAGGTCTATTTTCTTTGCTCGGACTGCGGTATTGAGCGAGACATAATGGAGGCTGTACACGGCAAAAACGACTTTACCGTATCCTTTTACAAAGCAAAGCATGGCCACATCTAAGAAACAGCAGACACTGAGTGAGTCGGAGATACAGCGCAACATCATCAAGCGTTACGAGGCTGACGGATATATGGCCGTAAAGATACAGCTATGTAACCGCAACGGATTCCCCGATTTGATGATGCTCAAAGACGGCAAAGCGGTATTCATTGAAGTAAAACGTTCCGGCCAGCGTCCAAGGCCGTTGCAAACATACAGACACGAACAACTCCTCAAAGCAGGTTTTGAAGTACTCGTGTTGACAGAATGATATAATGATAAGTAGTTAGGTACATTGTAAATTAAATGGTTTATATTTGATGTTGGAGGTTAGCGTTGTTGGGAAACACCGCTAACCTCGTTTAAAAAAAAAGTATGGTTTAAATTAGGAGAGATGGAGGCTATTGTTTAGTTTTCATTTTTTTCATAGCATTCTACTTTTATATGGCTATTATAATACTTATTAACAATAGTATTAAAATACTTTAAAAAAACTATATTAATACATGTTTTATACTTTATAATGCTTAACTTTGCAAAGTAAACAATAACACAAATGCATACATTATGAAAAAAGAAATTTGGGTAAAGAAAGAAGTTGACATTCGCTACGCTGACTGTGTAATAATACCGCGATTCTTTGAAGACGCAATGGTCAACGGCGTGCAAGAGATTGAAGACGAACCTCAGATGTCCTGCCTTAAAATGGTAGAAGACCGCACCGGCAAGCATGTACTTGCGTGGTGTCCCGTCATAGACCTTGATAACGGCAGAATTCTTAACTGGCCGATAGGCGAGAGTGCCTATGTAGGCTACAAGTCGATTGACAACAACAAAATCATCCTTGTTGACGCTGATAACAACGAGGTTAAAGTATACGAGGGTTATGTTCCCGACTTTCTCAGCCCCTTTGATGAGGGTAACGGCGATTATGTCAACATGATAATTGACGAAAACGGCTATATCGAAGACTTTGACGGCAACATAGACGATATTTTTGAAAAATGAAACGCGATAGAGAGAAAGACCAAATGTTCTTAGAGCTTGCAGAGTGCAAGGCTATAAGGTCAAAAGCGATACGCCTAAAAGTAGGCGCATTGGTTGTGAAAAACGATGTAGTGCTTGGTGTAGGCGTTAATCATAGCCCCTTTACTAACAAGCCGTGTGAGTATGTGATTGAAAACGGCAAGAAACGAGGGTTTGCCGATTTTATTGAGATTGACGACTATATAGACGCGCACGGCGTCGGCCAACTCCAAACACACGAATATGTGATACACGCAGAGCCTACGGCTATATTTGACGCGGGGTTAGACTCCGTAGACGGTGCCACGCTGTATGTTACGCATCAGCCGTGCATTGAATGTGCAAAACTCATCTATCAGTGCGGCATAAAACGTGTGGTATATCGCTTTCCCTACCGCGAAACCAACGGTGTTGATTTCCTTAACAAGGTGTTTGTACAGGTTGAGCAATGTTAATCCTAAACAAGCAGGCTATGAATGATTTAAATCTCAGTCCTTTCCTTAAAAACTGCATCGGCGAGCGTTTCTACTCTATTTGGGTAGGCAAAGTAACCTTAACCGAAGTTGACTTCAAGACCGGTGTTCTGTCCTTTGAATTTACAGATAACCTCAATAACAAGGCAACGATTGAGTGTAACTCCAACGGCGGTCAGTACCCCGGTGACGAATGTGGTTTGTATCCCTCAATCCTGCATTATAGAAAATTTAACCCCGACGCCCGTAGAGCGTGGGCAGAGTGGGTCTCCGACAGATATTTACACTTACCATTTTAATAATTTTTCCATTGCAGTTTTCGCTCCTGTGTTGTGAAACACGGGGGCGATTTTAAACCGAAAGTCTATTCCAAGGAGGTTTTAACCTTGACCAGCTTTCCACAGTGGGGGCACGACAGGCTGTGGCTGCACTCCAACTCAAAGAGCCTGCTTATCGGCACTTCAAGAGCCTCCGCTATCTTGGTCAGAGTCTTCAGCGATGGATTTCCACCCTCGCGGATGGCGAGTGAAAGTCCAGTCTCAGTCAAGCCAATACGGCTTGCGAGTTCCTTGGCGGTGATGCCTTTCTGTTTCAGCAATTCTTTTACAACCATAATTTAATTAGAGTTTAATTCTGTTCTGAGTACAAAGTTACACTATAATTATATAATCACAAATAAAATCAAATTATATTTATATTATTAACATTTATTAACTGCAAAATATTTGTATGGTAATTATATTATATTTAAATTTGCAATGTAAAAATCAAACTACACTTAAATAATCAATCCCATTTATTATGTGTGACATAATTGAAACATTAAATAAAAACAAAGGTGTCATTGCCACTCAGATAGCCGATGACGTGATAGGCGAGAGTCTTAACTTTGTAGGCAACGCTTACAGCTATGAGGGTGATGTTTACTATCGTCAAGGCCGTCACGAGTACGATGAGATAATTTGTAAATCGTGTGACTACGAGTTTGCTGCTATGGTATGTTTTGACGCTGAAAACGACGGCAATGATAATATATATGCCAAACCATATATAGAGAGCGTGGCGGTAATCATAAACGGCAAAGAATGCTATCTGAATGTAACAAATGAGATAAATTTTGAGGTAAACAAACGCCTCAAACACGAATCGGTACTGATTGAAAAGTTCAGAATCGAAGAATCCGAGAACGACAGCTTTTTAAATTAATCCCTAAATATACAACAATGCAAGTAGATACTATCTGCGCAAAGTACAACAAGGTGGTTTATGTGGCCACTTTGCTCCGACAAGAGATGGCCGACCTATTGGCCGCTATGGTAAACGAGAATAATCCCGAGTACGAAATTGCCCGCGATGAACTAAGTGACGCTATAGAAGAACTTACCGACGTAGACGAAAGAGTGGGTAAATCCCTGCACCTTGCGTTGGTGGCAAACGCCCACGACCAAATTGTAAAGGTTTAATATATACTTCTTACGTACATTGACACCGCCAAGCCCGTGAGGGTATAGGCGGTTTTTTCACGACTTTACCCCAAAGGTCGTGACTTATTGCATTGGTTTATTGACTCCTCTTGTATACAATGTGTAAATTCGCGCCAAATTATAACATTGCATTTATATATACATGAAAGCTAAAATCTTTGCAAAGCTAAAACAGGAGTATTCACCTCTTGGGTTAGGCGATGAAGTCCTTATGTCGCGTGCGGAATCCCTCGCGGCAACCGGCCTTGTGACTGACGAAAACATTGATGCCGTGGTGGCTGTTCAACGTTCCGACCTTGAAGCCATTCAGGCGCGAACCGACAAGCGTGTTACCGATGCGCTTGAAAAGGAGCGCAAAAAAAACGAAGACGACGCCAAGCGCAAGGAAGCCGAAGCTCAGAAGGCTGCAGAGGAGGCTGCAAAAGCCGCCGAAGCCGCCAAGAAAGCCAAGGAGGAAGCCGAAGCGGAGGCCAAGCGCAAGGAAGAGGAAGCCAAGAAGCAGAACGATGAAAAAGCTAAACTTGAAGCTGAATTAGCCAAGCTCAAGGAAGCCGGTCTTTCGGATACAGTCATCAATTTCCTTAAGGAGGCTCAGGCTAAGGCAGACGTAGAAAAGCAACAGGCCAGTGAAGTCAGAAAGTCGCAAGATGCGCAGTTTGAAAGCCGACTCGCCAAATTGCTTGAAGAATCGCAGAAACGCAACGAGGAATTTGAAAAGGCACTCAGGTCTATTACCGAAAGTCATACTGCCCTCAAATCCGATTACGACGCTTTGAAAAGCGAGAGCGAAGCAAGCAAAGCGGCCAAGGCCAAGGCTGAACGCACTGCATTTATTCTGTCAAAGGCCAAGGAATTGGGGGTACCCCAGTGGCGAATTGATGAGGGTTTTGTGCTGTCCGATGATGCCTCGGAACAGCAGATTGCCGACGCACTTTCCACCGTAGCCAACAACATCCGCACCATTCAGCTCCCCGGTTCGGGTCAGCTCTCACTGCCCGGTAACACCGAGAAATTCTCCGTTGAGGAAGCCACCGCTCTTGCAAAGTCTATTGTAAAATAACAAAACCTAAGAAGTAAGAAAATGAAATTAGAACTCAATCCCACCAAGGAGCAGCTTGTGACCGGTAACGACAGCATCGTTATCCGCAAGTTTATCGCTGGTATCCATGGCGGTCGCACTCTTGACTGCACTGGATTTACCGCAGATAAAATCTCCGCCGGTCATGTAATCATAAAGTTGCAGAACGGCAACTACGCTCCCATGCCCGTCACCGGCAACGCCTACTCCACTCTCCCCGAGGGCGCATCGTATGTCGGTGTGCTGGTTTCGACCATTCCCACTAAAGTACCCGCCGCAGCTATTATGCACCACGGCGTTGTTAATTCGGCAGTCGTTCCTTTCCCCATGACAGCTATCGCAACTGCATTTAAGGCCGCTTGCCCTTTAATCACTTTTGAACAGGACGAGGAGGCCTGATTATCTGAGTTAAACAGTCACTTTATTTTGAATACGTAAGCCGCGTATTCCCCCAGCTTATTACATCCATTGCAGAACGCATCAACGAAAAGCGCACTGCACAGCTCCCCTATCTTTTCAAGACCGCGCTTGAACCTGTGTTCTCAGCCGATGGCCGTTGGGCATCTATCCTTGCCGAGTACACCCGCGTTGCCGCCGACGTGGTTTCGCTTGACTCTGAACTCCCCCTCAAGAGTCGTGATACCGTAGAGACAGCCACCGGCAACATCCCCAAGATGGGTATGAAGCTCGCACTCTCTGAAAAGCAGATGAAGGACATTGACGCTATGATTGCGCAGAATATGCCTTTCCAGCGTATCATTGACTCCATCTTTTCCGACTCACAGCGTGCCATTGAGGGCGTATGGGAACGTATCGAAGACCTTTTTCTCTCAGAACTTTCTTCGGGCTATGCCTGCTCCACCCGCAACAATGGCACCGGCGTCCGCATTAACATGAATTTCTACGATTCCAACAAATTTGCCGTATCGGCACTTTGGGACACCGTAAACTCCACACCCCTTGACGACATTCAGAAGATTGTTGACAAGTCTATCGAAGACCAGAATATCATTACCGATGCTTGGCTTGACGACATTGTTCTCAACAACCTCTACAAGAACACTCAGGTGCGTGGTCAGTTCGCATTCAATCAGGGTATCGCCACCAACGGCCAGTCGGTTATCCCCGTGCTCGACTTCCAAAAGGTTGCCGACATCTTTATGACCAAGTGGGGTATGACACTCCATCGCGTCGCACGCAAGATTAAGACCGAACTCAACGGTGTAAAGGTGAATCACTCCCCTTGGCAGAAAGGTGTGGTTGCTTTCACCTGCGACGAAATCCTCGGCTCGCTCGTGTGGACCACCACCGCAGAATCAACCCGTCCCGTTGAGGGCGTGACTTATCAGAACGTTGATGAGTACCTCCTTGTGTCCAAATATTCGCTCCAAGACCCCTTGCGTGAAATCACTGCGTCGCAGGCTATGGTTCTGCCCATCCTCAACAACGTTGACCGAATCTATATTCTTGACACCCAAACTGTACAGGAATGACTAACGTAACAGTACTGATTAATTTCCGAGACAAGGAAAACCCCGCGGTTATCCATACTCCCGGCTCAGTGCTGGAACTTGCAGACGACCGTGCGGTGGCTTTGGCCACCCGCGGCCTTGTCAAGTTGAGCAACACTGAAACTCACGTTGAAGAAGTGACACAGACAGAGAAATCAGTTTCCGTTGCCGAGGGCGATGCTGTTGAAAATACCGCCGATACCGGGGAGGTAGAAGATACCGCCAAGGTGGAAGAGGTCGAAATCAGCGTTGAAGAAACTCCCAAGCCCAAAGGCCGCGGCAAGCGCACCCTTAAGCAGGAGGAAATCTCGGAATAATACAAATTTGAAAAGACCATGACCGTCCAAGAATACATAAGCGATAAATTAAAGGCGTTTGGTGTTCCCGACTCAATGTGGCTTGACATTGCTGTTGAGTTTGACGTAAACTTTGCGGAGGACGCTTCGTGCTGCACGCTCAAAGAGTTGGGCGTGATACTTATCCGTGTGCTTGAGGAATTGATTCTCTCACCGCGTATGGACAATGTAAACGAGGGCGGTTTCTCATTGTCTTGGAACTTCGACTCGGTAGGACGTTACTACCGCTGGCTCTGTCAGCGGTGGGAGGTAATGCCGAATGCCGAGGTATCCGGGGCCTTGCATCTTTCCACTATTTCCGACGGTACAAGCAAGTGGTGATATGTACTATAAACCCCACCTTTTGCAGAAGCTGATAGCTCCCACTGCCGAGAGTGACGAATTTGGGCGACCTGTAATTAGTACAGACTCCCCTACTTGGCAGGACGTGTGTCGCTGTAGATGCGACCATAGCGGAGACAGGGAAATCAAAGACCCTGACGGCAACATCGCCCGCCCCGAGTATCACATTATCCTTGAAGGAGCCAACCCCGACATTGCGGTTGGTGACATAGCAAGGTGTATTGCGGTAAAGGACGGAGCCACCAATGCCGAGGGTCGTGTAATACGTATTCAGAAACTCAATCGCTTGCCTTATGCGGAAATCTACATTTAATTTTGACTTTAGCGATATTGCGCCCGCTCTCAAAGAGTTTGAAACAAAGACGCGCAAGCAGATGGAGTCTGTGGGTCAAAAAGCTGTAGACTACGCAAAGGAGAATGGCAACTATCACGACGTGACAGGCCGACTGCGTGCGAGTAACAAATACAAGGTTGAGCAGAGTGCAAAGGGCGCAACACTGGAGGTGTACAACGATGCACCATACGCGGCTGATGTAGAAGCTCATGGGAAAGATGTAATAAGCGGTGCGGGTCTTTACGCCGAAAAACTACTAAAGGAATTATGATTACGACTACTGATACAGCCAATATAATTTACACTGCGTGCAAAGCGTTTGGGATGCCTGTATATCAAGGTGGAAATGTCCCCGACGGATTGGTTGGCTCCGAGGGTCGCATCGTTATTCACGCCAAAGAGCAAAGCTCCGAGTCTTATTGGAAAAAGAATTTTATCGAGGTTAACTTTTTCATCCCCGACACACAGCAGGGCAAAGCAGACCTCGTAAGGCTCAATCAAACGGAGCGACACGCCGCCAAGGAACTTACAGCCACCGGACGTTGGGACGGGACAGTTTACCGCTATTCCCCGGCATCAATTTCAATAGCGGGCAACGAAACTCTCAAATGCCACTACGTCAATGTAAGGTTACTTTTCAAATCCCTCAATACATTGGAATAACAAAATTAATCGAGATTAAAGATATGAGTAAAGTATGTGCAGTCGGTATCAAGAAACTCTTTTATACCGACCCAAATAAAATAGTCGCTCCCACCTCCGGTGCCTATACCTCGGCTATGCTGAAAACACTGCTGACCGGAGCTGACAAGCCTAAAAGTGTCACAAATATCCATCAGGACACTTGGACGCTTGAAGAGGCCGAAGCCTCGCAGGATGTTTTCCGCAATCAGCTTACAGGCGGTGTCTATCGTACCGGCCGAAAGACAATGGGTGACATTACCGTCAATTGGACTATCGGTCAGTATGACTACGACCTTAAGGCAGAATTTCTTGGCGGTATAGTATCAGAGGACGGCAAGTCTTGGGAACGCCCCCGTGGTATCACCGAAAAGCACCTTGCGCTGATAGCGGTGACAGAAGATGACCAGTACGTCCTCCTTCCCTATTGTTCAATCAAGGCTCGCGAAGCCAATACCGACGGAGCTATCGGTCTTGGCATTACCGGCAATGTTCTTGAACCGGAAAACGACAAACTTTCCAGCGAGTATTGGTTTGACAACGTCCTCGCTTAAACAAATGTGGTATATGTTTTGAAATGCGGTGTGTATGGCCTGTGCCGTGCGCACCGCAAATCTTTTAAAGGATAAATAAAAAAATGGACAACGAAATACAGGACGGAGCAAAACTCGTGGCGGCCGCCATAGTTGGCTTGGACTACAAATATATAACCGTCAATAATACGCCCTATGTCCTCAAACCTCCCACAATACATCGCTTGGCCGGGGCGGCCTACTGGCTTACGGAGTGCGGTGGCGGTGACTCAATCAAAGATGTATTGGAAACACTGGCCAATGCGGAAAGCCTCGCCAAGGCCCTATCTTGGTTTATCAATGGTGATGACTCCCTTGCCGGAGAACTCGCGCAAGGCACGCCCACTGAGGTTATAGCGGGAATCGAACAGGCGTTTTCAATGATTGACGTTGAAAATTTTATAAAGCTATCAGCTTTACACAGGAGCGCAAAGATGCTGATAGCAAAACAGAAATGATAGGAAATGAATGTATGCTCGGACAGATAGCGACATTTATGGAGGGGCTTGCGCTCACTTACGAAGAGGTGGTTTACAAAATCCCTTACCGCAACCTGCTCCTCATGCAAAAAGACAAGTTGCATATCTGTACCGGCACCAAGATTGAAAAAATATCGGGAGCGTCAATGGCAGCCCGCCGTGGGAAACTGACCCAACCGACCTCGCCTACACAATAAGGAGTTGAATAGGGTGAGCGCACCGGCAATGCGTTCACTTCTTATATATATGACCACACTCACCTCCAAAAAATACGAAACGAAAGCACATTGTTAATGTTTGTTAAGTATGTATTTTTACTATTGCTTTTACTTATTTTTATACTTATCTTTGCAAAGTATTAAAAGTATAACAAATAAAAATACAATATTATTCTAAGCATGAAAGTAAGAATAAAGAATCTGAGTGAAAACGCCGTTATTCCCGAACGAAAGACCGACGGTTCTATTGGCTACGACTTGGTTGTTCCAAACGATACTCCTGTGGTTGGTCGCAGAATGACCATTCCGCTTGGTTTTGCGATTGAGATGCCTTATGGCATAGAGGCTAAAATCGAACCGCGCTCCGGCTGTTCCTGTAAGGGTCTCCCCATTGAGAACGACGCACGGTTGGACGCTGATGTATTGGTGGGTAAAATAGACCCTGACTATCGCGGTGAGGTGAACGTGATTATAATCAACCACGCATTTCCTTGCACCGGACTTATAAAGGCTGGTACACGCATTGCACAGATGACTTTTTACAAAGTAGAATTTCCCAAAATCGAAATCTCCGATGAATTGTCCGAGTCGGCACGTGGTGAGTGTGGTTTTGGCTCAACCGGCGAAAGATGATGTTTGACCGCAGTTTTAAGAATACTCCCAAGGTGATTCTGTACAACAGCCAAAGTATACGGCGAGTGATTAAAATGAATGCTATTGTAGAGACTCCCAAAACAAAACCATAATATGCTTGAGTTTGAGAAACAGATAAGACTCCAGTTCAGAAAGGCAAAACGCGCACACAGGTTAATAAAAGACGCGACAACTATGCTTGAAAATCTAAATGGGCATAATCCATCTGACGTAATCAGCGGCGGCCTAACTGCAAACTGCTACACGTCTCTAAATAAAGCACTTGACGATATAAGCGAAATCATTATTCAATACCAATCCTACATACAATTTAAGCAACACAATGCAAACCAAGACCTGCACCCACTGTAAGCAAGTCAAGCCTGCCAGCGAGTTCTACGCACACAAGCGCAATGCAGACGGCTTGCAGTCCTACTGCAAAGAATGTGGCCGAGTGGCAACCGCAGATACCAGAGCTCGCAGGAAAGCACCCCCTACCGCATCCGCCAACCCCGACTTCCAAGGCATCACCGACCGCGAGCTACAAGAAAATGCAAGAGCAATACTCAACGAACTCCGAGCTCGCGGTTGGCAAATCGAATGTGAAATAGCATACCTCCACAAAAAGAAACTTTGACATGAATATAGACACGACCCTCCACCTGTTTTGCGCAGACGAAGAAGTAGGTCCTGCGCTCTCCAAGCCCTTTGAGCAAGGCGACTGCATCTGCGCCACCGACATTCACGCTTTGTTCCGCGTGCCCAAAACAATGACATCCGACACCTATGACAAGGCGACCAAACCCGAAGTAAGCAGAATCATCCCCAAAAGCGACCCTCAGTTCACGCTTGCTTTCGAAGACCTTTTCAAGGCTTTCGAAGTCTGCGGCATTGACCCTGAGACTGCTTACATCGAATGCGATGAGTGCAACAACAATAACGAGGTAGAGTGGCAATACACCGACCTCAACGGCAACGTATGGGAACGCTCATTCGAGTGTCCCGTGTGCAGAGGTACAGGCCGCGTCCGCAACGGCCAAGGTCAAACCTTACAACTTGGCAAAGAGATATTTGCCGCAGAGTATCTGCTTTTACTCCTCTTTGCTATGACAGCCACCGGCACCGATACAGCAACAGTAACTTTAGGCAATTGCCACATCCACCTTTTCGACCTTAAAAACGGGACACAAGTAATGCTTATGCCCTGCCTCTACAAAGAAAAAGAATATCCAACACTCAAAATCAAAACCAATCCCTATGCTCCTACCACTGCTTAAAATCTTGACTCTATGCCTTGTACAAGTCGCCGGCATCGTTATTGCCCTGTGGGTAATAGGCAAGCTATCTGTAACTCCCATGAAGCGTTACGACCACCTCTTGATAGTTGCCCTTGACACGGCAGACCTGCAAAAAGAAATAGACCGACTTTATGACGTTGAATGGCGCATCGTAAAGGCGCAGGCAATGCCCGACGGCAAGTGGTATTTAATTCTTGAACGCGAACGCCAAGTTACCAAATGATATGCCCCAAACAAAAGCAAGCAAAGGCCAAATAACCCTAAGCGTCGAGGAGTTTGACAATCTCCTTTGGCCAGCTTACCGCTACTGCATCGGCAGACACAGTTACGCCAACAGCTATATCCGCGACTATTGGTCAATCATTAAGCGCAACCGCGACAAGTTTAGCAAAGACCGACTGGCGTTCTTGGCGCGTGACGTGCGTAGCTATATTGCCGAGACGCTCGGTTGGTTCGACAACTTCAGTGTGCAGGATGCGAGCAACGACCGCATAGTCAAAGATCCCTACACACTCCTTGCTGAATACCTTATCGCTTACCCCTACACCAACGTCTATGATACTCACTTTGTGATTAACTGCGTTGATTGCTCGGTGAATATAAAGCCTTATCACCCACGCAAACCGCGCTACGATGCAGACGGAGAGGTGATTTGGCAACCCAAGGCAGGTAATCCCATAGACGAGCTTAGCTTTGTCCGCGACTATATCTTGTTTGCCAACTGCATTGACAGCCAGTTTAGATGCGAACTTGCCAAGGATATCTACCGCGAGACCTGCGACATCGTATCGGCACCCATCTACGAAAAAGGCGAGTGGGGCTTCCGTTGGCAACGTGTTGACAATTGGCATCTATCTCCGGCAACCGAGTACATAATCTCGGTAAACAAGAATGAGCTATGAACTACCCCTACCGAAACTTGACTTCCGAGGAAATCGCCAAGATTAAAGAGCAGTACGACGGATTGGCTGGAGATGAGCTCGCTGAGGCTTTGAAAGAACACACCGCGAAATTCGCAGACCAAACCGCCGAACTTGAGCGCGAGTTGGAACGAATGCGCCAAGCCATTGAAGCTAAGTTCAACACCAAGGAAATTGCCAAAAAGGTGACCGAGCAAACCAAGAGTCATAACTCTCTTGTCCGCGATTACCTCCACGAAGAAAAGCAAAAGCGCGAAACGGCAAAGCAACACCGCCAGTTCCGCAAACAACATTTAAAGAAATAACTTCTCAACCACGTGTTGAGGGAGTAACGAGGGCGGTGTCATCCGCATCGCCCTTTGCTTTAACTAAAAACATAAAACTATGAACAACCAAACAGTCCCCGAACTTATCTCCGAGCTATCAGACGCTGTTACTCTCGTCATCATTGACGCGCTTAAAGACTGGTTTGAGAATAGTCCCGAAAAAACGGCAGATAAATTATTTGCAGAAATTGAAGCTTTGTCCGCTGTTAGACTTGCGATGTGCGAGTCAGTAGGGGTAAGCGTGGAAACCCTTGAAGAGATTATGAAGCGCGAGTTAGAGGGGTATAGAAACCGACGCAACAAACCCTAAATTCCAAGAAATTTCCATCGGGAATGTTAAATACCCCCTAAAACGGCCATTTTAACATTCCCGATGACCTAAAAAATCCATCAGAGAAAAAATATGAAAGCAGTTTTACTAATCATCACGGCACTGGCGTTAGGACTTGTTTCGTGCGTGAACGACCAACGCAAAGAGTCTGTGATATACAACCCATCCGGATTTGCAGAGGGGATTTATGTTGACACCATAGAGATTCACGGCCACTCCCACGAGGTATTATTTAGCCTCGTAAAGAGCGGTATCTGCCCTATGCACTCCCCCGAATGTTGGTGCTTGAAGAAATGACTTTTTAACTTAACAATATGATTACAATCAACCCACCCAACAGCGAGCCGTTGCGCGTCAATTACCGCAACGACTTCACGCTCACCCTGAGCATCGCTGACATCAATTCTCAGCAACTATCGTGGGCAGACACGGACTTCACGGCAAGTTTTTTTACCGCCACAGCCGCGTCTCCTTATAGCGCATCCTGCCACAACGGCCAGTACAGCAACTGTCGAGTGCTTGATGACGGCAACCTCCAAGTGGTCTTCGACAACCATAGTCTGCGCCCCGGTGCCCTCCGTGCCGACATCACGCTCTACCTGCCCGACGACACCTTCCCCGACGGCACACGCAGAGTAAGTGTGCAAGTTGATTGTGGCTGTATGATAGTACAAGGCCAAGGCACGACCGACCCCGACGTTGCGGTAGAAATCCAAGCACCGATGCTCCGGGGCGTTGACGGCATAAGTGGCAAGGACGGACGATCCTTCACCTTTGCCGACCTTTCCGATACCGAGATAGCACTCCTCCGTCAGCCTGCCCAAGATGCGACCCAAGCCGCCAACGATGCCGCCCTACGTGCCAACCAAGCCGCCGACAACGCCCTTGATGTAGAGGCCAATTGTGCCGTAACCGAGGCCAATCGAGTGTCGGCAGAGCAAGCACGAGCAGATGCCGAATATAACCGAATGACCGCTGAAAGTATGCGAGCCAACGCGGAAATGGACAGAGGTATCGCAGAGCGCACACGTATGTTGGCAGAACAAGCGCGTAGCGAGGCGGAATTCAACCGCGATGTAGCCGAGACAGAGCGAGTGGTTGATGAACAGCAACGCGAGGCCAACGAGGCCGCACGTGTAAACGCTGAAACCAAGCGTGGCGAATCGGAGACACAGCGCGTAGCCAATGAAGCCACGCGCCAAGAACGCGAGGCCGCACGTGTGATAGCGGAGCAATGGCGAAACGATGCCGAGCTTACGAGAGTGGATAATGAGCAGACAAGACAACAGGCAGAGACACAGCGAGCCACCGACACCGCACAGCGCATTGCCGAGATTGACCGACTGACAGCCAATGGTGGCGAATTGCTCCGTGGGCCACAAGGTCTGAAAGGCGACAAGGGTGAGCAGGGTGAGCAGGGTATTCAAGGCCCTCAAGGTGAACAAGGCGAGCCTTTTGTTTATTCAGACTTCACTCCCACTCAACTTGAATCACTGCGCGGCCCCAAAGGAGATAAGGGTGACCAAGGCATCCAAGGTGTGCAAGGCGTTAAGGGCGACAAAGGTGCGGATGGTTCGAATAATAAACTGGACTTATTCATCGACCTTTGGAATACCGCTTGTGGTGACTATGGCAAGTATAACGCCACGACAGGATTCTTTGAGCTAAACGGACTGACGGATATAACTTACGGGCAAGCAATACCGATTTATCAAGCATACGTAGGTACAGCACTTTCCAACACTGGCGGAGCGGGATATGATTTGAAGAGTGTACGGTTTCGCACAACAATACCGCGTATAGTGGGCCCTTGGAGTAAGATTGCAGCTGGTTTATGCGATGCCTCCGCGATAGAGGTTTTACGATTATTCAAATCTGCTAATTCAACGACAATGTATGTCTCTGATTTCGGCAACGATGTTTTTATGCGTTGCAATTTCATCCGCGAGTGGCTGGATGTTATAGATTTGTTTGGCAACCCCTATTATCAAAACAACAAGTCTCGAACGATTAACCTCCATGGAGGATTACAATTTGTATCCAATCACCCATTCCGTTCGTTTAGATTCAGAGGTATTAACTGCAACCTTGACGTGGGGTTGTTTCCAAACATCGACTATGCAACATTCAAGTATTTGATAGATAATCGCTACACAACACCAGCTTATATGGATGACATAACATTCTATGTCCACCCCTACACCTATGCCAAGCTCACCGCTGACGAGACCTATACCGCCTATACGTCACTTACGGATGAGGAAAAGGCTCGGTGGGCTTCACTTTTAACTCTCGCTGCAAGCAAGAAAGTTTCATTCGCAAAATAGCATAGTTTATGGAAATAAATCAAATAGGAGCAACTCACTGAAATACAGGCAACCTTACCCTTGCCGTTGAAAACAACGTGACATTTGCAACAGCTTAAAAACAAAATGATAGAGCAAAAAATGATAGGGTCGCTGACCCAACTAAGCGTCAATGAGGGTTACATCCACCTCAAAGGCACAGATACCTACTGCAAGAGCATCATAATGCTCCCCTCGCAGACCTTGGATGACTACGAAGAAGTAGCTGAGATACCGCCCACTCCCTCGCCTTACTATGCCAAAGCGGTCGAAGATAGAATCCGCTCACGCTACAGCCTAAGCGAGGAGCTCGCAATCCTCCGTCAGCGCTACAGCAAACCCGAAGAATTTGCTGAATACTTTGCCTTTGCCGAGCAAGCCAAAGCGGACGCTCGCACGGAAACAGCCGAACAAATCTAACCCCCCCCCAACCACCTCTCCAAGCATCATACAAAGGTGCTTGGGGAGGTAAAATCCAAAAAAAACAAATGAAACTGAAGATTAAGAATCCGTTCCGCGTCAGAACAAAGATTGAATCACATCAATACGATTGGCTTGGCGGACCATCCACCGATTACTGCGTATACTACCGCAAATGGTGGCATCTCAAATGGCGCATCGCGCAAACCATATCCAACCGCGAGACAGCACAGGGCGTGGTCGACAATATAAAGTATTATGTCCAATGACACCCCTTGACCGACTGAACAAATGGCTTGAACGCGCTTGGGTAAACGAGGACAAAGAGCCAATCGGCTGGGTAGAAACGCTTGCCGTGCTACTCATCGCCTCTCTTGGTTTCCTTGCCGTGCTGATAGTGTATATCGTGACAACGCCTTGGCGTTGCATCAAGCGACACGTCGCCCAAGCAAAGTTTATCAAAGAATTTATTACTTACTATTTTAAATAATCTTATGAAAACCTACATCGGAACAAAAACAATCAAAGCAGAGCCTGCCATTCGCGTAGACGGCAAGGTGTACCTGCTCTCAGAGTCTTATCCCAAGACTCTCAACGCTGAACACGGCTACAAGGTGGTCTACGGGGACGGATACGAATCCTTCAGCCCCAAGGATGTGTTTGAGAAAGCCTACCGCTTGGCCGAAACCCCACTCGACCGCTTAGACATTGAGCGCAAAGAGCTCGACGCAAAGTGCTACGCTCTGTTTGACTTCATCATCAAAAAGAACTTTGACGAGCTACCCACCCTCGACCAAGTACTCCTCAAGACACAACTAAACCACATGTCCGCATATCTTGATGTCTTGAACTACCGCCATGATGCGATGAGCGGAAGTACGCCTCACCTGCGCGACATGTCGTTCAATCGAGCCTTTGTATTCCTCAAACAAGGCTGTATCCTCCGTCGTAACGGCTGGGAACAAGGCTTGGTAGTGTTCCGGCAAGTTCCCGCCCGTATCTCCAAAGAAATTATCCCCAAGATGCAGAGCCTGCCCGAAGAGGCCAAGAAGCACATCCTTGCCCACACAGGCTTCATCAACTACAACTCGCAGTGCTTAATCTACAACACCAACACAGGTGAGGCCAACTCTTGGTCGCCAAGCGTTGACGACATCTTCGCCTACGATTGGGAGCTGGTTATCAATGAAGATACAAAATCAAATGGTTAACGTAAACCAACCACTCCTCGCCCGAATCGCTGAGCTCCAAAAGATGTACCGTGAGATGGGCGACGTCGCCAAGCTCCACCCCGAGCGTCGCGCTGAGGCAGAGGACAAACGACTGCGCATAGCCATTGCGATAAAACGCCTCGAATGGCTTGTGCAGAAAAACTACGACAACGCAAAAGCAAAACAATGACACCCGAAGAAATAGCCCACATAGAATGGCTTGCCGAGGAGTATGCGATGAAGCGACTGAAACTCTTTATGTCGTATGGTGTGGAGGTTGGTGACTTTTACAAGGCCCGCGCCCACTTTGATTACTACGACTTAGAGGAGGCATTCTTGGTAGGTGCGGAAGAAATGATGAAGATTCTAAAACAAAGAAACAATATGGAGACCGGGAAATAACTTACCGGAGTTCAAAAAAACAAACAAAACAATTTAGGTATGGAACGGCAAACAGACTACGTTCGCGACCCCCTCGCAAGTCAAGTCGGGGGAGACCACTATAAAGGCAGGGTTATCCAACCGATAGAGTACATCGCGGCCAACAATCTTGACTTTATGTCCGCTAATATAATCAAGTATGCAACGCGCCACCCTGACAAAGGGCGCGACCAAGACGTGAAGAAAATCATCCACTACGCTAAATTCCTGCTCAAATATACCTATGGCTATACCGATGAGCAGTTGGCGGAGGTGTGACAACGTAATAGGGTTGAGATGTTTACTCAACCCTATTTTTTATTCTCCGGTTACACTTTCTTTGATTTTGCCTATAATTTCCTCAGCCTCGGTTATTGTTGTGGCTGTGTATGTTTTGCCACGGAATCGCATTAATGCGAGGAAGTCCTCGGTGGGGGTTGTTGTCGTTGAATCGGACGGAGATTTAAATAACTGCCAAACCTCCATATTCAAAAACTCCGCTATTTTAACCAGTGTATCCGGTGTGGGAAATACCTTGCCGTTTAGCCAATAGCTAACAGTTGTCTTGGAAACTCCTATTCCGTCAGCAAGCGCAATAGATGATATTTTCTTATATTTTAGAATATCCTTGAGAAATAATATCATATATACTTTTTTTGAGCAAAGTTACAATAATTTTTATACAATTGGAAAAAGATGAAATGATATTTTATTAAATAATGTTAAAGATGAATTATTATTTCATTTTTTAGTTGCAAAAGATGAAATAATATTTTAACTTTGCAGGGTAAAACAAAACAACTCACAATTAAACAATAAATCTCACAATCAATAAAGACCTCAATATGAAAAACGAAATGACTCTCATTGAAAAGACCCTCGCCAATAAAGAAACCATTGTTGCAACTCTCTTTGAAGCTGTAATGGCCGACCTTGCCAAGGTTAAAGTTGCCGACTGCACCCCCTGCCGTGGCAATGACTTTTACACGCTCGATGTTGAGAATGACAATGAACTTGTCAATGATGACGTTCGCTTTGACGTTGACGGCCTTACTTACGTTGCCGTTGTATCGTACCGCCACGATTGGTGCAATGACGACAATTACGCTGTTACAGCCTACCCAATGGGCATAAGTGTATTTGACGACTGCAACGAAGAAGATGTTGCCGACATAATTCTCACCGATGACGTTTGCAACGACATGCACGACAATGTATGGTGTGTAAAGTCTTTGAACGAGAGAGAAACACTGCACTACGACCGATACGGCATTATTTAATCAACCATATATATTAACCCCTAAAATTGCTCTGCAATGAACACAAACGAACTCTACAGCGACTTTGAATCGCTCTACCGCGCAACCATCGCCCTGCGCAAAAACATCGAACAGGTAGCTACCAAAATGGCCGTAGCCGATGAAATCTCCTTTGAGCCCGCAATCGAAGAACTCACCAACGTGATAGACGCGCTCTACGAGGTTGACCAACTCATCAGCGCGGCAATGGGCGAGGCTGTCGCCGCCAACGTCGCCAACGAGGTCTACAACGACTAACAGCACGACACAGCGCACCGGGGTCCCCTACCCCGGTGTTGCTGTTATATCACCAAGCAAGTATATCATTCCTATATAAAAGTAAGTATTATACATAGTATTAAATTGTGTTAAATATAGCATTATTCTATTGTTTAATACTTGCAAATACTTTAACTTTGCAAAGTAAAAAAAGCATTATCCTTTTACATCTATATATGAACAATCAAATCCAAATTTTCAACAATCCTCAATTTGGGGAAGTTCGCGTAACAATGGGCGCGGATAACGAGCCGCGTTTCTGTCTCGCGGATGTATGCAAGGTGTTAAACCTCACAACCCACAAAGTTGTACAACGCTTGGATGGGGAGGGTATACTTTCAAAGTACCCCCTTTTAACCGCTGGTGGCCAACAACTTGCAAACTTTGTGAACGAGGACGGCCTGTACGATGTCATCCTTGACAGCCGAAAGAAAGAGGCCAAGGTGTTCCGCAAATGGGTCACCTCTGAGGTTCTGCCCTCAATCCGCAAGACCGGTGGCTACATGGTGGCCAAGGACAACGAGACCGAAGAGGAGCTAATGGCTCGCGCTATGGTCGTGGCTCAGTCAACTATCGCACGACAGCAGGAGCGACTCAAATCTCTGCAAGAGGCCAACGAAGAAAAGGACAGCCAAATTGCTTTTCTTGAAACCGACAACGAAATGCAGCGCGAGCAAATCGCCAAGCAAGACAAAACGCTAAAGGTTGCACTCCCCAAGGCCGAGTACTTCGACAAGGTGCTCAACTCCCAAGGCACACTCTGCACCACTCAAATATCAAAGGCTTTCGGCATGAGTGGCGCGGCCTATAACAAGAAGCTCCGCGATGCCGGACTGCAATACCGACTGAACGACCAATGGGTGTTAAAACAACCCTACTCCGACTGGAATCTTGCCCAAACCAAAATGTTTCAGTTCATCCACAGCGACGGACGCGGCGAGGTAAAAGGACAAACCGTGTGGAATGCACGAGGTGTATACTTTTTGCGACTGCTACACGAGAACGACTACGACCTGAGCAAGACAGCAAGACGCTTTAAGGAGATAATCCATGACAACGCACAGGTAGCACAGGTGTTATAAAAGTAAAACGGCAAGACTCCCAATTATGGCGAGACTCTGCCGTTTGCTTATTTTTTCGTTGGCAATCCTTTGAAACTTGCAGAAATATTTGCTACCTTTGTATAAATCAAAACAAGGACGCAGTTAGATACACTAAACTCACATACATATTCTTCATTGCAATGCTCGCAATTGTAACATCCGCGTGCGGCAAGACTACGTATGTGCCGGTAACCACAAACATATCCGACTCTTTAGCCTCCGTCATCGCCAAGCAGGTCATACACATCACCAAGGATGCGGAATATGTAGGCAAGACCATTATTTCGCGTGACACGGTTATAATCCGCGACAGCGTGGTTATGACAATCAACCAAGCGGGAGAAGTAATCCAAAAAGAGGTAATCCGCGAGCGCGAACGCTCACACGTCTACGATGAGCAAATGGAGCATCTTAGACAGCAACTCGATTCGTTATTGGAGCTGGACTCTGTAAGGAACGAGCAAATCAAAAACTCAAACTCTCAAACGCTCCTGCCGGTAGAGAAAAGCCTGTCATGGTGGGAGCAAGCCCTTATTTTTATAGGAACTTTATTCATTGTTGTATTTTTATTATATGTTATTGTTTTAATCGTCAGAAGCAGACTTAAAAC
>QLIP01051611.1_pt1 | contig 34388 bp, 32 predicted proteins | sample 1769771 | NCBI WGS metagenome assembly QLIP01 (sample SAMN09428762, study PRJNA476227) | Gut metagenome, whole genome shotgun sequencing project. | isolation source: cecum | host: Rhizomys sinensis | place: China: Jinsha town of Minqing, Fujian Province | collected 2013-09-23 | reverse complement strand
CTTTTGACTCTTTTATGAGTCAACTTTTTTCAGGGCAAGACACTCATTAGTAGGCTCTCATTCGTATTGTCGAAGAGTCACGACTATAGCTCCATTTTTTCCTTTTTCTCCATATAATTCAGTTGCAGTCAATCCATCGATCTTTTTTATTGATTTTATGCTGTCTGCGCTAATCGTAGAAAGAAGCGGTTTTGTATTTTCATCATATATAGTATTGTTTACTACAACTAAAAGTTTGGTTTTACATATTAGGAATCTTCCAAAGCACTTCATCGAATCTCTTATATCAATAGATTCTTGTAAATCCAATGGTTTTAAATTTAAATCATGCCAATGTTTCTCATTAAGATGCAAATAATCGACTATTTTAATAACTTCAATAGGCTGCGCTATGATGCGAATTATATTTGTTTTCGGTCGAGGTTCTGGTTCATTAAGAGTCACTAGTAAGTATCCGTTTTTACATTTTTGATCAATTAAAGTATCAAAACGTCTTTCGATATTTACAACTCTATTCAAACCAATAAGCGACAATGACATTTTATCTAACTTGGTTAAATATATCTCTGTTGTATCCTTCTGGTTAATCCCATTACCTGAAATTACAATAGGAAGATTAGTTGTTGTTATTAAACATTTGCCCCCTACTATTTCTTGTTTTACAATGTCCTTTTTCGTCAACTTACAAGAATCGAACTGAGCTTCAGTTAAGTATATTTTATCTACTTCAAAGAGTAGCTTAATTGCGTTTTTGTCAATGTTATTGGAGTTTGTGTTGTATTGTACAGAAACATCTCTTGTACACACATGAGATTGAGCTTTAGAAATTGTAATTTCTAAAACAAGCATTAATAACACTATGTAGGGAAGGATTTTATAATTTAGCTTGGTCATATGATTATTTTATCTTAAAATAATAAAAAGGAGAATAACGAATGAAATTATCAGAGTTAATTGTCAGATGCATGCTATTAGCTGGGTTAAAGCTATGATTATATCTGTTTATAACGAAAGAATCAATGGATAAAAAATCATTCTGACTGTGATATAATGTAGTTTCAAAGGGTATTACTTCCTCACCAGCTTGAAAATATTGGTCACCCTTTAAATTTAATAGAATATTTCGTTTATCGATATCCCAATGAGTATGATACATTGCTTCTGCATCCAACTCAAGAGGAATAGTTCCAGAATTGTCAGACGATATTCCATGTGAATATCGCCACTCTGATGGAAACCGCTTTACTCGTCCGTTATTCTTTAAAAATCCCCCATATTCCTTTTTATATGATCTTGAACGCTGAATATCAGCTTGCATTGTCCGGTATTGTCTATAAGAAATAGTTCTATCGCCCATTATATTACCTCTTGTTTTCCAATAAAGATACGTTGCAAGTTCATACGTACCATAAGAAATAAGACCACCTGCTATCATTGTTAAAACAAAATCTGGCCAATCAATATTATTGAGTCCTTTATTATTAATCACATAACTTGTACCTGAAGCCAATCCTCCTCCAATTCCAGCGCCCCAACCACCACCAATTAAAGAGCCAATTCCTCCTCCAAGGAATCCACCTATTGCTCCATTAATAGCTCCTTGTCTGATGCTATTCCAATCTCCTCCTGAAGAAAGGGCCCCGAAACCTGCACCAGCTATTGCACCCGAGGTAGCTCCAATTGCGCCCATTGCATAGAATCCAGAACCAACAAAAGAGTTAACTAATGCACCTCCTGTAACAGAAGTTCCTCCAATGAATGCGCCTAATCCTATGTGAGCTCCTAAATTCCATCCTCTTGCACCATTCATATAACCAATAATTCCACCGGTGATACTTCCTAACGTGGCTCCTATACCAACTGCAACGAGTGTGGATATTATGAATTCACCATTTGGATCCGAATACTTAAAAGGATTATTCAAGCAGTACGAATATCTGTTCAGATTTTGCGTAAAATCAGGGGCTTGTACGTATGGGTCGGGTGATAGGAATCGACCTATTGCCGGGTCATAAAGACGGGCATTCATATTGATAAGTCCGAACCAGGGTATATGCTCATGCCCGGTGTATCCTCTGCCTAAGAATAAGATAGGTTCAGTGCCAGGTTCATATACCACCGGAGCAGAATAAGCATCACCACCCAGATAGAGATGATGTGTATCTTCCCCAATATCGCAGTGGTGCATGATTGATGAGTCTGTTTCATTCTGGTCGCGAAGCGGCACGGCTCCCCCTTCAGGTATCAGCGTCGATACTTGATACGGGCGATTAGCTCTGTGATTGCATGAGTCCACGATTTCATCACATAAACAAATAATCGAGTACCACAGATGCAATCTATTCAGATAGTAATTATAGTATCCAAATTCAATTGAAGCGTTCATTTGTTGATGAGAGTGATTCTTATGCACCGTCATTTGAATGGAGCAATATGGGTTCTGACTTAGATTTTAATTGCAAATATATATTAAATTAGTTAAAATGCAAAAAAAATAGTCAGTTATTCATTGTATGTGTAATCTTTGAGTCTCTGTTCAGTTTGTATCAGTCTGAAGAGTGGAGTCTGTTGTAATTAATGATTGGGGTATTGTCAGACTGGGTCGACGTCGTAGTAGATGATGGAGGTTTTGATTTGAGGGTGTTCTGCCACCGAGGCTTCGATGGAGCGAAGGAGGGCCTTGACCTTTTTCATGGAGGCTCCGGCTTCAATCTTGAGCATGATAGATTGAATATACCATGTCGCCACGCGCGAAACAAACGGTTTTTCGGGACCTAAGACGCGGTCGCCAAAATGGTTGCGCAAAGCTTTAGCTAAGATTACGGCTCCCATGTCGGCACTCATTGCGTCGCGATGCTTGATATAGATGTTGATAACCTTTGTAAACGGAGGGTAGGCATAGCGGTGTCGCTCCTGAATCTCAGAGTTGAAGAATCCCTGATAATCGTGGCGGGTAACAAATTGCAATACCGGGTCGTCGGGCTTGGTGGTTTGTATGATAACCTTGCCGGACTCCTGTCGGCGTCCAGCTCGTCCGGAAACCTGTTCCAACATATTGAACGCGCGTTCGTTGCTTCGGAAATCGGGGAAGTTAAGGAGAGTGTCGGCGTTGATGACACCCACCATGCGTACCTTTTCAAAGTCGAGACCTTTGGTCACCATTTGCGTGCCGACAAGTATGTCGGTTTTCTGAGATGCAAACTCCTCGATGATTTCCTGATGGTCATCCTTATTGCGGGTAGTGTCAAGGTCCATTCTCGATATGCGCAGTTTGGGGAATTCGGTTTGGAATTCCTCGGCTATTCGTTCGGTGCCATACCCGAACACCTGTATGCTGTTCTGGCCGCAAGCCGGGCACATCTTGGGTAGCGGTTGGCAGAAACCGCAGTAGTGACAACGAAGCAGGTCGGTATTCTTATGGTATATAAGGGAGACGTCACAGTTGTGGCATTTGGGGGTCCATCCACATTGCTGGCACACCACGACGGGGGCAAATCCGCGACGGTTCTGAAAAATTATCCCTTGCCCACCTTCTTCAACTGTTTCCTTGGTGGCAAGTCGCAGAGGCTGCGAGAAGATACCTTTGGCAAGTTTCTTTTTGCGTTGTTCGCGCATATCCACAATCTCGACGGCAGGGAGTGTGGCACCGTTGAATCGCTCGGAGAGTGTAACTAGCGAATACTTCCCGGTAGTGGCTTTATAGTAGGTTTCTACCGACGGTGTAGCGGAGCCAAGCAGGGTGGGGCATCCGTGCATGGATGCAAGTACTGTCGCGGCATCGCGGGCGTTGTAGCGTGGAGCCGGATCATACTGTTTAAAGGATGCCTCATGCTCTTCGTCGACAATTACGAGACCAAGGTGGGCAAAGGGTAGAAATACCGAGCTGCGGACGCCGAGCACAATAAGAGGGCCGTTGCTTTCCAGAACTCGCTTCCAAACCTCGACCCGCTCGGTGTCGGAAAATTTAGAATGGTAAATAAGAAGAGCATCACCGAATATGCGTCGCAACCGGTCGGTGAGTTGTGTGGTAAGCGAAATTTCGGGGACTAAGAACAGTACCTGGTTCCCGGCCTGTAGCACCGAATTAATGAGGTGAGAGTATATCTCGGTCTTTCCGCTGCCGGTGACGCCATGAAGCAGAGTTATAGGAGTTTTGGTGAAGCTCTCTTTGATTTGGGCGAGAGCCGCGTTTTGAGCTGAAGACAAAGTCGGCAGGACCGGAGCTTCGGTGGAGAGGGAAGGTGCAAATCGGCTGACAACGCGCTTCTCCTGCCTAAACACCCCTTTGTCAATCATGGCACGCAGCACGGCCGGGGAGATACCCGATGTGGCAAGGAATTCATCGCGAGTCACATCCTTGAGCGGGGCGTATTGCTTCATCCAGTCCGACATGTCGAGCCAGGAGATTAGGGCTTTTTCCTGCAGTGGGGCACGCCCCACTGCGTCGAAGCATTTGCGCAACCCGTTCTGGTCACCCTTGGGGGCTGTGAGTTCGATAAACGAAACTTTTTTCGGGCGGTATCGTTCGTTGACACGTTCGCTGATATTGGCAATCCCCATCTCGATAAGATTGTTGACCACCCGGGCGCAGTTCTTAATCTTGGTGGATGCTTCTATTTCGGAAATCTTAAGTTTTTTCTTCGCATGCAGCAGAGCCACGACAGCGCTTTGCTTGTCGGTAAGCTTTATCCCTTCGGGGGCTTCAAAATCCTCGTCAAGACTGATTACGGTTTCGCTTTCCGGTTTCAGTCCGGTGGGGACCGCAGCTTTGTAGACCTCTCCCGGCGAGCAAAGATAATATTCTGCAATCCAGTTCCAGAGCTTGAGCTGAGGATAACGGACTATCGGTTTGGAGTCGAGAACTTCAAGCACCGGTTTGACTTCATACCCCACCGGTTGGTTGGAGTGAGTGGCGGTTACGATACCGGTGTAGTGCTTTTTCTTGCCAAATTGCACCAGTACGCGCGAACCGACATGAAGCAATCCCTCCATCTCGACTGGGACGGAGTAGGTATATGTTGAGAAGAGAGGGAGCGGAAGGAGTATATCGGCAAACATAAGGCGAATTTACAAAAAATAGGTGAAATAAGCATCTATTTCCCCCCATTATTAGCATCTAACACTTTTTCATCCGTTTTTTTTGCTTATCTTTGCACAAATTATTGCGGATTGACCGTTCAGGTTGCTCCTGTAGCATCAATGTGATGGCCAAAATCGTATAATATATAATCATCTAACTCCCCTTATCATGAAGATTTCCAGAATTGCTGCTGTATTTGCCATTGTGCTGGCTATTGGTACATTGCCAACGAGTGCCAGGTCCCGATTCGGTATCCGAGCCGGACTTAATGTGAACGAAGTTTCCTATAATGGAAATATAATGGACAACTTTGACGTATCAAACCGCAAAGGGGCTACAGCAGGTATAGTGTGGGAATCGAACAGTGGTGCTGGGATGTCGTTTGAGGCAGGTGTCAACTATACCCGCATGAACAGCGAAATCAACAATATCGATTGGGGATCGATGTCTGGTGAAACCTGGACAAAGATCAAGAATATGAACACATCGATGGACTTTATTGAGATTCCGTTGTATCTAAAGTATAAGTTGGGATTGCCTTTTCTCGAAAGCATATTTATGCCGATGGTTTATACCGGACCGTCTGTTTCGTTTAAGGTAGATGAGGCCGAGAGTATCCTCAAGACCAAGAATGTACTTGTAGGTTGGGGTCTGGGTGCCGGTGTTCAGCTTTTGAAGCATATTCAGTTGTCGGCACACTATACGATGGAGATTAATGAATTCTTTGATAAGGCAGGGACCAAAGCAAATATTGATACAAGCAATCTTCCTGACTTTAACAAGAATGTGAACGTAGATGGTAAATTCAAATATTGGACAATAACAGCAACTTATTTCTTTTAATACGGATGAAAAAGTATTTAATTACCTTGATGATGGCTCTTGTAGCCATGGCTGCCAATGCAGAATTCAGGTGGGGTCCGACCGCAGGACTTAATATATCGAAATTCTCGATGTCTCAGAGCGACCTCATCGGAGTTTCATACACACCCGGTGTAAATGCCGGTGTGATGGGTGAACTTATGATACCTGGTATCGGTTTTGGTATTGATATGGGTCTTAAGTATAGCGGTCACGGTGCGAGTATAGATTTTACGAAATATCCAGACAATGTGGTTTGGAAGGAGTTCGGAAAGCAGAACTATACCCTGCATTCAATTCAGGTGCCGTTAAACCTGCGCTTCAAATGGACTCGGATGAACGGAGCCGAGCGGATTGCCGCCCCGTTTGCTTACGGAGGACCGGTGTTCTCGTTTAATGTGGCATCGTCCAACCTGGCTGCCATGGAGAACCCTTTAGGCTCGGTAGCTCTGCAGTGCGGTATCGGTGGCGAGTTTTTTGAACGCTATCAGTTGTCGGCCGGCTATCTGTGGGGTGTAAGTTATGACTGCCGCACCGTTAAGCTCGATAATTTTAGCGGTCAGAATCGCGGATGGCAGATTAATGTTGCCATGCTGTTCTGATGCTCAACGATTTATTACTATGGAAGAGAATAAAGAAAAGATAGAAAATACAGATAATAAGGAGTTTGAAATAGCCGAAAAGGCTGTGGAACTCCTCAAAACCGTGTATGACCCCGAAATCCCGGTAAATATCTATGAACTGGGGCTTATCTATAAAATCGATTATGACCCCGCTGACAAGACGCTGCATGTGGATATGACCCTGACAGCACCGTCGTGTCCGGCTGCCGACTTTATTATGGAAGATGTGCGCCAGAAACTGGTGAGCATCGAGGGCCCGGAGAAGGTGGATTTGCAGCTGGTGTTTGAGCCCGAGTGGAGTCAGGATATGATGAGCGAGGAAGCGAAACTCGAACTCGGTTTCCTATAGTCAGTATTGTATCACGGTGCTTGGTGTCGAGGATATCAAAAAACAAGCGCCGACAAATTTCATTATATGAAAGCTTACTTTCTGAGCGATCTGCATCTCGGCGCTCCCTACTTCCCGGATAACAAGGAAGCGGAGCGACGGGTTGTTTCCTTTCTCGACTCCATTAAGAACGATGCCGATGTGATATATCTGCTGGGGGATATTCTTGACTATTGGTATGAATACCGGTATGTTGTGCCTCGCGGTTTTGTGCGCTTCTTTGGCAAGCTTGCCGAAATGGCAGACAGCGGAATCCGCATTGTCTGGCTAATAGGAAATCACGACATATGGATTTTTGATTACCTCCCCACCGAACTGGGGGTGGAGGTTGTGGATGGCAGCATTGTGGAGCGTATAGATGGTAAAACATTCTTTATGACTCATGGCGACGGGGTGGGGAAGCTCAAACCGAGTTTTAAACTGCTACGTTCGTTGTTCCGCAATAAAGTGTGTCAGCGTCTTTTCTCGGGGATACATCCCAGGTGGACAGTACCGTTTGCCTGCAATTGGAGTCGGCATAGCCGCAAAGTGCAGGGACCGTCGGAGTCGGACGCACACCGCATGATGGCCGGGATAACCCAGTTCAGTAAGGAATATCTGAAGGATCATCCGGACGTGAATTACTTTATGTTCGGACATCTGCATCTGTTTACGCAATTCAGTATCGCCCGCGATGCTGAAATTGTAGTGCTAGGTGAGTGGATTGCCACCTACTCTTATGCCGTGTGGGACGGCACATCTCTTCAACTGAAGAAATGGGGAAAACCTTTCTCTTAATTTAAGAATACTGTTGAAACAAGCACCGTTCTTGGTAAAATTTCAGGTAAATAAGTATTAGTTGGACTCTGAAGAGGCGATTTTATATGTTCTACAACATGTTTGTGACATTTTGCTAAAAAATGTTTTGTGGTGCATAGAAAATTATATACCTTTGCAGTGACCTAAAAACAATCTTTTTTTACCTTAAGATTTTTTACCTGTAGAAACTTATAAAGGGTGCGACCGTTGAGGTTATCACCCTTTTTATTTTTTATAGTCTATTCGATAGAGATAAAGAATGTTTTTCAACAACTTCGAAAAAAGAGAAATCTGATTAAGCAAAAATACACTAATAAGTGTTAAATTAATAACCAACTTTTTTTTAAGATAACCCAAACCCTTTCGAACCTGAAAGGGTAAATCATGATGAATCGAATGAAAAGAATATTTGTCTCTTTATTTGCAGCAGCGAGTGTGTTGTCGGCTGCAGCATCTACCGACGGCGAAGCGCTGTCAAATTCAGTTCCTGGTTCGACTACTAATAATGAGGATCCTAATGCAGGAATAATGCTCATTTCTGAAACCGAAGGGGAACCGGTAGCAATCAGCGAAAAGCCGGCTTACCTGAATCTGAGCACCGTGTTCAGATATGACTTTCATGCTACTAAATATGAAGGTGAGAAGGGGTATTTCACACCCAACACCGGTTTCCGTGGTGACCGTCTTCAGGTAAATATGAATGGTGAGATTGCCAATGGACTTACTTACTCATGGCGTCAGAATCTGAATCGTCTGAACCTTGATGGTGGCTTTTTTAATTCAACCGACTGGCTCTATCTCAATTATGAGTATAAGGGTTGGAATTTTCAGGGTGGTAAGCTGATTGACGCTATCGGAGGGTATGAATACGACCGTAACCCTGCGGACCTCTACTGCAATTCGGTGTTCTGGAACAATATCCAGCCCTTTAATTTTGGTGTGTCGGTAGGTTACCGTACTTCGGAGGCCGACCTGTTTACACTTCAGATGACTGAAAGCCCTGAGTTTAGCGATAAAGTTAGAAATCTCTATTGCTATAGTGCTATGTGGACCGGCAATCATGGTCTGTGGAAGACACTGTGGAGTGCCAACCTGTTTGAGTACGCACCCGACAAATATATTAGCTATATTTCGCTTGGAAACCACTTTGACCTTGGTTCATTTGACCTCGAAGTAGACTTTATGAACCGTGCCGCCTCGCATCAGACATTCCTGCTCAAGGACTGTTCAGTAATGTCTGAATTAGGATACCGCCCATGTTCCAATCTACGTACATTTGCCAAGTTTACATACGACAAGAATGATTCCGGCACAAATGCCGATCATTCAGTATTGAACGGCACCGACCTTAAGATGGCTGGTCTGGGTGTTGAATATACCGCTTACAAGGGTGACCGCTCATCGGTAAGATTCCATGCAGCAGTTTTCCATTCATGGGGTAAGAACGCCAATGAAAATGATTTGATGAAGAATAACACGAATTTTGCATCTTTAGGATTAACTTGGCGCATGAATATGTTGAATCTGAAATAAATTTTTTTTAACTTTGCGGACGAATAGCCTCGCAATGGCATCATAGAAACCATAGGATGCTATTGCGAGGCATTTTTTTATGAATTACGATTCGTAAATAAGTATAAACAATTTCTTTACTTTGGGGCTCTGACAGCTGTCGATATAGCAGACAGAGCACTGGGGGGCAAAAGTGCCTGTACCCTACTAAAATCAAAACTTCACAACAATAACAACTTTAAATCGAAAGCCAACATTATGAATTTGAAAGTTCAAGCCGTTTGCAACAAGGACGGTAAAAGGGTTTGTAAAAAGAAGGAGATTTCTGCAAACCTGTCGGGGTTGATTTGTCTTATAGTCGTGTTCGGACTCTTCTATCTCTTAGGTCAGAAGATGGGTGTTGCCAACATGCTTAAGACAATGATGAATACAGCACACGACCTTCTTCTCAACACTGTTCTTTACCTGATGGCGGTATGTGTACTTACCGGAGCTCTTGGTAGAATCTTTATGGAGTTTGGAGTTGTGAAACTTCTTGAGAATATCCTCCGTCCCCTTATGAAACCGTTGTTCAATCTGCCGGGTGTAGCTTCGTTGGGTGCGGTAATGACTTTCCTTAGTGATAATCCCGCCATTATCTCGTTGGCTTCAGACAAAGGATTCAGCGCATATTTCAAGAAATTCCAGTATATATCGCTCACCAATTTCGGTACCGCATTCGGTATGGGATTGCTCGTGATGGTATTTATGGTAGGTGAAGGTTTCTTCTGGCAGCCAGTTGTCGGATTTGTAGGTGCCATGGTGGGTTGCATCGTTTCAACCAGACTCATGCAGTATTTTGTAATTAAGAACTATCCCCACTTTGCAACCGAGAATGTTGTCGAGCTCGAAAAGCAGGTAGAAGAACATAAGCAGGAGGAACAGAAATCTCTTATGATTCGTATTCTGAACTCGCTTCTCGACGGGGGCAAGACCGGAGTTGATGTAGGTCTGTCGATTATCCCGGGTGTACTTATCATTTCAACCTTGGTGATGCTCTTTACCTTCGGAACTGGAGATGCCGGTGTTTACAATGGAACTGCCTATCAGGGTATAGAACTTCTCCCCTGGCTTGCAGGGAAAATCAATTTCATATTTGAGTGGCTTTTCGGTTTTGCCGATCCGCGTCTCATTGCCTTCCCCATCACTGCCCTTGGTGCCGTAGGAGCTGCACTTTCGCTTGTTCCCAAGTTTATTTCAGAGGGGATTATTGATGGAAATGCCATCGCAGTTTTCACTGCAATCGGTATGTGTTGGAGCGGTTATCTGAGCACTCACACCGCGATGCTTGACTCTCTCGGCTACCGTGAACTTACTCCCAAGGCGATTCTGTCCCACACCATCGGTGGTATCTGTGCAGCTCTCTTTGCACACCTCCTTTATCTGGTGGTTGTGATGTGCATGTAATCCCCCGATAAATAATATTAAATCAAGGAATATGATATAAAGGTAATGAACGGTCGCTCAAAATAGGCGACCGTTTGTTTTTAATTATTATTCCATTATGGTTTCACTAACTAAACTCTCAACCGTATAATTATGAAACGAAGCTTTTTAATTGCTTGTATTATGGCTCTAGGGGGCTCATGCTTTGCACAGAATCCCGTTTCTGCGCTTATTCCTATGCCCAATAATGTTGTTGTAAATAATGGGAATGACTTGTCATTGCGGAGTGTCGCAATAGTTCTATCCGATTTACCGGCAGATTCCCCTGCAATGAGGGAACTGCATTCTGTCTTCAAAAATCGGCTTGATGTTGACCTTTCAAAACCACAAAAGAAGGGTGCTACTGTCGAGGTCAGAATTGACAAGGGGTTAAAAGGTGATGAGCATTATCGCATCTCTACGAATGGGAATACACTTAAGTTGACGGGTGCATCACCCGAGGCGATTTATAGAGCTGTTATGACACTCGACCAGATATTGATGGGTGATGCGGTAAGAAGGGATGCCAAGTCCATGGCGCGCGTCACAATCGATGACCAGCCCCGTATCGGCCGTCGTGCTCTGATGCTTGATCCTGCCCGTCATTTTCTCCCTGTAGAGGATGTTAAACGTTATATAGATGAGATGGCGCGTTACAAGTATAATGTGTTGCAACTCCATCTCACCGACGACGAGGGGTGGCGAATGGAGGTGAAGAGTCATCCGGAGCTTACCTCAAAAGGGGAGTACTATACACAGGGGCAGTTGAAAGATCTCGTGAAGTATGCTGCCGACAGATATATCGAGGTAGTTCCTGAATTCGATGTGCCAGGGCATACACGCGCATTGCTCGCAGTGCATCCGGAGTTGGGGTGTACGGTAACCGATACGGTTGCCCGCAACAAAATCAGGGGGAATAATGTGATGGTTTGTGCTTCGCAAAAATCGGTTTATAAACTCTATGACGATATAATAGGGGAGGTTGCCGAGCTGTTTCCGTCGCAGTATATACACCTTGGTGGTGACGAGGCGGCTGTGGAACGGAATTGGGCGTTATGCGACCTTGACCGGGAGTTGATGAAGAAAGAGGGTTACGAAAAACCGTCGGATATCATGAATTATTTCTTCGGTAAGGTTCTGGATTCTGTCCGCAAGCGTGGCAAGACAGCTATATTATGGTGTGAGAATGACAATATCCGGATGCCTGCCAAGGAATATCTATTCCCTTACCCCAAGGATGTGGTGCTGGTGACATGGCGCAATGGGTTGACCCCACTTTGTCAGAAACTCACCATGGAGAGTGGTCATAAGTTGATAATGGCGCCGGGTGAGACAGCTTATTTTGACTACCCACAGTATAAGAACGACCTTCCGGAGCACAATAATTGGGGTATGCCGACAACAACCCTACAGCAGGCTTATACCCTTGATCCGAGTGACAATGAGAACATAGTTGGTGTGATGGGTACACTGTGGGGTGAAGCCATCAACGACATAAACCGAGCCTGCTACATGACTTATCCGCGAGCTCTGGCGCTTGCCGAAGCAGGTTGGACCCAGATGCCTCAGCGCAGCTGGGAGAGCTTTAAAACGCGTCTTCGTCCTGTTCTCGACGACATGCTGTCCCGCGGCATATCCTATCGCGCCCCCTTCGAAATATACCGCAAATAAAAATATAGATGCACAAATGTTGCTAAGAAAAAATAGAGGAGGAACCTTATAGTTTCAGTTAAAAGTATAATGCCTCCGTAATTATTCTTCACTTAAACATAAAGTGCAACTATGAGATTTATTACTCATAGTTGCGCTTACTTATTTATGGGAAAAAGTGTCTGGAAAGTTTATTTTTATTCAACGCCGCTCCAGAAGTTCCACCAGTGAGAGTTTTGCTTGTCATGTAGGGTTTTATCCGCCAATGCCCGTCTAAGCATTTTCCTGATGGCAGGCAAATCCGCGTACTCAATGCTGTCCCCTTTTTCCAATTTTTCATCTATTTCAAGGTTCCACCATTCAATGTTTTCCTTAAACGATTTATATTCTTCTGGGGTTAGTCCAGCTACTACAGCGTCTTCCACTGTCATATTCAGTACATATTTCCCATCTTTGATGTCAAGGGCATCATACATATTAATAAGTTGTTTCAAATCTTTGCGACTTGAAGCAATCTCTCCATTTGTATACTGAGCGAGGGTCATCCCAGAAGCAGAGTAGTCTGCTCTGTCATGGTCTATTTCCAAGTCTTTCGGCCCCAAACACTCATTCCATACAACGACAATCGCGATGAATATAATAGCAACAGTAAGCAATCCAATTGTGATTTTCTTGATATTTATTTTCCTATCCATATCAAAATGCAAATTTTTTTCTGTTTGAAAAGATTTAAATATTTGAATTGATTAATAAGCATACCAGCCGCAAGAACCCCCGCAAGGATCGCCTACGTGAAACTGAATTTTAATGCGAGAGCCAGTAAGTGAGTTGATTGAGAATCTCATTTCTTTGTAGGGACAGAGTGATGAGCTCCACCTCCAGTCAGATTTAATATATCCCCCGTCATCGAATCTAACTATCAGTACTTGTAGTAGCGCACAATTATTTCTGCATATACATAAAACTGATTTCGCACCTAATTTATTATAGAAAATAGCTTCTCCTTGATCTCCTCCATCTAATGTAACTATTGTTCCCATATATTTTGGTGTGCCAGATGATGCTCTTGTCGTATTTCTTTTAGATAGGTAGTTACTGTGATTTTGGGGATTTTTATATTGCTTTGCTTTCCCTTTTATATCATATAATTTAATTTTTTCTCCTTTTGAATCCATTTCCCGAATGAACTTGTTTGCGTCTTTAAGTTCTTTGCAGAATTGTGCGTAAATTTTAGAACTGATGCCAAGTTTTGAGGCATCTTCCTTTGAGATTGTTAGTGTATACTTTCTATCGATTGTATCCATCTCAACATACTCGGCAATGATGAATGCTGCCTTACGTATGGCAATAATATCCTCATGCTTTTCTTTAGGGGATAGTTCCAAATAGGATCTTGTTTTAGGATCCATGAATGTTTCATTGGATGTAACTTGTGTCGCAGAAGGAATGTCAACAGTAGAACAAGATGTTGAGCCTAAGAGTAATAATACAAATAGGAAAAACAGATGTTGAAGTTGTTTTTGTATCATATTATTATTTTTTTACAAATATAATTAATTTTATTAAAGTATGCAAAGTTGAATATTTTTTTGTAATTTTTGTATCAATGCTTAGTTCGTATTACTACAGTTCATTATTTCAATTACATATAAACGTAAATTCAATTTTTAAGATAGATTTATGTGTTTATGTGTTATAGAATATATATGTTTGTAAGATATGAAGAAGATTAAGTTAGGGTTGTTGCCCAAAATCCTTATTGCTATGGTTGTCGGTGTTGGTGCCGGCTATGTTATGCCCGATTGGGGAACACGTACTTTTCTGACGTTTAATGGAGTGTTCAGCCAGTTCTTAGGGTTTACAATCCCGTTGATTATTGTTGGTTTTGTTGCACCTGCCATTGCCGATATCGGTAATAAGGCGGGAAAGATGCTCGTTGCTACTGCTTTGATAGCATATTTCGCCACATTATGCGCCGGGTTCCTTTCATATTTTACCGGAGAACTGTTTTTCCCGAATATGATTGGTGCCGACCAGTACATCACACGTGCTCTGCAGACTCCGCTTCATGAGTTAAGCCCGTTTTTTGTGATAGAGATACCTCCGTTGATGACTGTTATGACCGCCCTTGTGCTTGCTTTTGTGCTCGGGTTGGGGACTGCATCGCTGGGTACTGCAACCATGAGAGGGTGGTTAAATGATTTGCGCGATATAATTGCCATGGTTATTCAGCATGCTATCATACCGTTGCTGCCACTTTATATTTTCGGCATTTTCCTGAATATGACAGTTACCGGTCAGGTGGGTCCTATTCTATCGACATTCATGCGCGTTATAGCCGTGATATTTGTTCTTCATGTAGTTCTTTTGATAATTCAGTATGTCGTGGCTTCCTTCTTTTCAAGTGGTGGGGTGTCGCGAAATCCACTACTGTTGCTTAAGACAATGTTGCCGGCATACTTCACTGCGTTGGGTACTCAGTCGTCGGCAGCAACAATACCGGTGACTCTGCGTCAGAGCATTAAGATGGGGGTTAATGAAGATGTTGCAGGGTTTGTGATTCCGCTCTGTGCTACGATTCATCTGTCGGGGAGTACTCTTAAGATTGTTGCCTGTGCGCTGGCATTGATGATTGCGCAGGGGCACCCCCATGACTTCTCGATGTTTGCCGGATTCATAGCGATGTTGGGAGTTACTATGGTGGCCGCACCCGGCGTGCCAGGCGGTGCCATCATGGCTGCATTGGGTATATTGTCGAGTATGCTTGGGTTTACAGAAGCTGACAACGCGCTGATGATAGCTCTATACATAGCGATGGATAGCTTTGGCACCGCATGCAATGTGACAGGGGACGGTGCTATAGCCGTTATCATCAACCGGTTCTTTGCACCATCATCACCTTCGATAGAGAAATAGGTAACGGTAAGCAGTTTTCCGGCTTTGAATGCCACTGTGGCCAAAGCGGCGACTCGGACCACCGTCTGCCGGACTCCGGCTTGCTTGCAACCTCGGATACCCCTGTAATTCAAAGGATTTCCTGGATTACTGTCCACGGTTGCCAGCAACCGTGGGTCCGAGCGGACGTCCGTTCACCGCGGCAAAACACTGCGGCAAAATCACCGCGGAAACCAAGCTGAATAGCCGAGGTGGCAAAAGCAGCGACTCGGACCACCGTCTGTCGGACTCCGGTTTGCTCGCAATCCCTGCCTTGCATAGACTCAAACTTATAACTTTTACACTCTTTACTGTGGCCGAGGTTGCAAGCAACCTCGGGTCCGAGCGGACGGATTGCCACCGCGCCATTAGTGCGTGTATGGTTATTGTCTGTTAATGAGGTGGACGATTACCAGTCGTTGTGGCGGTCGTCGCAATCGTAATGGCGGTCATCGCAGTCTTCGTTCCAACTGTCATAGTCATCGTTGTCCCAATGGTCGCAGCAATCGTCATTATCATAACGACATTCATCATATTCATCACAATTGTGGTGATGATCGTAGTCGCAATAGTCAGAATGCGAATACCCTCCGTATGACCCTCCGTGGCTATTATTTGAATTGTGATTGGGATTGTACTGACGGTGATTTCGTTGCGACGAGTTGGATGAGTTAAACAGCAGATGTGCTAACAGTACAATTGGAGAGGTAATGAATGCAAATATAGTCCGTAAAATATTCATGGTTTCAATTAATTAAAGGTCTGCGATTTGAAAGAATAATATTTTCTCCCTCAACGAGGGTATTATTTCCCCAAAAAAAACGAGGATATTATTTCACCCCCTTTTGAGAGGATGACATTCGCTCTCGACGGCGAAGAAAGAGGAAGGTGGCAGTGATAAGCAGAACTTCGACAATGACGCAGATTATCATTTGCGTTGTCTTCCCTTGAGCAACCATCTTGGGAGCGTACACAGCGCAGAGAACGATGAAGTAGATAGTGATAAGGGTTGTTACCACCGTTGATTTACGCATCTTATTTTTGGTATTTTCCATAACAGAGGTCAATATTATTATATCCGCTCTTACAAGGTTATCAATCTCTTCGTAATTAAGTTCTGCGAGTGGGAGAACTAAGCTTCAGGCTGAGGCAATTCGTAGCAGTATTCGGATTTAAGTGGTTCGAATTTTCCAGCCGTGAGATAATCGTAAATTTTGATGCAGGCATATGCATCGAGAGCGGCATACCCCTGCTGGTGTATGGTCAGGTCTTCCGCCTCCCAGTTGGTGAGGCGTTGTCCTTTGGAGATACGTTCGTTGAAGATGATTCCGTAGATGCGTGAGAGTGAGTTGTCGGCAATCATATAATCTTTTACGAACTGTTGCAGGTCTATAAAGCCGTCGGGTTCGAGAGAAAATATTTTGCCGAGATTGTGGAAATCATCATGAATGGAGAGCCCGACTTTAGTAATCTGCGGGTTCTCAAGAATCTGTTTAACGGAAGGTGGGAGTCCGATGTAGTTCAAACGGAAAAGGAAACACTCCTCGCGCGTGGACAGCTGAAGCAATGACACCTTGTTGTAGTGACCACGCTTGAAGCTTGGCTTTGTTTCGGTGTCAAAACCTACGATTGATTCTTTCATAAGTTTGGCCGCAGCGGCATCGGCAGCTTCGCGGGTATTGATTAAAGTAATCTTGCCGGGGAAAGTTGCAGGGGGGAGCAGAGCAAGTTTCTGTTTCGAAATTGAAACTGTTTTCCTATTTTCCATATATTGCGTGTATTATTTCACCGAGGGGAAGTCAAGAAACCGAGCCTCGGGAAAGTGATTTTGCAACCAGCTTTGGAGATAGGCGGTTGTATCGTCACATATTATTTTATCGGTATCAAAGTGGCGGTTGTATGCCAGCGCGAACAATGTGATACCATACGATTTTAGCGCATTGAGGGAGAGTAGGGTATGATTGATGGAGCCGAGTCGTCCGGTGGTGACCAGCACCACGGGGAGATTGTGCTCTTTAATATAGTCAATTGTAAGGTATTGTCCATTGAGTGGGACCATAAGACCGCCGGCACCTTCGATGAGAAGGATGTCATAGCGGGAGGCGAGAGTATCGGAAGCCCGTGTAATCTTGTCAAGATCGATGGGGCGGTTGTCGAGTTTGGCAGCCAGGTCGGCCGAGCAGGGGTATGAGTATATTTCCGGGGCAGTGGTGTGGTCATGATCTTCGGGGAGCATCCCGATTCCCATGAGACGGCGGTGTACATCGATGTCTTCACTATAGTCCACATTGCCGGTCTGCACAAATTTCTGGGTTATCACAGAGCGCCCGGAAGCGGCAATGTCACGGGCCAGTAGACCCGTGACAAAGCTCTTCCCGGCATCGGTATCGATACCAGTGATAAAAAGACGTTCAGGTATATATGTATCCTGATTTATTACCATGCGAACATTGGGTATTCGTTCATCATTTCGTTAACTTCATAGCGAACGGCAGCGATTTCCTGCTCGTTGTCTGCGTTGGTAAGAACGCGGTCAATGAGTTCGGCAATCTTCTCCATAAGCTCTTCCTTGGCACCGCGAGTGGTGATGGCAGCAGTGCCAAAACGGAGACCGCTGGTGAGGAAGGGGCTGCGGGTGTCGTAGGGAACCATGTTCTTGTTGGCTGTGATGTCTGCTTCAACGAGAACTCGTTCGGCTTTCTTTCCGCTCATTTCGGGGAATTTGGAACGGAGGTCTACGAGCATGCAGTGGTTGTCGGTACCGTCGGAGATAATCTTGTAACCGCGCTTGATAAGTGCATCGGCAAGAGCCGCAGCGTTCTTCTTAACCTGGATGGCATATTCTTTCCATTCGGGCTGGAGACATTCGCCAAATGCAACCGCCTTGGCAGCGATAACGTGCTCGAGAGGACCACCCTGAACACCGGGGAATACCGCACCGTCAAGCAGCTGAGACATTTTCTTGATTTCACCCTTGGGAGTCTTTTTACCCCAGGGGTTCTCAAAATCCTTACCCATAAGAATCATACCGCCACGGGGACCGCGAAGAGTCTTGTGAGTTGTGGTGGTAACGATATGAGCGTGCTTAACCGGGTTTTCGAGAAGACCGGCAGCGATAAGACCTGCGGGGTGAGCCATATCCACCAGGAAGATAGCACCGATTTCGTCGGCGAGCTGGCGGATGCGGGCGTAATCCCATTCGCGGCTGTAAGCGCTTGCGCCGGCGATGATGAGTTTGGGACGCTCAGCACGAGCTTTTTCTTCCATCTCCTCATAGTTTACAGTGCCATCTTCAACCTTAACGGTATAAGAAATGGGCTCGAAAACAAGACCTGAGAAGTTTACGGGAGAACCGTGGCTGAGGTGTCCGCCGTGAGCGAGGTCCATACCCATGAATTTGTCACCGGGCTGGAGACAAGCCATGAAAACAGCCATATTGGCCTGGGCGCCGCTGTGGGGCTGTACGTTAGCCCATTCGGCATCGAAGAGTTTCTTTGCACGTTCGATAGCGAGGTTTTCGGCCTCGTCTACCACCTGGCAGCCACCATAGTAACGGTGAGCAGGATACCCTTCGGCATATTTGTTGGTAAGACAAGAGCCCATGGCGCGCATAACTTCGTCGCTGACAAAGTTTTCGCTGGCAATAAGTTCAATGCCGCGGCGCTGACGGAGGTGCTCTCTGTCAATGATTTCAAAAATTTCGTTGTCTCTCTTCATTTTGTTATTTGGTATTAGGTTAGTATATAGCCTTATAGTGAGGATGGGATTTATATTTTAGATTTAGATTTTGATTCAGATTTTAGATTTTAGATTTTAGATACAATCAGTCCGATTGTAGATGACGTTTAATATTTAAAACATGACATCTAAAATCTAAAACATGATATCTAAAATCTAAAATCTGATATCTAAAATCTAAGTAAGTGTTATCCTCCGAAGTTATCGTAGTGGATGCTTGAGGGCTCGACACCGAGGTTGTAGAGCATGTTGTTGACAGCATTGCTCATCGGGCCGGGGCCGCACATATAGTACTGGATGTCTTCGGGAGCTTCATGATCCTTGAGGTATGTTTCATACATAACCTCATGCACAAAACCTGCGGTATACGCCACACCAGCCTTGTCGGCAGCGGGGTCCGGACGGTCGAGTGCGAGGTGGAACTTGAAGTTCGGGAAGTCTTTTTCGAGCTGCAGGAAGTCCTCGAGGTAGAATACTTCGTTGAGAGCGCGGGCACCATAGAAGTAGTGCATCTGACGGTCGGTAGTATTCAAAGTCTTTGTCATCCACATAATCTGAGCACGGAGGGGAGCCATACCGGCACCACCACCAACCCAAATCATTTCAGCCTTAGAGTCTACGATGGGGTGGAAGTCACCATAAGGGCCACTCATCATTACCTTGTCGCCAGGTTTGAGCGAGAAGATGTAAGAAGAAGCGATACCAGCGGGAACATCCTGGAAACCAACCTGAGGACGTGGTTTCATCGGGGGAGTTGCAATACGCACGGTAAGCATAATGCGGTCACCCTCTTCCGGATAGTTGGCCATAGAGTACGCACGAACAGTTTCTTCGGTGTTCTTAGCCTTGAGGTCAAAGAGACCAAACTGTTTCCATGCCGGCATATACTCTTCGGTGATGAGATCCTTGTCGATATCCTTATCATAATCCATCTCATATTTGGGGATACGGATCTGGGCATATGAACCGGGGATGAAGTTCATGTGTTCACCTTCGGGAAGTTTAACGATAAACTCCTTGATAAAGGTAGCCACATTCTTGTTGGAGATAACCTCGCATTCCCACTCCTTAACGTCAAGAGCAGCTTCGGAAACCTTAATCTCCATATCGCTCTTAACCTTAACCTGACATCCGAGACGCCAGTGGTCTTTCATTTCCTTGCGAGTAAAGTGCACCGCTTCGGTGGGGAGCATGTCGCCACCACCGGTTTCAACCTGAAGCTTGCACTGACCGCAGCTACCCTTACCACCACAAGCCGATGAAAGGTGCACACCGTTTTCGCCGAGAGTGGCGAGCAGTGAGCTACCGCTCTGCGATTCGATTGTTTTCTTGCCTCCGTTGATTGAGATTTTTACATCTCCACTGTGCACAAGCTGGTGTTTGGCAACCAGAAGCACAAGCACAAGAAGGAGGACGAGGACCAGGAAGATGAGCGATGCTGCAATCACGCTGGGCCACTGTATCATATTTAAAATAAAAAGATTCATATTGTCTGAAATTTGCTTTAAGATTTTAAAATTGGAATTTATTATTAATTACTCTTAAAGCTTGATTCCGAGGAAGCTCATAAATGCAATACCCATCAATCCGGTGATGATGAATGTGATACCGATACCTTGAAGCGGCTTGGGGACATTGCTGAAGTCAAGACGTTCGCGGATGGCGGCAAGACAGGTGATGGCAAGAAGCCAGCCGATACCCGAGCCGGTGCCATATACAGTTGCGGTCCAGGCGTTGTCGAAGCCGCGCTGCTGCATGAAGAGTACCGCACCGAGGATGGCACAGTTTACAGCAATAAGCGGCAGGAAGATACCCAGCGAGTTATAGAGCGAGGGGGAGTATTTCTCGATAACCATTTCCAGAATCTGAACTAGAGCCGCGATAACAGCGATAAACATAATCAGACCAAGGAACGAGAGGTCGGTAGCTGCATATTCCTGACCGAGCCAGCTGAGTGCACCGGGAAGAAGGATATACTGGTTGATGGCCCAGGTTATGGGGAGCGATACGAGCAGAACGAAAGTTACAGCCACACCGAGACCGAAAGCAGTCTTAACATTTTTCGACACTGCAAGGTAAGAGCACATCCCCAGGAAGTATGCAAACACCATGTTGTCGATAAAAATCGAGCGTATGAAAAGATTTAAATTTTCCATTTGTTTTTAGCTATGTTGTTATTCCTGAAGATCTTTGTTTTTGGCACGGTGAACCCAGATGATGCAGCCAACCACGATAAGAGCCATGGGAGGGAGAATCATCATACCGTTGTTCATATATCCGGCGGCATACCAGCTGTCGGGGATTACCTTGAGACCCATGAGCGAGCCGCTGCCGAGGAGTTCGCGGAAGAAGGCAACAATCACAAGGATGATACCGTACCCGATACCGTTGCCGATACCGTCAAGGAATGCAGGCCAGGGGCGGTTGGAGAGGGCAAACGCCTCCAGACGACCCATGATGATACAGTTGGTGATAATAAGACCGATGAACACCGAGAGAGCCTTGCTAACTTCGTAGTTGTATGCCTTGAGAACCTGGTCTACGATAACAACGAGGGCAGCCACAACCACAAGCTGCACGATGATGCGGATTGAGTTGGGGATGGTGTTGCGAATAAGTGAAATAATCACATTAGAGAATGCGAGTACGGCAGTAACAGAGACAGCCATAACAAGAGCCGGTTCAATCTTGGCAGTAACGGCAAGCGCAGAGCAGATGCCGAGAATCTGTACGATAACCGGGTTCTCTTTCGACAGAGGATTTATGAGTGGGAGGAATGTTTTCTTGAAATTCATTTTGAGGCCTCCTTTCCGTTTTTAAGTTCTTTAAGAAATGCGCTGTAGGGGAGAAGTGAGTTTTCGAGCATCTTCTCAACACCCTGACTGGTGATAGTACCACCGGAGATGGCGTGAACGTATGCCTTGTCGGCGGGTTCCTTGCCGGTTTTTACAACCTTAACCGATTCGAAAGCACCGGCGGCAGAGAATACGTTCTTACCCTTGAACTGGTCGCTGAACTGAGGTTTCTCAATTTCGGCACCAAGACCGGGAGTCTCACCCTGATGAGCGAAGTATGCACCGTAGATGGTGTCGCCATTGCCATCGAAGGCAACGTACCCCCAGATGGGACCCCACAGACCTGCACCATAAACGGGGATGATATACTTAGTACCCGAATTGGTGGCACACTCAAACACGGGGAGGAGACGTTCGGCTTCAGGCTTCTTTACCTGGTCGGCCACATTAACGTCAAATGCTTCACCTTTGCCAGTCACCTTTTCACCCTTGGAGTCAACGATGAAAGCCGAAGTGATATGCTGTGAGTAAAGATCGCTGATTGATTCACCAGCCTGCGGCACGATAAGGGCGGCAGCAAGAATCTGACGCTTGGTGTCGTTGGCTATGTTTTCTACTTGTTTGGGACGCAATCCCTGATATACAACCGAGAGAGCCACACCGACGAGGAGTACGAGGACGCCGGCGTAGATAACGGTGTAGAGATTGCTTTGACGATTAATTTTCATCTGAAAATAAATGTTTTATAGTTTTTGATTCTACAACCGTTCTCTTTATGCTTTGGCTCTTTTGAGTCGTTTCTGCACGTTTGCATTAACCACACACCAGTCGATGAGGGGGGCGAAACAGTTCATGAGCAGAACTGAGAGCATGGCCCCTTCGGGGTAACCGGTATTGTAACAGCGGATAATGATGGCAATGGCACCGATAAGGAAACCGTAAATATACTTACCGGTATTGGTGCGGCATGCAGTTACAGGGTCGGTGGCCATGAAGACAATTGCAAACATGAAGCCTCCGAGACATACCTGAGTAATCGGGTCGATGTATGTAACGGGGTACAGCGGAGATGCAAAGTGGTTGGCGATGAAACCCATAACCAGACCACCGACGAGAGCCGAACCCATTACGCGCCAGCTTGCAATGCCAGTAAAGAGGAGGATGGCAGCACCGATGAGGATGCAGAGGGTGGATGTTTCACCCCATGAGCCGGGATAGAGACCGAAGAAGATGTCGGAGAATGAGAGGGGTGAGCCGAGGATGTCGGTGATGGCTTCGCCCGGGGTGGTGGCAGATGCCAGCTGACCCAGAGGAGTTGCACCTGAATATGAGTCAACAGCAGCACCGTTGCCAAGGGAAACGAACACTGCATCGCCACTCATCTTAGAGGGGTAGCTGAAGAAGAGGAATGCACGGGCTACCAACGCAACATTGAGGAAGTTGTAACCGGTTCCACCAAATACCTCTTTTGCAAAAATTACTGCAAAAGCCACGGCCACGGCCAGCATCCAGCATGGGGTGTCGACCGGAGAAATCATGGGGATGAGGATACCCGATACGAGGAATCCTTCCTGGATTTCGTGTCCGCGAAGCTGGGCAACGATAAATTCGATTCCGAGACCTACGATATAGGCGGTGAGAATCTGTGGGAGTACGGCCCAGAAACCGTAGAAAAATTGACTTAGTATGCTATGGTCGAGCTCACCGATGGCTTTGAAGTGCTCGTAACCAATGTTCCACATGCCGAAAAGGGCGCAGGGGATAAGTGCCATCACTACGGTAATCATGGTTCTCTTTGAGTCGTTGCCGTCGTGGATGTGTACCCCTGATTTGGAAGTCTCGTTGGGGGTGAACAGGAAGGTGTAGAAGCCGTCGAAAACGGAGTTGAGCGCCTGGAAGCGACCACCCTTCTCAAACTGAGGCTTAATCCTGTCGATTCGTTCTTTTAATCCTTTCACGTCTATTGAAATGCTAAATAGCTGATAAATAATCTATTTGGGTTTTAATTGCTGTAATCGGCAAGATTACATGGTTTCGCTGCGGAGATAGTCGAGCCCTTCGCGCACAATTTTCTGAAGTTCAAGCTTCGAGCTGTCTACAAATTCGGGGAGTGCGAAGTCTTCGGGGGCTACTTCATATATGCCGCGTTCCTCCATCTTCTCGATGTTTTTGGCGAGAATAGCCTTGATGAGGAATTCGGGATATATATCCATGGGGAAAACCTTGTCGTACTCACCGCTCATGATCATGGCACGGTGTCCACCTTTGATGCGGGAGTCAAAGTCAAACTTGCTCTTGGAGAAACCACGGAGGAATGCAGGGAATGCGCGGCTTACGGAGAACTTTTTGGGATTTACCGATGCCCAGCCCATGAATTCATCGCGGTTATCACCCTCTTCAATCACTGTCACCTGACGCCAGGGGAAGTGGAGAAAACCGTTGGCAAGCTCTTCCTTGTAGCCAGTGAGAACGTTGCCTGAAATGAAGCGAAGTTCAGACTCTCTGTCCAAATGACCAGCGAGAAGCTCTGACAGTTTGGCCCCGGCATAAGTGCTGACCATTTCGCGGTTGTTGATTTCGGGACCAGTGAGAGCTACAAGACAGCTGAAATCAGCAACACCTTCAGCCATAAGTTTGCCGAAACGACATACGCTTACAATATCGGCAGTCCAAACGGTTTCACCCTTGTTGACGGGCTTGATTGCTGCTATCTGTGTGCCTACATTTCCGGCGGGGTGGGGACCGCTGAATGTGTTGACCTCAGCGGCATTGCCTGCAGCTGCCTCTAAGTTGGAACCTTCAGGAATGGAGAGGTATACTTTGCCGCTTGTAAGCGTTTTGAGTGCTTCAAGACCTTTAGCAAGGTAGGGAAGGAGTGGAGTTTGTTCCAAACTTGGAGCCAAAGGAGCAGTATCGAAAGCAGTTACGAAAATGTCGCGAGGCTGCTGTGTGCAGTCGGGAACAATGTCGTAGGGTCGCTGGCGGAAAGTTGCAAAGAGTCCCGACTCTTTGAGTAGCTTTTCCGCGCTCTCTTTGGTGTCAAACTTGCGGCTTTCTTCACCTGTCTTTTTGATGGAGACGTAAAGAATTTTTCTGCGTTCGCCGCGCTTAATCTCTTCGACAGTGCCGCATACAGGAGCCACGAGTTTAATCTCGTCGCACTCTTTGGCATACATAACAGGGTCGCCGGCACGAACAGTGTCACCGGGTTTGACCGCGCATTTCCAGGTATAACCCGGGAAATCCGAAGGGATCAATGCATAAGAAACGATCGATGTGCCGTCGGAAACTGTCTCCGAAGCTCCACCTGCAATTGGGATGTTGAATCCTTTTTTTATCTTGTAAGTATTGCCCATTGGGGGTTGAATTGAATTTACGTTCTGAATTATCAAAGCAGCAACTGTGGAAGTTGTGCATACCTGTTCATAAACTTGACAAAATTACAAAAAATGAATATCATATCAAAGTAAAATTGCTATATAGCATTGAAAAGAGCAAGAAAAAAAACCGCGTCAGCCGTGCGGTGACGCGGGTTTAAATATAATTTAAGCTTAGTTATAATAAAGGTAAAAATCTAAATTAGGAATTTTACTAAAAACTTAGACCTCGTTCCCCAAAAAATGCTAATGCTGTAGGGAACGAGGTCTTATTGTTTTTGACTCAATTCTGATTATTTGAGACCTTCTACAAATTTACGGTAGGGCTCGTTGTTGGGGTCGAGCTGGAGGTATTTGTTGAAGTATTCTTTTGCCTTTGCAACGTCTTTCTTCACCAGATAGTAGTTACCCATGTAGTTGTACATCTCCATGGCGTCTCTTTTGTAGCGAGAAGGATCTTTGCTTGCTTCGAGCAGCTCGATAGCCTTGGTGTAATCGTCGGCAGCAGCAACTTCGGCAGCTTCTTTGTCGGGAGCAGTCTGCTTGGCGATGTCACCGAGGAATTTCTTGGGACGATAGTTGTCCGGAAGAATTTCGGAAGCCTTGTTTGCATAGAGAGCAGTTTCATCGAAGTACTTCTTTGCAACCTCGGGATTTTCCTTGTTTTCAATACCAGCGTAGAAAGAGAATGTAGCCTGCTGTACAAATTCGTTGTAGCTGGGTTCCTCTGCATGCGAGATGTACTGCTTCCAAGCTTCGGCAGCCTGTGTGATATTGTTGATATCCACATACTTCATGGCCAGATCCTTGTAGAACGCTGAGTTGTCGGGAATTTCGGCAATACCTTCCTTGAGAACGTTCACAGCCTCTTCGCCACGCTTGGCGCGAGCGAACTCGTCGGCAATAAGAGTGAAGTCGATGGGGGCAAATTTATTTTTTGCGGGGTTAGCCTTGTGAGCCTTGTAGAGAGCTTCGGCAAGGGGAAGGAGCTTGTCGTTCATTTCCTTGAGCTGAGCAGCGTTCATGAACTGGTAGCGCTGAGCAGTGAAGTTTGAGGGATCCTGCTGCAGGAGCTTGCTTGCAAACTCATAACCATCCTTGTATTTGCCACCGTAGAAGAGGAGGAACGCGTAGCGGTTCTCATCCTGCTTGAAGTGAGCGGGGTTCTGCACGTATTTGCCATATTCGGCAGCAGCGTTGGTATAGTCCTTGCCGTTGTAGTATGCGTTGGCAAGTTCGCGCTGACCAAGGGCCGAAGAGGGGTTTTCGGCAAGAAGCTTACCGAGCATGTCGATAGCATACTGGGGGTTAACCATTGTGAAAAGGTTGGCATATTTCACATAGGCGTCAGTAGCATTGTGGTTGTAGTTTGCAGCCATTTCGTATTTGGCACCAGCATCACCCCAAGCCTTCTGGCGAGCGAGAACGTCACCTTCGAAGATGTAGATGTCGGGGTTCTCCATGTTCCATTTGCGAGCTTTCTTAACACGCTCTGCAATCTGCTTTTCAAACTTAACCGGGTCTGCCATGTCATAAGCACGTGCAATCTCAATCTGAAGCGACGGATCCTTTTTGGCATACTTTTCAGCCTCCTTGAATGCCTTTACAGCTTCCTTTTCGTTACCGGCAAGCAGAAGGATGGTACCGTTACCCACATAGTTGTAACCATACTGGGGGTTAGCGGCGATACCAGCTTCAAAATATTTCTGAGCTTCGTCCTTCTTGCCATCGCGGAGTGCGATGAGACCGAGGTAATAATTGCTCACTGATTTGTCAGTGCCTGCGTTGCCGAGACTGCGTGTTAGAAGTTCACGAGCGTTTTCGATCTGGTCAGCCTTGTAATACTCGGCACCTTCAACATGAGTCTGTGCGAATGCCGAGGCGGCAAAGCCGGCAAGGCAGAGAGTAAGAATTCCTTTAAATTTCATATACTTATTTTCAATTTGATTCTACATAGGGTGATAAGCCAGAATATGAATCATAGCAACCACAGTACGTTCTTCGACTCCAAAGTTAATTATTTTTCATTTAATCCACAAATTAGGAGAGTAATATTTACATTAAAAGCGGACCGAGAGCAAAAAATGCTTTCAAATCCGCTTAAAATATATTATCTGTTCAGAAAAAATAAGTTATTTTTTCGAAGTACTGGAGGTTCTTGGCGTGAGCTCAACAACACGTGGATTCATGTGGAAGGGGAGGATACCGGTCTTGGATATGATTTTTTGACCCACAAATCCTGTAACAAATGCGTAGAAGCTGTTCAGCACGCTATGTCCAGAGGCGGTAGAAATCATATATACCTTACGGAACAGAGGATACTCGCCCGAGTTGATATAAACCTGATATGGTTTGTAAGCCACGGGGTCAAAGTCATTTTTCTCAGTCGGATTGCTAACCTTGACTACATTCACCTCTGTGGTGAGATTTGTCGCGATGGTGTCGTTGTGGTTAGAATAGTCCTTGTTGCGATCCTGCACCGGGACTTCTTTCGATTTCTCAAGGTCGGTACCCAGCCATGATACTGAGATTATACCCAGTGCATTGGGGTCTTTCTTCACGATATCAAAAACCTGAGCGTTGTTGTTTTGGGCATAGGCTTTTGTAAAATCGGTAATTTTGGCACCCTTGGGGAGAAATTTATCGCGCATGAAACTAACTGTCGACGAGCCGGCATTGTCAAACACAAGTTTAATCTGAGTGGTGTCGTTACCCGCAAGCTGACTCCAACGGGTAATCTTGCCATTCATAATATCAGATATTTCGTCGACCGACAGAGATGTAACCCGGTTGTCTTTGTTTGTGATAAGCGCGACGGCATCAACTGCAATACAGTGAGTCTTGACAACGCGTTTATGTTTTTTTCTGATATACTCACGCTGCTCTTTGGTGAGTTCCTGTGTCACGATAATGGCGCGTGTAACATCGTTCATAATGGAGTCGATTGCCGAGGCTTCATCCACATAGAATGGTATTATTGACGATTCGGGATACGAAAATTCAAAGACGGCGATTTCCTCATCAAGAATGTTCTTAAAACCGTCGTCGCAGAATATAGTTGCGCTCCCTTTGGCATATTCGCCGCGCTTCACTTTTGTGCACGAAGCAGCCCCGAATAGGAGTGTAAGTGACAGAAATGCGAGTGATAGATTTCCGAGTTTCATTTTATATGTCTATAGTTATTCTTTCAATCGTGCTTAAAATAATTTAGAGGACTTCGCAGACCGCCAGTTTCCCCGACGCTGCATCCTGGATGGTGGACGTTACTTCCTGGTGGTTAGATAGAGTCTGTACCCGCGGAAAATTCCATATACAATAAGGAGACCGCCGACTATGTAGCTAACTGTGGAGTTGATGATATCGAAAGATCCAAACTTGAAGATGCAGAGGAATCCGACTGCAATGTAGAATATCACCATAAAGATATCAAAACCGATTCTTCCGGCTCTTCCGGGCTCTTTATTTTCATTATTAGTGCTCATAACATAAACTTTTATATGGTTTTGCATTTATTCGAGTTATCGAGACCCAAGTTAAGGGGCGCGACCAGAGTGTTACCCACGGTTAATAAAGTGGTTATAGTAACTTAACACTCTTTTAGTTTTAACAATATGGATTGTGAGATGTTCAACACAAAGCAATGCAAATTTAGTGAAAATTTAAGTAATTGCAAAAAAAAGAAAGAGCTCCCCGCGCGGGAAGCTCTTTCGATATAGAAGTAATGTGAATTACTGATTCTGGAGGCGGAACTGAACGGGGAGGTTGAAGTAGCTTCGTACAGCTACACCGTTGTTCTTACCGGGCTGCCATTTGGGCATCTTCTTCACCACGCGGATAGCCTCGCGGTCAAGGTCCTTGTCCACACCCTTGAGGATGTTAACGGCACCGATAGAACCGTCTTTTTCAACAACGAAACGTACAGTAACCTTACCCTGAATGTCGTTCTGCTGTGCAGTTTCAGGATAGCGGATGTTGTTAGAGAGCCACTTCATGAGGGCTGCCATACCGCCGGGGAACTCAGCCTGCTGCTCAACCGCAACGAAGATTTCCTCTTCTTTGGGTTTCTGCACTTCGGGTTCGGGTTCCTTAACCACTACCTGTTCCTGTACTGCTTTAAACTTGTCAGCGTCGTCGCTACCTTCCTGGTTAACAACACCGCGGGCGGTGTTATCTTCCTTCTGGGTATCCATGTCCATCACCTCGTTCTTAACCTTGTCGGCGTCAACGATGGCAATCTGTGTAACCTGTACAGTTGCGAGCACCTCTTCGGGAACTTCAACAACAGGCTGTTCAAATTTCTGCTCTTCGTGTTCTGGTTCATCGGGAGTTTCTTCTTCCTGAGCTGCAAGCTGAGCTGCGAGCATCTTTTCGCGCTGTTCCTGGAGAGCGAGAGCTTCCTGCTCGGCGCGATAGTCAGACCACTTGCTGAAAGCGATAAGACCGATGAAGATTACGATGAGACCGAGAAGTGTATAGAGGGCAGCTAAATTGTGACGCTTGGCACTTGACTTACGGAGCTGGTATGCACCGAAGTCCTTGTTGCGGCCAGCAAATACAATATTGCGCCATTCTGGTGATGTTAGATCTATGCTTCTTTTAGCCATTTTTCTTTCTGCTTTAAAATTAATAAATCTAACAATTACTTATGATTTCTATTCTGATAATCAATAACCATCAAAGAGTCAGCCTTGGTCATGTTGTCGATCTGATACTTTGAAATCGAGTTGATCTGCATTTCGTCGAGCACCGAAACGAGACTTCCGTAAGAAGCCTGGGGTGTAGACTTGATGATGATAACCGGTTTCTTAAGATTCTCGTTCTTACGAACCTTAGAGGCTTCTTCGTCGTACTTGGCCTGAGCCTGTTCGCGACCGTCCTTGGTTTCAAGGCTACCGAAAGCACCCTTGTGGTACTGGTCTTTGAGCTTTTTGATTTCGGCGAGAACATCCTTGTTACGACCCTGGATGATGGCGCGGATGCCGCGTCCCTGTCCAGTTTTTTCGTCGTTAGCGAGGAATTCAGATTCCTGGAGGTTGTTGTTTTCAGAGAGCACGGTGTTGCCGGGACCGATGATACCAGCGTCGCCACCAGGCTTACCGAAATAGTAGTAAACTACGGGAACAACCTTACCATTAACAGTGTCCACGTCAAAAGAGCCTTTTTTGCGCTTGGCATCCAGAATGATAGTAACAGCATCGTCGGCTGAAGCCTGCGACATGTTTTCCTCGTTCTGCACTTTTTCGTTTGACGGGAGCGCTATTGTCAGTGTCTGAGATTTGATCATTGTGGTACAGAGCATGAAGAATGTAATAAGCAACATGTTCATGTCCACCATCGGCGTGAAATCCACGCGGATCGTCATTTTTTTCTGGTGGCCTTTTTTACCTCCGCCACCGTCATTCTGTTGAACTTCTGCCATGATTAATTATTCTTCTGCTGCCCCTTTCAGAGCTGTCAATAACGTAAACTTATTCATGTGGATTGTCTGGAGGTTATCCATGATCATGTGCACAATATCAAAAGAAGTATTCTGGTCGGCCTTGATGGCTACACCGGTACCGTCTTTGATTTTGTCGGCCAGATTGGTGTTGTCAGTCTGACGCATTGCCTTCATCCACATCTGAAACTCATTGGGTTTGTTTTCGTCTTCGCTCCAAGCCACCGGAATACCGGACTTGTGGTTGGGATTTTCATCCTTTCCAGCGAGCCAGTTGTCCATTTTGGTCTGACCTTCGGGCTGGTTGATGAGGTCAAGGAATTCACCCATCTGTTCCAAAGGTACACCGAAAGAACCCAATTTGCTGAATGTGTACTTCTGCTCCTGTGTGAAGTTAACCTTGTTCTTATGTGACTCGTTGTAGATTTCGCTTACCTTATCGAGCAGTGCCATCTTCATCTTCTCGTTGCTCCAATCAGCTGAAGTGTCATTGTTCATAGTAAGCCAAACTTTACCTTCGGGAGAAAGGAGCACCTGCACGTAGTTAGTTTCCTGCACCTTTTCGGTAGACACCGACGGGGGGGTATTAACAGTTGCGGGTTCCTTCTGAAGGAATGTAGAAGTCAACATGAAGAAGGTAAGCAAAAGCACGGTCACATCACTCATCGCGGTCATGTCGATGAATGTGCTTTTTCTTGCAATTTTTACTCTTCCCATATCTTAAAATCGGTTTAAAAAGTTAATTCGTATTCGTTTCCAACATTTTGGTCAGCGATAGCTGATTACTTGTGTGTGGCAGCGAAAGTAGCTACGATAGAGAAACCGATTTCGTCGATAGCGTAGGTAAGGTTGTCAATCTTGTTAGTGAAGAAGTTGTAAGAGATAACCGCGAAAGCACCGGTTGCGATACCGAAGGCGGTGTTTACAAGCGCCTCAGAGATACCAGTAGAGAGCTCAGTAGAGTCGGGAGAACCAGAAGTTGCAAGAGCCTGGAACGACTTGATCATACCCATTACAGTACCGAGAAGACCTACGAGAGTACCGAGAGTAGTAAGAGTTGCGATGATGGGGAGGTTCTGAGAGAGTGAAGGCATTTCGATAGCGGTAGCCTCTTCAACCTCGTTGCGGAGAGTAGTAAGCTTCTGCTCCTTAGAGAGGACAGTGTTTTCGTCCATTTCCTTGTAGCAAACGAGAGTGTTGTAAACTACAGAAGCTACAGAACCTTTCTGCTTCTTGCAGAGTTCCATTGCGCCGTTGATGTCGTTCTTAGCGAGAGCAGCCTTGATGTTGGCAACGAACTTAGTAGTGTTACCCTTACCAGTAGCAGAGCTGATGGCAATCCAACGCTCGATAGAAAGAACGATAACGGTGAGAAGAAGAGTCATAAGGATAGGCACGATGAAACCACCCTTGTAAACAGTACCAGCGAGGTTGATGGGGTGTCCTTCGGGATCGTTGCCTTCGAAGTTGCCGGGGTTACCCATACCGAACAAGAAGATACAAACACCTGCGATAGCGCATGCGATGATTACGAGGAATGCGTTGCGGATGCCGCGAACGTTGCTGATCTTTTCCTCTTTCTTAGCCTTTGCGGGAGCCGCAGCGGCAGGCTTGGGAGCCATAGGTTTCTGAGATTCCATAATCGTTTCTAAAATTTAAATGGTTTTGTTAAAATGATTAATTGTTTTAGTTATTTCTGTCTGGTTGTTGCTTGTTATTTAAATCGTAAGCACAAAGAATATCTCAGTCAGTCCGTAAGAGTCTAACGTTAGTGTAAGCTTTGAGCTTCATGGATTAAATTCGGCGTTTGCATCTATAATAGTTAGGTGTCTTTTAAGCGCATTGCCAATAAGCAATGCAAAATTAATATATATTTTGAGAAATTCAATACTTGAAAGCAAAAAATATTCAGTAAGATATTATTTTATTGCTTGAAACAAAAAAATAATAATTAAAAAACCGATAGTTGCTTTTCTTGTTTGGTGGAAATATGATATTAATAATTGACGGTGATCGGAGAGTGCATGATGATTTACTTTCATTTTGTTAACATGTTAAATTCTCGGCTTTTGCGACAATTTTTGTGAATTAGAAAGTTTAAATAAAATTATCCCTTAGGTAGGGAGCCTATTAGCGTTGTCGTGTGCATTTAAGCGAAGCAGTGTATATATAAAAAGAAAGGAGCGGACATTTGCCCGCTCCTGATATTCTTGATATTGATAATCCAGGTAATCGAGATTTATGAAATCTGATTACTTGTTGTTGATGGCTGCCACACCGGGGAGAGTCTTACCCTCGATGGCTTCGAGAAGTGCACCACCACCAGTAGAAACGTATGAAACAGAGTCGGCAACGCCAAACTTGTTAACACATGCCACAGAGTCACCACCACCTACGAGTGAGAAAGCACCGTTGTCGGTAGCCTCTACGATAGCGTCGGCAATAGCCTTTGAACCGGCAGTGAAGTTGTCGAATTCAAATACACCGGCAGGACCGTTCCAAAGGATAGTCTTGGCGGGTGCGATAACGTTGCGGAAAGCAATGCAAGAGTCGGGACCTGCATCCATACCTTCCCAACCGTCGGGAACATCCATAACAGAGCAAATCTGACGGTTAGCGTCGTTGCTGAAAGCATCGCCGGCAACGCAGTCGGTGCCGAGAACGAGGTTTACACCTTTTTCTTTGGCTTTCTTTATGATGTCGAGAGCGAGGTCGAGTTTATCTTCTTCGCAGATAGACATACCGATTTTGCCACCCATAGCCTTGGCGAAGGTATATGTCATACCACCGCAGAGGATAAGGTTGTCAACCTTGTCCATAAGGTTCTCGATGATACCGATTTTGGTAGATACCTTAGAACCACCCATGATGGCGGTGAAGGGGCGCTGGATGTTATTGAGGATGTTGTCAACAGCCTTAACCTCTTTTTCCATAAGGAAACCGAGCATCTTGTCCTGCTGGTCGAAATAGTCGGCAACAACGGCAGTTGAAGCGTGGCGACGGTGAGCGGTACCGAAAGCGTCGTTAACGTAAACGTCGGCGTAGCTGGCGAGAGTTTTTGCAAACTCTTTCTGGCTTTCCTTCATGGCTTTCTTGGCGTCTTCATAAGCAGGGTCTTCTTTGTCGATACCTACGGGCTTACCTTCCTCTTCGGGGTAGAAGCGGAGGTTTTCGAGCAGGAGAACTTCGCCGGGCTGAAGGTTGTCGGCAAGTTCCTTGGCATTTGCGCAGTCTTCGGCAAACTTAACATCGCGGCCGAGGGCTTTTGCTACGGCGTCGCGAATCTGAGCAAGCGAGAACTTAGCGTTGACCTTACCTTTGGGTTTTCCCATGTGGCTCATGAGAATAAGTGAACCTCCGTCTTCAAGGATCTTCTTGAGGGTGGGGAGGGCACCGCGGATACGGGTATCGTCAGTGATGTTTCCGTTCTCATCCAACGGAACGTTGAAGTCTACTCTAACGATGGCTTTCTTGCCATTGAAATTGAAATCTTCGATTTTAGCCATTTTTCTTTTTTATAATATAATTGGGTTAATGTTCCTGTAGAAAGTTCTGATGGCGCATGCGTTTGCAATGAATGCAAGCGTTTGCTACAAAATTAATAAAAAAAATCGATTTTTGACCTATTTGGCAATTGTTTCTCAAATTTATTCATATCAATATAACAATGTATCGGTGTATTTCGCGTATATTGAAGTTGTTTAAACTTATTTACGAATCTTAAAATGAAG
>QLIP01063372.1_pt1 | contig 34393 bp, 26 predicted proteins | sample 1769771 | NCBI WGS metagenome assembly QLIP01 (sample SAMN09428762, study PRJNA476227) | Gut metagenome, whole genome shotgun sequencing project. | isolation source: cecum | host: Rhizomys sinensis | place: China: Jinsha town of Minqing, Fujian Province | collected 2013-09-23 | reverse complement strand
TCTCGCAAATCTTAATAAAAAATAAGTTTAGACAACTTCATTGAAGTTGCTGAAACAACTTCTTTGTCAACGTGACTTTTTATCGAATCACAACCTTCTCGGTCTTCGAGCCTTGACGACGGATGTAAACTCCAGGCTGATCGCCCTTTACTTTCACACCCTGAAGGTTGAAGTATTCTACTTCTGCATCTGTTGAGTCAACCTCAACAACGCCCGACACTGTCATGTCGATAGGCTGAGTCGACAAGGTCAACTTCGGAAGCGCAGCATTGGTCATGACGCATACCAACTGAGGCACTGATGCCTTGAAGGTAAAGATACCTGACTTGGCAACATATTTCGATGCGTCTACTACGGCATCGTTGCTCTTCCATTCAAATACTGTCTCGGTGTCGCCCACCATTGCCTGTGAACTCAAATCGATGTCGTTACCCTTCGGCGTCACTGTCATAGCCTCCTGATTGGCATACTCGTATGTGCCGTCAACGACGCTTGCCAGCGGCAATGTAGCAAAGTTGAACTTGTTGTTCTGAATGTTCAGCGTTGTCATCTTTGCAGGCGTCTTGATCGACTCGAGCTGATTGTAGAGTGCCATGACGCTCAACACATCTGAGAAGAGTCCTTCATAAAGCACCATGTTCGAACAATCCAGGCTCTTAAGCTGGTTGTTGCGTACATTCAAGTTGTAAAGTGTCTTCGCTTCGGGCAATGTCACCGATGTCAGGTTCGATGCAATTGCAGAGAAGATCTCCAGCGATTTTGCCTTCGAAAGGTCATACACCTTCTCATCGGCGGCTTTGCTGTTATAGTTCAATGTCAACGATACCAACGACGGCAACTTCTCAAGGTTTACGCTCTTCACGTCGTTCTGACCCCATTTCCACTTGAACGCCGATCCGGTGTTCGACAAATCGAGCGATGTCAATGCCGGAAGATCAGCATCAAAGCCGGTGAATGAGTTACCCTGTGCACTAAGTTTTGTGAGCTTCTTATTGTTGGTCAAGTCGAGTGTCGACAAGCCGTTGCTGTCGAAGTTCAACTCTTTCAGGTTTACGAGCGCTGAAAGATCGGCCGATGTCACAAACGATGAGTTTGCAGCGCCTGTAGCCCATACATACGCGCCGCGACAGTTTACGGTGTGGATATTTTCGCCCTGTCCATAAACAGTTACTGTTGCACCGGCAGGGTTGCTCTTCAATACATTGACGTCGTCGTACGATCCTGTGCTCTTGCTGGCAATCTGAATCGGACCCTGAACATCGCCGTTACCCCAGTCTACATATACCGGCATATCTGCACCCGTCTCCTGACCGAGTTTAACTGTCAAGGGCAATTCGGTCGATGCCACACCTAATGTCAACATCTTGCCATAGGTGGTCGACGGTGATGTTACGGCTACAGTAGTCAACTCCAAACCAGAGTATTCGGCATTGGTCATGGCGCATGTTATACCCTCAAAGTTAGATTTGAAGGTGAAGACACCATCGACCTCTGTGTAATCCGCAGCAGGGATAGTTTCTGTACCCTTCTTCCAAACAAAGGCTGTAGCTGTTTCGCCTACCTTAGCCTGAGCCGAGAGATCAATGCTATTGTTCCATTTCACCGGAAGCGGCATTGCGTTCTGCGGCTTGAAGGTCAATGTTCCGCTAATAGCGTTCTTTGCCGGAAGCGTTGCGAATGTAAGATTGTTGTTTGCCACATTCAAGTTACCCAATGTCTGCGGCACAGTAATCTTATTCAACTTGTTAGCCAAAAGGAATACGTTACACTTCTGAGTCAAGCCTGTAAGGTCGACCTCCGTAAGGCTGTTACCATTCAACGACAATGTGGTCATCACATTGCTTGCAGGCGCAATCTTCGTCATCTCACAGCCGATTGCATACATCGTCTTCACGGCCGGAATCTTTGCAAAATCAACTGTCATACCCACATTACCCGATATGGTAAGCGACTCAAGTTTCGGATATTTTGAGAAGTCCACGTTCTTGAGCGTATTGTTACCGTAATAGTACTTGTTCTGGTAGCAGTAGTTGCTAAGGTCGAGTGTAATCAACTCGGCGAGCTCGGCGCTGAAGGTGCGAAGCGAGTTGTTCGACAGATTCAATGTACGCAGATCTGTATTTGAGGTCAAATCGATCTTCGACACATCATTGTATGCCAAGTTAAGATTCTTCAACGTTGTCAGCTTAGTCAAATCGAAACCGCTGGCAAAGACAGTGGTCGGCACCTTGGTTTTAAAGTCATATGCACCGTTACAGTTCAACGACTCAATCGTTGTCGGATCACCTTTAACTACAATCTGTGTGCCCTTCGGAGTGCCCGCGAACGTAGTGGTGGGTGAATACTGATATGTCTCGTAGATAATCGAGAACGGACCTTCAAACTTGCCGTCACCCCAGTCGATGAAAAGATCCTGACCGGCGGGATTGTTTGACGCCAACTTGAATGTCAACTTCTTAGCCTCATCAGCCTCAGCATCGATTGTGAACATCACCGGCATTGCGCCTACCGATGTCGAAGGATAAGTCTCAAGCGTCAACGAAGGGAATGTGCTGTTCTTAATCTGGCAGTAAAGTCCTGTTATATCCTTGTTAAAGGTGAAGACTCCATCAGCCACCGAATAATAATCGGCTGCCACAGCACCTGCTGCACTGTTCCAAGTAAAGGTTGATGCCACGCCGTTTACGTTGGCCATCGATGCCAGGTCAACCACGTTTTGTGCATTAAGCGAAGCGCGTACCTTACCCTGATTGGCATATACATAATTAGCTGCACTCTTGGTCATGCCCGGAAGGGGGAGTGTGGCCAAGGTCAGGTTGTTGTAACCGATGTTGACACGCAGCATCTTCTGTGTTGATGTCGCATTGGCGGGAATCTCGGGAAGCGTAATCGATGTCAGCTGATTGTATGCCGCCATCACCACACCACCTGCCGCCACCATGCTTGAGCAATCGAGCGTGGTCAGCTCGTTGCGCTGACAGTTCAAGGTCTTGAGCATTGTGTGAGCTGAGAGATCGAGCTTCTTCAATGCGCAACCATTCACTGTAAGCGTAGTCAACTTCGTGTTCGACGAGATATCAAAAGTCTCAGGCGACCAGAATGAGCCACCCAACACGTTGTTTGCAGTCACATTCAACGTTGCCAAGTTAGGAAGATTCTTCCATGCCGCACCCAACACCTGGTTGTTACCGGCTTCTTCGTTCAACTCGCCCGTAGCAATATTGAGGTTATTCGACACGTCGACCGATGTCAACGTCGTTGACTGGGGCAGAACGAATTTTGAATTCTGCAACTGGTTGTTGGCGGCATCAAGCTTTGCCAATACAGTATTGTTTGAAATATCAAGACCTGTCAAGTTGTTTCTTGAAAGCAACAACTCCTTCAAGCCTGTCAATGCCGTAACATCGATCGCCTTAATCAATGCCTCGTCGGCCAGCGTATACTCCGCACCCACGAAACAGATATTGGCAGCATTGCTACCATAGAATGTGATTGTAGTTCCGGCCACAACACCGCTGAACGATGTTGCCGCTGTCGCATCCGGATTCTCGGTCGTGCCGGCATACGTTTGGTAACGTGCCACTGCGACCCCGTCGGTGTATGTACCATCTCCCCAGTCAACCTGGACCTGCTGACCATCGAGGGCGCCAAGATCAATCTGAATCTTGCTGTCGACCGCCGATCTATCAACAGTAATAGAAAAGAGCTTTACACTACCGGTTGCCAAATCTGCCGCCTGACCCGTCAAACCGGCCATACACATTGCAGCACAAACAAAAGCATAGGTAATTTTCTTCATTTCAATTTATTAGGTTAGTAAATTATATTTTATTTTTTTATTTGTCTTTTAGTCTTAAGCAACTTTATAGTATGCAGCCAAGGTCTTCCTGTTCACAGCCACGATATTGAATCCAATAACCAGAAGTGTCAGACCCAGTCCCAATGCGGGCACAATCCAGAGTCCGGCAGGCTCAGCGCCGAGACCTGTCAGCGCATCGATATATACAGAACGCATCACGAGCAACGCTCCGCACGCCAGTACCCACGCCCCGGCACTTGCAAAAATCACTATTGCTCGGAAAGGCTTGCCTACTGCACGCATCTCATAGCCCAACATCAGCAACGAATGCATCTTCCCTTTATTCTTCTCCATCAGCAACGATATTGACAGCAACAGGATAAAGAATGAGAGCAGTGTAATAACCACACCGATACCGGTAACGATTCCCACTACTACCTTAAGCATAAACGATGCCGCTGCCGCACGTTTGTCGCCGGCTATCTCCCAATCGTGCGCATCAATATACTCTCCGATGGCAACGTCGCCCGGACTCGTGGTGCGAACCATCAAGCGCGATGCTTCGCGCGGACCAGATGCCGTACCCAGCGCCTTGTTACTCCAATCCATAAACTCACTCGGCACAAGAATCGTATTCAATCGATTCGAATAACCCACCACGCGCCCATGAAACTGCATCGTGCGCATTCCATCCTCGCTGCGCAGTGTCAATGTTAACGGAATACCGCTCATCAGACCCTCCGACATCTTCGGCAGTCCGGCCGATGCCGCAAATCCAAAGTTATACAATGTCAGATAATCTTTCGAAATGATTAACGGCACCACATCCTCGCCCTCGCGCCAACGCCACTGCGCCGACGGAACATCAATATATTCATCGGGGATAGACTCGAAAAACATAGCTGTCGACATACTGCGACCCGTATTCTGCATCGATGCATTCACATGATAGTCGGCCGTTACGAAGGGAGCAACACCGCCAACCCATGGCTGACGACGCAAATCTTCCAACTCCTCAGCACTAAAGGCACTCGATGCACCCATCGTATTTTCGGAGGTGACACGCTTATTTACCACCAAATAGTCGGTGCGAATAAAACTATCATCCTCCTCCCAGATTCCTTTGGCATCGAGATAGAACTGCAAACCACCCATCACGATGGCCAAGCCCAAAAAATTGGACAGCAGAAAGACTACAATTCGTGATTTTGATATATTTTTGCAAAGTAACTTTGTACTCAGATTCATAATTTCAGTTTGATTGCGTCGTTTAGTAACAATGGATTTCCAACCGATGTCGATATGATTGCAGCACCCTGACGCGAAGCAATCTCCTCGACAATGTCGGCTACAATACGATTGTTGGTCTCATCAAGATGGCTCACAGGCTCATCGAGCAAAATAAAATCGAAAGGTTGACATAAAGTGCGAATTATAGCCACACGCTGTTGCTGGCCAATCGACATTCGTCCTGCCGGATAGTCGCGACGATTCGCAATGCCGAGGCGTGCCAACATATCCTCAATCTCACGGTCGGTCAACCTATTCGTCAGCCCGTTCTTGAGCTGAATATTCTCCCATGCCGTCAACTCCGGAAATAGATCTAATTCCTGAGGCAGGTATGCTATATTGCTACGTCGGAGACTCTGAATCTCAGGTATAGTTAATTGCGCGGCATTCTCGCCGTTAATCAACAACGTCCCTTCGTAATCGCGGCGCGAGCCATAAATATATGCACACATCGACGACTTTCCTGCTCCGCTCTCTGCCTCAATCAAATATCTTTCTCCGCGACGAAATGTCAACGATGTCAACCACACCTCAGACTGCGGCTTCGGGTCCGACACAAAGACTCTTGGCAACATGTTGCCAAGAGTTATTGTTTCAAGTCTCTCTATCTTCATTTGATTTTCTTATTCACCAGCGACTCTACTGTTTCGTTCAATTCCACCGTTGCCTTGATTTCAGCACCACCCTTGGCCGGATTCAATGTCACCAATACGCGCTTCATCTCCGGACTCGGTACGGTCTCACCTGTCATTGTCATCGCAAAGAAGGCACCTTCGAATCCCTGAGCCAGATCGGCTATCGGAGTCGTGCCGGCAAGTGTTCCTTTGCCAAAGAGTAGATAATTGCCCGACATATTCGCTTTGTAATCCGACATACTCAATGCGCCAGCCAAACCATTGACATTGATACCATTGGTCGATATCACACCACTTTCATTCTCCTTGCCATCCTTGGCCAAAGCACAAGTTCCATCAATACATGAAATGATGCCGGTAAGAATCTGCGATAATCCCTTCTCACCCTTCAGCATCTCCTGAATCTTCTCAATCGTTTTCTTATCCACGGCGATTGCTGCCAACGAATTCGCTTTGCCCGAAATATTATTGATTACCTTCGGATCAATCTTACCTGTCGGCAACAACATCTTCGCCACATCTCCCTTCGAATCAAGAATACGCATAGTACTCTCTACCGTTTTCTCCTTAATGGTGGCATCAAACACTATGAACGCCGGATCCTTCAATACACCATTCACAATCATATCCAACATCGCCTTGCGACCAAAGTCCATCTTGGTCAGATTCAGCATCGCCGTGATATCGGCCCAGCCCTCTACGTCATGCTTCAAATCGGTCAACGTTGCGGCATACGAATTCGCCATAAAGCTCTGCTTCTCGCTCAACTCACAAAAATGCTTGATATCCTTGGGCTGAATCAAACCCTCGCCCTCCAGCACCCAGAAACGATTGCCTCGAAGTGCATAACGACCACTAACCTCAATGTCGCCCTCGCTGGCAAACTCCGCGCCGCTTTGCTTCGACGCTACCTCCTTAAACTTCTCACTGTCCGACACAAAGCCCGTTACGTAGTGATTGTAACCCTCTACAAACATTGCGCCTACAGTGGCATCCACTCCGCGGTCCGTAAGTTCGGACCCAAGCGCGGAAACATCGGCAACAACCACCGCCGTCACATCCGACGGTATTGTGCTCAATATATCACTGACCTCTGCCTCTCGATTTTTCGAACATCCACTCAACACCACCAAAAGCGTCAAAATGGCGCTCAAACTTAACAATTTCTTATTCATTATCATTTACAATATGTATATCTTTATTACCATTATTGTTAACTAAATTTTCATTTACGATAATTTCAAGTGTAAAATTATCAAAAGTTTTATAATATACCAAATTATTTGCAAAATAGCTAATATTTAACTAACTTCGCGCTCAAATATGACTCTATATTTCAATTCTAATTAACTCGATTCTTATATTTAATTAATATATATCGTATAATTTTGCACAATTATGGATTTTATCTCTAATCGCATCAAAAATCTTGCAGCATCGGCCACACTGGTTATGTCGCAAAAGAGCGCAGAGCTGAAGGCTGCTGGCGTGGATGTCATTAACATGTCAGTTGGCGAACCCGATTTCGACACCCCGGAGTTTATCAAAGAAGCTGCCAAGAAGGCGATCGATGATAACTTTTCTAGATATACAGCCGTTGCCGGCTATCAATCGCTTCGCGAAGCTATCAGCGAAAAGCTTGCGCGCGAAAACGGCATGGATTTCTCGCCGGCTCAAATCGTTGTAGGTAACGGTGCGAAGCAGGAACTTTGCAACGCTCTGTTGGCAACAATCAATCCGGGCGACGAGGTCATAATCCCCACTCCGGCTTGGGTTAGCTATATCGAAATGGTTAAGCTGGCCGAGGGTGTGTCTGTACTGGTTCATGCCGGTGTTGAAAGCGATTTCAAGGTTACGCCCGAGCAAATCGAAGCAGCCATCACCCCGAAAACTCGCATGATTATGCTCAACTCGCCCTCAAATCCGACTGGCAGCGTATATACATACGACGAACTCAAGGGCATTGCCGACGTCTTGGCTCGTCATCCCGAAATCCTAATCCTTGCCGATGAAATCTACGAGCATATCAATTTCACCGATAAAGTACACAGCATTTATGAATTCGAGGCTGTACGCGACCGCGTAATCGTTGTCAACGGCGTGTCGAAGGCATATGCCATGACAGGTTGGCGCATCGGTTATCTGGCTGCTCCGCTGCCGATTGCAAAGGCTGTAACTAAACTTCAGGGACAGTACACCTCAGGTGCATCTTCAATCGCACAGAAAGCCGCCGAGGCTGCATATCGCGGTCCACAGCAATGCATCGAAGATATGCGTCAGGCCTTCGAGCGTCGCCGCGACCTTATCGTAGAACTCGCATCTGAAGTGCCGGGATGGAAAATCAATAAGCCCGAGGGTGCATTCTATCTATTCCCCGAAGTATCTGGCTGTTTAGGTAAGAAATTTGGCGACAAAGTCATTGAAACTAGCAGCGACTACACACTCTTCCTGCTTGATCAGGCACACGTAGCTTGTGTAGATGGCGACGCTTTCTGCTCACCCGGATATATCCGTCTATCGTACGCAACATCCGACGACAATATCCGCGAGGCCATTCGCCGCATCCGCGAGGCTACTGCCCTCCTCACCGACTAAAAATACTCTCAACAATAGTTCCAACATAAAACTCGACTCCAGTCCCATAGCATCTATTCAGCACGGGAATGGAGTCGATTTTTTATTGTGTCAAACTTTTTTCTTCTCTGTGACTTACATAATTGATGGCTCGATTATCCAGCGGTCGATGTTGCGCTTGCGTTTCGAGAAGCTCATGCCGATGCGGAATAACTGGCGCTGGTCGTTGGCAAACTGGTCGCAATATCCCTGTTCCGCTATCTGCTGTAGGGCCTCCTCCGGACTGCCGTTTAATTTCAACTCCATCACATAGATAAACTTGGGTGTCTTGAGAAGTATATCAATGCGGCCGCGGGCGGTGGTATATTCAGCCTCAACGGCAAAGCCAAGCAACGAGAAGATAATATACAGATTGTTTTGAAAATAGCTTTCAGCTCGTCCTTTCGACAGAGTGTACGGGATACGGCTCATAAATGTCTGCAGATTCTCCATCATCTCCTCCGGCTCCCCACTTCGAATGGCATTTCGAATCTGGCGCACCAATCGCATACTCGGATCCACGCCCTGTCCGGAGAATTCAGGGAGCAAACACTTAAACAGTCCCTCTGCAACCTCACGGTTCGGAATACCAAGTGTGTACTCCCTATCCTCTTCGTTATAGCCCTTGATAGTCAAATATCCTGTCTGAAACAGCAGTGCCGTAAGATTGGTCGATGAGGACTCGCTACTCGACAACGATGTCGAATCAGCTTCGGTGGTGAGAATGTCTCGAATATCCACATCACTCTCCTGCATCATCTTTACAAGAAACGTCGGCGTGCCACTCTCAAACCAATGGTGTTTAATTTTCTTATCGTCTAAGGCGTTAATCAAACTGAACGGATTATATATATCCGGACATTGAGTACTGAAATGATAACCATCATAATTATCTTTCAGAACTTGCATCATACCCTCGAAGTCCGTATTCATTTCATTGGCAAACTCGTCTACTCCCGGTTTGAAGTATTTCCGAACCTCATTTTCAGTAATGCCGCATATTGTACAATATCTTTCATCGAGCGATATGTCCTTCAAATTATTGAGGTCGCTAAATATGCTGAGTTTCGAGAAGCGACTTACTCCTGTTAGGATTGCGAACTGAATGTACTGATCAGCCCCTTTAAGCACAGCAAAAACGGGCTTCAGAATAGCCTTCATCTCTTCGTGCAGTTCCGAATCGTGCATGGTATTGACTAGAAGTTTGTCATACTCATCAATCAGTACTACAACTTTCTGCCCAGTGACTGCATTGGCTTTCTCGATAATCTTAAAAAATCTATATCCAAAATTATCATTGTCGTGTGTTATGTCATACTTGCGCTCCCAATCCAATAATTGACCGTCAATTATATCTTTTAAATCCTTTGGAGTAGGTTTAGTAAAGACAAAATTTAGGCGCAACACGGGTCTGGGCGTCCAGTCTACACCCTTTGCCTCGCCAAGCCATAAACCCTTAAAGAGTTCCTTTTTGCCTGAGAAGTAAGCCTCCATTGTGCTAAGCATAAGGCTCTTGCCGAATCGTCGAGGACGACTCAGAAAAAAATATTTTCCCGACTGGGTTAATCGATAAATTATCTCGGTTTTATCGACATATGCATATTCGCCTTCTATAATTTCCTTGAAGGTTTCGATTCCTATGGGATACTTCTGAGTCATAACAATTCGGATTTAACGTTACATTCCACTTTCAGTCACAAATATACTACTAAATACTTAAACAACCAAATAAGTTATTAAGCATTAGTCATATTGCGTGTTATACGATAAAATACAACCGTTGCAATCACTGAACTTACAGCCAATGCCACATCGAAACTGTAGAAAACTCCAACATTTCCTAAATTCAGCCCTTGAGCAAACCACAACAGCACCGGCGTTCCAACCACGATGTAGCTCACCACCGAAATCCACAACAACGGCTTTACATGCGATGTGCCGCGAATTCCGTTACAGTATGTCAGCTGAATAGCATCCATATACTGATAAATCACCAACGGTAGCAACAACGCCACACCCGAGCGTATCACATCTTCCTCTGGGGTAAAACAACCTAAAAGCCATTCACCGCCAAAATAGAAGAGTAACGAAGCCATTGTTGCCAACACCAAATTCAGATGCAAGCCCGCTTGAGTGGCTCGACGTACGCCCCCCTCATCGTTCTGTCCCATATAATTAGCCACGCTGATCGATGTTGCTGTGCCAAAACTGATATAAGTCATAAAACCGAGCTGACCAACAGTATTCACAACCTGATAGGCCGCCAACTGAATCTTTCCGAACCATCCGCATACAATGGCACCAAAGCTCCACATGGCACATTCTACTCCTGTCTGAATCATTACGGGATAGGAGGTGAACCAGACCTCTCGACGCGCCGCACTGCGGCTGCCACGTTCGGCATATCCCTCACGCAACGCGGCATAACGCTTCGAACGCATCATCCAGACCACCATACCGATTGTTGATATCCAACGCGATATCATCGTACTGATTCCGGCTCCAACCAAGCCCATCTCCGGGAATCCGAAGTGTCCGAAAATCAATACCCAGTTACCAAAGATGTTACAGACATTGGCTATCAATATCATCCACATAGGCAACTGCGTGTGATTCATACCATTGCAGGTTTGTTGCAATGCCCCAAAGATAGCCATCGGCAGCAATGTGCCGAGAATGATTAGATAATAATCACGAATCAGAGGCAACAATTCGTCGGGCTGACCAAAACGCTCAAGATGAAAATATGCGATACCCATCAGTGTCGTAAATACCAACGACACAATAACATTCATCTGCATTCCGCCGCGCAATATACGTCCGATGGCACGATTATCGCCACGGCCAAACAGGGCTCCGGCAAGCGGTGTCAATCCCTGTGCAAAGCCTATCTGCATCACCACCGTAATCAAAAAGAAACTATTCACAAATGCCGATGCCGCGAGCTCATTCACTCCATATGCCCCCACCATCATCGTGTCGGCAAAACTTACTACTATTATGCCCAATTGTGTCACAAGAACAGGGAATCCAAGGCGTAATAGCTTGCCGTATTCCCCAGTCATTCGTTCGGTTATTGTCATATGCTCTGGTAATTCTCGTTAGTTATTGTTCTATTTGGCTACAAAATTAATTCTTTTTAAACAAATGGGAAATTTTTTATGTTTTATCTTTGACTTTGGTCTATCATTTGATGCCGAAGATGTTCAAACTTATTTACGAATCTTAAGATGACAAAGTTTTTATTCTTTTATTAATCTTTGCAGATCTTTTTGACTGCTTTTTCCCCTCTCATCGGAACCAACCAAAAGGTTGCTTCCTCCTCGAGTAAAAAAATCAGTTCAAAAATCTCTTGCATATCTTAATAAAAAATAAGTTTGAACAACTTCTAGTCTTTCTCGCAATTTTAATACTAGTTTAGTACTAGCAAAAAAGATTCGCATAGGTTAATTATTCAAATTTGCTTTATTATTCGCAACAACTTCAAGATATCGTATTATGAATCTTTTGAAACCACTATGTTGTATTGCACTCGCGTCCGCTTCGATTGCGCAGATATCGGCCGATACCTTCTCACTCGATTCGTGTCGACGCCTTGCCGTAAACAACAATAAGACCATCAAAGTGGCCGAGGAGGGGATCCGAGGCGCTTCTTTCGAGAGGAAGGCGGCAAAAGCTACCTACCTTCCCGGCATCGATTTTGCCGGATCTTATATGTATAATCAGAGGACGGTGAACCTTCTGAGCGAAGATGCCAAGCTCCCAACCATGAGCTTCGACCCCGCCACCAAGACGTTCCGCTATAACATCCTCACCGACCCGACGGGAACCCCCATCAAGGATCCCGCCACCGGCAGTTATATCCCCACCGAAGTTGCCGTTATCCCCAAAGAGGCCATGAGTTTCGACACCCATAATGTCTTTGCCGGTGCGTTTACTCTTACTCAACCTCTATTCATGGGTGGGCAATTGCGTGCGCTTAATGAAATTACGAAATATGCCGAAAAGATGGCTGTCGCTGCGCGTAACAGCGTGGTGCAAGACGTAGTGTTCGGCGTGGATCAAGCATACTGGCTCGTGGTTTCGCTTAATTCAAAACAGAAATTGGCAAACCAGCTGGTCACTCTTGTCGATTCCCTCCGATTTAATGTCAAAGAACTGGTTGATAACGGCGTCGCTACGCGCTCCGATCTGTTGATGGTCGATGTTAAATGCAACGAAGCTCGAATTCTCCAGACCAAAGTCGATAACGGACTCACATTGGCACGCATGGCACTTGCTCAACTCTGCGGACTCCCCGCCAACACGGAGATGAAACTTGCCGACGAGAATTTCACCGTCGGCAATCTGCGTCCGACTCAAGACATGGTAGTCAATATGCCCGATGTCTATGCCAAACGCCAAGACCTCGACGTGATTCGACAAAGCATTTCGGTGCTCGAAAATCGTGAAAAGGCGGCACGCGGTCTTATGTTGCCCAAAGCCGCTTTAGTTGGTGCTTACTCATTCTCAAATCCTAATTTCAACGACGGCTTCAGCAAGAAGTTCGGCGGCGGCTTCAATGTCGGTGCCACTCTCGCCATTCCAATCTGGCACTGGGGTGGAAACTATAACCATTATCGCGCCACAAAAGCTGCCACCAATGCCCAGCGTCTGGCACTCGAAGATCTGCAAGAGAAGGTAGACTTGCAGGTAACACAGGCCAAATTCTCATATCAAGAGGCTTTCAAAACCTATGAGATGACAAAAAAGAACCTTGGCAGTGCAACCGAGAATCTGCGTTCGGCTCAGACCGGGTTCAAAGAGGGCGTGCTCACTCCGACCGACGTTGTGGCCGCTCAGACAGCCTGGATGCAGGCCAACTCCGAGAAGATAGACGCCGAAATCGGAATCCATCTCTGCGAAGTATACCTCGCCAAGGTGCTCGGAAACCTTTCTTATTAATTCTATTCTAATTATCAGAACTTTTAAATTCCCAGAAATATGAACGACATCGACAACCCGACTCCCAAACCGATTGGAGCCGAAGATCCTCAGGAAGTTACTCCCAAAGATAAAATGCTGATTACCACAATCGTAATCATACTTATAATTCTTGCCGCCATGGCAATTGTTGGTTTCCTTTTCATGAAGCCGACGCCCGCCACCATTCAAGGCCAAGGCGAGGCTACAGAGATTCGCATCTCGGGCAAATTGCCCGGACGCGTTGAGCAGATCTATGTTGAAGAGGGACAGAAGGTAAAGGCGGGCGATACGCTGGTGCGCATCTCTTCGCAGTTGCTCGACGCCCGCATGGATCAGGCCAAAGCGATGGAGACTGCCGCTCAAGCCGCTGATCAGAAGGTCAATGCCGGCGCACGCACCCAAATCATTCAGGCCGCTCGCGATATCTGGACTCAGGCTCAAGCCGCTACAGGCATCGCCGAGAAGACATATCGCCGCATGCAGAACCTCTTCGAAAAGGGTGTTGTGAGCGAACAGAAACGCGACGAGGCTAAGGCCGCTTACGATGCCGCTAAGGCCGGCGAATCTGCTGCCCGAAACTCTTACGAACTCGCCCGTGCCGGCGCTCAGCGCGAAGATAAGGTTGCCGCACAGGCCATGGTCAATGTCGCCAAAGGTAGCATAAAAGAGGTCGGTGCAATCCTCGAAGATCAATATCTGCTCGCCCCAACCGATGGAGAAATCACCGTTATCTATCCCAACGTCAGCGAACTCATAGCTATGGGTGCGCCCGTAATGAGTCTCCAGAAAAACGACCATTGGGCAGTGTTCAACCTCCGCGAAACAATGCTCAAGGATATCAAAGTTGGCACCCCCATCCGCGTTCGTATTCCGGCTCTCGATATCGAAACCACAATGAAGGTTTTCTATATCAAAGATCTTGGCACATATGCAAACTGGCAAGCTACCAAGGCCACCGGTGACTATGATGCACGCACCTTCCAGGTCAAGGCTCGTCCGGAGAAACCTATCGAGAATTTCCGCCCGGGTATGTCTGTAATCTTGCTCAATAAGAAGTGATAAATGAAACTGAATAACGGCATATCGGGAATCATGCAGCGCAGTCTGATTCAGATTGTGCGTCGCCCAATTTATTGGTTGGGTTTCTTCCTCATGCCCCTGTTTCTATTCCTGTTCTTCACCACCATGCTCGAATCGGGACTTCCGACGCAAGTCCCAGCCGCAATCATCGACAAAGATGGCTCGGCACTTTCGCGAAAGGTGACTCAAGATCTGGGTGGAATGCAGATGGTCGACATCCGAAGAACCCCCGATAGCTTTGCCGAGGCGCGCAACCTGATGCAGCGTGGCGAAATATATGGTTTCTTTCTTATCCCGGAGAATTTTGAGGCGAATCTTCTCTCCGGGCGCCGCCCCACTATCACGTTCTATACGAATATGACATACTTCGTGCCGGGTTCGATGTTGTTCAAGGCCTTCAAGTCCACAGCCATCTATGCCAAGGCCGATGTGGCCATGGATGTTGTCTCGGCGGCAGGTGTCAATGCCGAACAATTGGCCCCGATGCTACAACCGGTCAACATCCAAGCCCGCGGAATCGGCAACCCGACGCTGAACTATGGCATATATCTTGCCAACTCCTTTATTCCATGCGTATTGCAGCTAATGATTCTTCTCGTAACCTGCTTCAGCATCGGTCAGGAGATTAAGTATGGAACCTCAACTCGCCTCATGCGTATGGCAAATGGCTCGGTGCTAAAGGCCCTGTTCGGAAAACTCCTGCCGCAAACCATGATCTGGTGGGTGATTGCCATCTTTATGACAAGCTGGCTCTATCGCTATAACCACTACACGATGCAAGGCTCGTGGGGTTGGCTGATTCTCTCCGAGTTGATGTATGTTCTCGCTTGTCAAGGCTTTGCTGTCTTCATCATAAGCACTCTGCCCAACTTGCGACTCTCGCTCTCGGTCAGCGCTCTGCTCGGTATCCTCTCATTCTCGATTGCGGCATTCTCGTTCCCGGTTCAAAGCATGTATGGCGCCATAGGCATCTTCAGCTATATCGTGCCCATACGATACAACTTCTTGATTTATGCCGATCAAGTCTTGAATGGAATCGATATCGCCTATTCGAAATATTGGTTCGTGGCTTACATCATCTTCATGTTGCTTCCATTCACCATGATTTGGCGCCTCAAGAAGATGCTGCTTAAACCATCGTATGTCCCCTAAGACTCCCAAATAATTGACTATGAATAAATTAAAAAATATCATATTGGGATGGTTCAATGTCTACTGCCGCGAGTTTAAACTCGTGTTGCACGACTCGGGCATCGTTCTCTTCTTTACATTCCTTCCGTTGGTATATCCGATCATCTATTCGCTGATCTACAACCCGGAGCTTGTGAAGGAGGTGGAACTCGTGGTCGTGGATCACGACCGCACAGCAATGAGTCGTGAAATGACTCGCGAACTCGATGCCTGCGACCAGGTACGCGTTCTGGGATATGCCGCCGACCTAAGTGAGGCACGACACGCCATGGACAGCCATAAATGCTTTGCCATCCTCGAAATTCCCGAGGGTTTTGGAAGGGCTATTGGCAATAATGAACAAGCTCAGGCCGTTATATACTGTGACATGAGTCTGCTGATTCGCTATCGAGGCTTCTTGGTGGCATCAACAAACGTGATGCAGAATATGGGTGCTGAACTCCTGACGGAGAAGATTAACAACATAGCCCCGCTGGCCGAAACTATTGTCGAGGGTGATCCGATGCCCATCAATAATATCTCGATGGGTAACATTCGCAGTGGCTTCGATTCCTTTATCATGCCGGGCGTGCTGATTCTCATCATTCATCAGTGCATCATTCTGGCGGTAGGCATGTCGGGCGGAGCCAAACGCGAAAACCCGCGTCTGGTTGGTTATTATGCCGACAACACGGCTCCAAGCGTGTTCGGCACCATGCTCGGTCAAACCCTCTGCTGGCTCACTATCCTGGCTCTCCCCATAATCTTCCTCCTCCACTATGTCCCGCTCATGTTCGCGTTTCCGATGAAAGGCGACACCCTGCAAATATTCGCATTCATCCTCCCTATGGTAATTGCCTGTTTTGGTGTCGGGTTCGTGTTTCAGGCTTTCGTCACCGAACGCGAGTCGGTATTTATACTCTGGGTGGCCACGTCGCTGGTGTTCCTGTTCCTGTCGGGTCTTATCTGGCCTCGATACGACATGCCGGAGGTTTGGAAATGGCTCTCAGATATCTGTCCATCGACATGGGGCGTAGAGGGATACATCAAGATGAACGCCAACGGCGCGTCGCTCTCGCAGATGGAGGCTCCATACCGTTATCTATGGATCCTGGCTGCAGGATGGTGGGTGCTCGGTTGGGCTGTTCAGAAATGGTGCGTCAGACCCAAAATGTTGAAACTTTATAAAAACTTGAAATGACCAAACTGGTATACTCACTTTTCTATCTCGTCTCTCTCATTCCTCTGAGGTGTCTTTACATCCTCTCCGACTTCCTGGCCTGGATTGCCGGCAGCGTGTTGCGTTACCGTCATAAGGTAATCGCCGACAATCTGCGATCTTCATTCCCGGACTTCGACGAGCGCGAGGTGAAACGGATAGAGAAGGAGTTCTACCGATTCCTGACAGATTATTTTGTTGAGACCATTAAGTTGGCGTCAATATCACCCCGCAAGATGCTGAAGCGTCTCGTGGTTGAAAACCCGGAACTGGTCAACGATGCCACGGCTCGCGGACAGTCTACGGTCATCTACCTCGGGCACTACTGCAACTGGGAATGGGTAAGTTCGTTGCCCCTATCGCTAACGCCGGGCACGATTGCCGCCCAGATCTATCACCCGCTCGAAAACAAAACCTTCGACCAGGTGTTCTATCGACTCCGCACTCGCTTCCACGCCCACAACGTGCCAATGGAGAGTACACTCCGCACGCTGTTGGGCTGGAAACGCGAGGGGCGTCCATCGGTAACAGGCTTCATCGCCGACCAGGCTCCGGGCATGAACATCCACCTCTTCATCGATTTTCTCAATCACGATACAGGTGTGTATACCGGACCAGAGCGCATAGCCGACGCGCTGAAAGCCAACGTACTCTACGCCCACATCACGCGCCCCAAACGAGGTCGCTATCACCTCCGTTTCATCCCTATTGCACAGAATGCCAAAGAGATGCCCATGTTTGAAATTACGCGTAAATATTTCGAACTCCTTGAGGCTAACATTCGCGAAGCCCCGCAATACTGGCTCTGGAGTCACCGCCGTTGGAAGCGCACCCGCGAACATTTCTACCAATACCACGGTGCCCACGCCGACGAAATGCTGACCCACCTCTAACCGCCGCACCGTTTCAACCCCGCGCCGCCTCAGTTGCAACCTCGCCGTGTTCTCCAGACGCGCCGCTTTGTGTCGAGTGCAAGCGCATTTATGCGCCCCTGTCTGTCATGGTGTCTCCCTCCGACGCTTTGAGTTCTGTGGGAGGCGGAACGCCGACCCGCTCCTCATTTTTCTTCAGCTTTTTCTCCTTTCTTTAAAAACTTTTTGCTAAATTTGTCCCCATTATGAAGGACTTCTTTAAATTCTTGCGCCGCTTTGCCCTTCCTTATAAGTGGCACGTAGTCGCCAGCGTTCTGTTCAACTTGCTGACGGCTTTCTTCACGCTCTTCTCTTTCGCTTTCATTATTCCGATTCTGCAGATGCTGTTCGGACTCGACACCAAGGAATATTTCTACATGGAGATTGGTTCGGCGTCGATCCATGACGTCCTGGTCAATAATTTCTACTACTATATTGCCCGCATGATCGCTATCGAAGGCCCATCAACGACACTCCTCTTTCTCGGTGGACTCCTGACCGGCACAACCCTTCTCAAAGTTATGTCGGGCTATGTCAGCGAATGCATCACCCTTCCCATGTCGAACGGTATCGTGCGCAACATCCGCGACGCCATGTATCAACGCATCGTTTCGCTCCCAATCGGTTTCTTTACCAACGAACGAACCGGCGACATCATGGCACGCATCTCGGGCGACGTTAACGAGTTGCAGGTCTCTGTCATGTCGAGCATCTACAGCCTTGTCAAATATCCCATTATGATCATTGCCTGCCTCGGCGCAATGCTCGTGCTTAGCTGGCAATTAACTCTTTTCGTGCTTATTATGCTTCCACTCATCGGTGGCTTGATGGGCGTGGTGGGACGAAAACTCAAAACACAGAATCTCGAAATTCAGCAAACTTTCGGACGAATTCTCTCCACAGTCGAGGAATCGATCGGAGGTCTGAAGGTCATCAAGGCTTTCAATGCCGAGCAGAAGATGGAGAACCTCTTCCACACTGAAACGCAAACCTACTATCGCCTTCTCAATAATCTTGGACGTAGATATGCCCTGGCGCATCCAATGAGCGAATTCCTCGGCACGTTTGCCGTGGCTATCACTCTTTGGTTCGGTGGCTCACTGATTCTCTCGGGCAACTCTCAACTCGACGCAGCGGAGTTCATCTACTATATGGTGATGTTCTACAGCATTATCAATCCGGCGAAAGAACTCTCCAAAACCACCTATTCCGTACAGAAAGGTATGGCGGCTCTATGGCGAATCGACAAGATTCTGAATGCCGAAAACCCCATCGCCGACCCCGTGAAGCCCCACGACCTCCCCGAAAACCGACGTCTATGTTCTGTAAATTTCGAGAACGTATCCTTCTCATATAACGGCGAATCGAATGTCCTGACCGATATCAATCTCAACATAAAACCCGGCGAAACAGTAGCCATTGTGGGTCAGTCCGGTTCTGGCAAAACCACTATGGTTGACCTCATTCCCCGTTTCCGAGACGTTACCAAAGGACGTGTCACAATCGACGGTATCGATATCCGCGATCTTCGCGTTGCCGATCTCCGTTCGCTCATGGGCAACGTAAACCAGGAGGCAATTCTTTTCAACGACACAATCTTCAACAACATCGCCTTCGGTGTCAAAGACGCCACACCCGAGCAGGTTGAAGAGGCCGCACGCGTTGCCAATGCCCACGATTTCATCATGGAGACCGAACAGGGCTATCAGACTCGCGTCGGCGATCGAGGCAGCCGCCTCTCGGGTGGTCAACGCCAACGCATCAGCATTGCCCGCGCCGTGCTCAAAGACCCCGCTATTCTCATTCTGGATGAAGCGACTTCAGCACTCGATGCAGAGAGCGAACATCTTGTGCAAGAGGCACTCGAGAAGTTGATGCACAACCGCACAACCATCGTAATTGCCCACCGCCTGGCAACCATCATAAATGCCGACCGCATTTGCGTGCTGCAAGACGGACGTCTCGTTGAGATAGGCACACACCCCGAACTAATCGCCCTCGGCGGCATATATAGCCGACTGGTTGAAATGCAACAGATCTAACCAATAAAATTATGAACAACGATAAAGCCTGGGCCGAAAAACTCGGCATCGATTTCGACCCAAATGCCATCACCCCCCCGCCAATCCCGCCCGAAGCGTCGCAAAACTCTTCGAGCAACCGCCCTACGCCCCCGCCGATGCCGGGCGAAGCGAAACCCACACCTCCGCCTACACCCCATTCTCCACACGCCGATATTCTGGGACAACCAAAGCCTAAAACCTATATGCTTTGGTCCATTCTCTCAGCCATGATTTTTGCTCTGCTCCCGGGCATTATAGCCATCTATTATAGTGCCCAGGTGTCATCTCGCTGGTATGCACGCGAATACGAACGAAGCGAACGAGCCGCATATCTTGCTCAATGCTGGATTATTGCCGCCGTTGTGCTCGGCATCGTTCCAACCACCATTCTTCTAATACTTAACATAATCGGATAATGTTCATAGTCGGATACATGGCCTCGGGTAAAACCACCTTCGGCCGCGCTTTGGCGCGAAAAATTAACAAAGAATTCATCGACCTCGATTTCTTTATCGAACAGCGTTTCCATATGTCGGTATCCGAAATTTTTGCCGCAAAGGGCGAAGAGGAATTCCGTCGCATCGAGCGCGATTTACTCCGCGAAATTGGCGAATTCGAAGATGTTATAATTTCTTGCGGAGGCGGCACGCCATGCTTTCACGATAATATGGACTATATGCTTTCGCGCGGCGATGTCCTCTTCATCGACACTCTGCCCGAACGCATTGTTGAACGCCTCGTTGCCAACAACTCACGCCGTCCGCTTATGGCGGGTAAGAGCCCCGAGCAGATTCGCGACGCCGTCGATGCCGGACTCGCCGCACGCCGACCCATCTACCTTCGTGCCAACCTACGCATCGATGGTTCACGCCTCGAATCGCGCAACCAAATCGATTCTACAATCGACACCTTTCTCGCATCTATGGCTGATAGCAAAGCTACTTAGATGCTTAGCTTCTAAAAAATTTGCCAGTACGAACTTTTTTTCTTAACTTTACCACATTAACGAAAAATTTATCTCTTATGGCAAATTCCAACCTTAATCCGAGCATCGAGACTCAGGAGAATCCCGTCGAAACAGTGGCACATAACCGTGCTGCAACTATCGGAATCCTTTGTAACTATCACGATGGTTACGAAACCCGCACCCTCCTCACGCCCGAAGCTTGCGGTCTGCTGACTTCGGCAGGTATTGGTATTTGCATGGAGTCGGGTGCCGGTACAGACATTAGCTTCCCCGACGACACTTATGCCGAATATGGCGTACAGATTGTGTCGCGTCAGGAGGCTCTTCGCGCCCCCGTCGTGCTCTGCTACACAGCCCTTCGCGCCGCCGACATCGAACAGATGACACCCAGCTCTGCTTTGCTTTGCATGATGGATCAAACCCTTTTCGATCCTAAAATCATTCAGACTCTTATCGACTGCCGAATCACTTGCGGTTGCTTCGACAATATGTACAGTTCGAACGATGAGCCCGTCTTTGCCAACATCATCGACGAGATCGACGGCCGCGCGGCCATCATCTACGCCGAAGAGGCTCTGTCGTATCTCGGAGGCGGTAAAGGAGTTCTTCTCGCCGGAGTGGCTGGTCTGAATCCCTGCGAAGTATTGCTTTTCGGTGCCGGAACCGACATGATTGCCGCTGCACGCGCAGCCGCTGCCATTGGTGCTCGCGTCACTTTGATGGATAACGATATCTCTACTCTGCAAGTGGCTCACGATATTCTCGGCAATCTCGCCGACACAGTCGCAATCCACCCCAGAGTTCTTTTTAACCATATCAAAACAGCCGACGTCATCATTCAGGGCAGCACCACTCGCCCCTTCGAAATTCCGCGCAACTTAATTTCGACCATGAAAGAGAATGTCTACATGATCGATATGTCGGAAACGCACCCATCGGTTTCGGTGCCCCGAACCGTGGCTATGGCTCTCTCAAACGCGTTGGTGAATTTCTTCGAAGAGATGGCAATCAAAAACAACTTCAACGGTATGATTGCCACCACGCCCGGTGTGCAGTCGGGTATCGTGACTTATGAAGGTCATTTGGTCGACAAACTTATCGGATCCTATCTCGGACTCCCGTCGGTTGACATCAGCGTTATGCTCTCCGCAATGAATTAAGTCTATAAGACTCTATTAGAAACTTAAATATCAAGCGTTTGACGGAACAAGAATCCATACTGATTCATATTATCCCATCAAATAAGTGGGGTGGGACACAGACCTACGCCTTCGGCATTGCGCGCCATTTCCATGACAATGGGTGGCGCGTCGAGGCGTTTACACGCAATGCCGGAGCGGTGGATCTCCCTTTCCGCCAGGCCGGCATAAGCCTCTTCCACGCCCCATTGCGCGGAGGGTTAGACCTCTCTTCGGCCACAACGTTGGCCAAGCACCTGCGTCAATTGCCGACAAACGCCCGCGTTGTGATTCACACACACAGATATCGCGACGCCGTGACAGCCGTTATCGCTCGCCGTTTGGCCAAACGTCCAGAAATCCGTATCGTAAACACGCGCCACTCGGTGCGCCCGGCTCGCGAATCGCGACTCTTCCGTTGGCTATATCCTCATATCGACGCCCATATCTTCGTTTCAAACCTCGCTTATGAATCTTTCTGCCGTTCGAAACGAATCCGCGCCGGTCTTATCGACCCCAAACGAGTCTTCATTCTCCGCGACAGCATCCATCCCGCCGATTTGACACAGGGTCAAATGCCAGCTTCGGGTCCGACATCGGCTCTCTATTTCGGACCCATCGTCAAAGGCAAAGGTCTCGAATCGCTTATCGATGCCCTCGCCCTCCTCTCCAATCTGAGACTTCGTCTGCGCATTGCCGGAACCGGCGATCCGGATTATCTCGACCTCTTGCGAAGACGCGCTCAACGTCGCGGCGTTATGGACCGCATCGACTGGAGCGTCCCTGCCAAACCCAATTCGCTATGCATCAACGATTTTCATTTCGCCGTTGCACCATCGGTGATTCACGAAGCGGGTGGCATCTCAAATATCCGATATATGGCCGCCGGGATGGCGCAGATAACCTCGAACTCGGGTGCTCAAACGGAATTTCTCTCCGACCGAAAAACAGCACTGATCGTGCCCCCCGGCGATGCCTCGTCGTTGGCCGATGCCATGCAACTTCTTGCCTCTAATCCCGAACTGCGCAACAATATCGGTCGGGAGGCAGCCAATTATTACAACTCCCACCTGGCTTGGGAATTCTTTATCGACGCCCTCTCCCAAATATATAATCAACAACTTCAATGATTAAATTAGAAAATCTCAAGACGCTGGGAGCATGGGCCACCCTCCTCATCCTGCTCGCAACATATTGGCTCACCGTCGCTCCGACTGTTTCATATTGGGACTGTCCGGAATATGTCGCTGCGGCCTATCTTCTTGAAGTCGGACACCCGCCGGGCAATCCTCTCTGGATGCTGGTGTGCCGAATGGCAACTCTCTTTGTGCCCGGACAATATGCCGCTCTGGCTGTTAATCTTTCCTCCGGACTGTTCTCTGCCTTGGCGGGAATGCTACTCTACCTTTCGGTGTTCGAAATCTCCGCTCTGCTTCTGCGCGGCGGCTCGCGACGCGTCATGGTGAGTAGATTTCTGGCAGCGATTTCGGCAGCGCTTATTTTCGGATGGTGCGACTCCACATGGTATTCTGCCGTCGAAGCAGAAGTGTATGCACTTTCCATCCTTATTACGGCCCTAACTCTTTGGTTGATGGTGCGGTGGGCCATGACCCCCCTGCGCGGCCCGGCATGGCGTCTGCTTCTTTTGGTAGCTTATATCTTCGGACTCTCTACCGGTGCGCATCAGCTCAACCTACTTGCCATTCCGGCTTTAGCGCTGATTTGGTGCTTCAAACGCCGGCGCACGCGCGAAGTATCGCGTTGGCAGATTCTGTTCATCGTTCTCGCTTCGTTTGTGGTTACAGGCGCTCTTCTCTTCTCGCTTCCGGCTTCTATTAAGCTCTGCGCGCTTTGCGAGCTGGTTGCCGTTAATCGACTCAATCTTCCGTTCCTGTCAGGCCTGTGGATCTTCTTCGGCGGCTCGGCGCTATTGGGGCTTGTTGTTGTGATTCTTCTGCGCCGATATGGAACTGCCAGACTCCGTATTCTCTTTGCTATGGGTCTTCTTTTCTGCGTCGGTATGTCGGTCTATATGATTATTCCAATCAGAGGTCATATTCCTTCGCCCGCCAATGCCGGTATGCCCTGCGATCCATTCTCGTTCGCAGCCTATCAGGCGCGCGAGCAATATGGCGGTTCCCCGCTTTTATACGGTCAGACTCCCTATAGTCAGACAATGAAGATTGAGAAGACGATGCCCGATGGTAGCGTTCAATATCGCTACACGGCTGTCGATTCCGGGAATCGTCTTCGCGCCCGTGTCAATATCGACGGGCACGACCGATATCTCGTCACCGGTTGCCGCCTCACCCCGCGCCTCACCCCCGAACTTAACATTTGGTTTCCGCGCATCACAAGCCGCGACCCCCAAGACCTACAGTTCTATGCCAATTGGGCGGGCATGACCGAAGAAACCATGGACCGCGTTCCCATCTCCGAAGCCTACGACAGCCTCGGACGTGCCGTGTCGCGCCAACTCCCCGACGGCTCGCGTCCCCAAAAATTCTCATATCGTCCCACGCAACTACAGAATATACAATATCTAATCACCTATCAGATTGGATATATGTATCTTAGATATCTTTTGTGGAACTTCTCCGGACGCCAAAACGACATCCCGTCGACCGGCGAACCCGAACACGGTAATTTCATTACGGGCTTCAACTTCATCGACCGCGCCATGCTCGGAGCCGAGAATCTGCCACCCGCTCGCGACCGTCATAATGCCGGACGCAACCGTTATTTCATGCTCCCGCTATTGCTCGGCATCGTTGGCATGGTTTGGCTCGCACGTCGCTCGCGCCTGGCTCGTCGCGTTTTCCTCGTCAATCTCGCTCTCTTCCTCATGACCGGGCTGGCAATCGTGGTCTACCTCAACCAGACCCCTGGCGAACCGCGCGAACGCGACTACTCATTCCTCGGATCATATCTCGCATATGCCGCCTTCTGCGGGTTCGGTATTCTCGGCATCCTGGCCAGCCAACGTCTGTGGCGTTCTATTCTCGGTGCGGCCCTGGCCGTCGGAATCCCGTTGCTGATGCTTCACCAGAACATCGACGACCACGACCGCTCGGGGCGACTTGTTGCCTCGCGTCTGGCTCAAAATATGCTAAACTCGCTCGAACCCAATGCCATCATCTTTGTCGATGGCGATAATTATACCTTCCCGCTGTGGTATGCGCAGGAGGTTGAAGGTGTGCGTCGCGATGTGCGCGTCGTGAACCTCTCTTATCTCACCCTCCCTCAATATGCCCGGATGCTGACACGCGACTGGCGCGACTCCCGTCGACTCCAAATACCCTCGCTCAGCCCCGACGACCATCAACCATCTGGCAATTTCCGACGTCGCACCATGCTCGATATCGTGCACTCCAACCCCGAGCGCCCCATCTATTGGCAACGTTCACTCCCCACATCTCAGCTCTGCGGTTTGGCCGCAGAGACTCGTCCCGCTCTCCTGGCACGACGCTATGGTCTGGCCCCCGATTCAGTTATTATGAACGAGATGCGCCGTGCTGTTGGCCGCCTGCAATCGCCCTACGATCTCAGCGCCCCGATTCCATATATCGACCGCACCCCGGCGGCTCAGATTGCCAGCCAGCGCGCTGCATTGACCATTGCCGCCAACTGGCTCGACTCAATTGCAAACAAGGCTAATTCTAAAAAATCTTTAGGTAAAACCAACAACAGAATCAAGCCGAATTCCGTTCTATCATTAGGCAATAATTCTGTTCGAATTGCCGCCGACTCGCTGCTCGGAAAGCATCCGCTCTCGTTCATGCCCGTCCGCGACTCCGACTCTACTCTATTCCTCAAACCCAAACCAACTAAATAAAGTAAACCACTTCATTTCTAAAATTATGAAAACGATATTAAGAACACTCCTCATTCTTCTCACCCTCGTCGCACTCCCACTCAGCGCAAAAAAGAGTGCCGAGGCTCGCATCCTTTTCACTGAAAAGAGCTATGACTTTGGCGATATTCCCGAACGCGGTGGTGCCGTAAGCCATGAATTCCAATTTCAAAATCAGGGCGACGCACCTCTCGTCATCATCGACGCCCGTGCTCAATGCGGTTGCACTCGACCCGAGTTTCCCGATGCCCCCATCGCTCCGGGACGCACTGCTAAAATTAAGGTCACCTTCAACCCCCGTGGCCTGCCCGGACCATTTATGAAAACCATCACCGTTCGCACCAACGGCTCTCCGTCAAAAACTACTCTCAAAATTAAAGGTTCCGTAAAATGAATATTATCTCTACCCTCAAGGTCAAGAGCATAGCCTTCGCTTTCATCCTCCTGGCAGGTCTTTCCCTCCAGGCGAATGCCGAAGTGCGCTGGCTCGACAAGAGTTTTGACTTCGGTCTTTTTCCCGAAGCCGGGGGTCCGCGATCTGGCTCAGTTCGCTTCGTTAACCTCGGTCCGGAAGAGGCCGTCGTGGTCGGTGCGCGCGCCACATGCGGCTGCACATCGGTCGAATATCCACACGATCCTATCGCACCGGGCGATACTGCCGCCATATCGTTTACATACGACCCCACAGGACGCCCCGGACGCTTCGAGAAACATATTCGGGTCTATCTTGCCGACAAACCGATGACAAGCATCACAATCCGCGGCAACGTGCTCGGCACGCCCCAATCGCTCTCTCATCTCTACCCCGCCGAATTCGGACCGCTTCGCGCTTCGACCGACGTCCTTTATGCCGGCGACATCCCGGCCGCAGCAACTCGTCTTCTCTTCCTAAACCTATATAATCAATCGAACGACCCGTTGACGCTCACCATCTCCTCCTCATCGCCGGCCATAAGCCTCACTTCGGCTCTCGCTTACGGCGAAGCGGCTTCAAGCCCTAACGGCAAGTCCGACTCCGCACAAACAAACTCAACACAAGCTCAGCTCCCGTCGGGCGAAATCCTGACCCTCGCCATTACGCTCAATACGCGCCTCCTTCATCCCAACGGACCCGCGAGCCAAACGGGCGAACCTCAACCCTTCACGCTTCCAATCGAAATCAAAATAGGCGACAAAGCGCCAATCACAGTGCCACTTCGCCTTGCTCTCCTTCCTGCGCAAACAAAAAAACAGAACTAAGCCATGAATGATATGCATCCTGAAAACGCAGCCGAATACAAAGGTTTGCAAGTTAATAGCGGCGTCACGTCGCAACCAATCGTGAATCCATACCGCAAGGCGCGTCCCCGACGCCGTACGCTCTCGGCCGCCGATTATGTCGAAGGCATTCGCAAGGGCGATATCTCAATCCTCGGTCAGGCCGTAACGCTTGTCGAAAGCACCGCCGACCATCATCAGGCGCTGGCTCAAGAGGTAATCGAAAAGTGCCTCCCTTACAGCGGCAACTCACGCCGAATCGGCATCACAGGCGTGCCCGGTGCCGGCAAATCGACATCAATCGATGCCTTCGGACTCCATGCCATCCGAAACGGCGGACGTCTCGCTGTCCTTGCCATCGACCCCAGTTCCGAACGAACTCTCGGCTCAATCCTTGGCGACAAAACCCGAATGGAACGCCTCTCTCAGAATCATGATGCATTCATTCGTCCTTCGCCCTCTGCCGGCTCGCTCGGAGGTGTGGCCCGCAAAACACGCGAAACTATCGTGCTCTGCGAAGCAGCCGGATATGACAATATCATTGTCGAAACCGTTGGCGTCGGCCAAAGCGAAACTGCCGTACACTCAATGGTAGACTTCTTCCTTCTCATTCAGCTCGCCGGCACAGGCGACGAACTGCAAGGCATTAAACGTGGCATCATGGAGATGGCCGATGGCATTGTCATTAACAAAGCAGACGGCGACAACATTGACCGTGCCAATCTTGCCGCCGCCCAATTCCGGAACGCGCTTCACCTTTTCCCACCCACACCGTCGGGGTGGATTCCCGAAGTCACAACATATTCGGGATATTATGAATTAAATATCGATGGCGTGTGGGAGATGATAGACCGTTATTTCGAATTCGTCAAAGCAAACGGCTATTTCGAACGCAAACGCAACGAACAGGCTCGATACTGGATGCTCGAAACCATCGACGAGCAACTGCGCCGTTCATTCTACGGCCAACCCGAAATCGCCGCTCTCCTCGAACAGAAAGAACTCCGCGTTCTCAACAACGAGCAAAGCTCATTCACCGCCGCACACGACGTTCTGGAGCGCTACTACGCCATTCTTCGTCAATAACAAAAACTTTATTAACCGTATTGTTGCAGCAGGGACAAGTCAGTCTCTGCTGCCTCCTTTATAAAGAGTTCGAATGTGCGCATCAAATCCTCGAGTGCGGTCATTGAATTGCGCGTCTGCTGGCTATAGAGCGTTCCGCTCACCGACCCATTCTCAAGCTTCCCCTGAAGAGCTCCGTTCACTCCCGATATATCCTCCATCATGCGCAACTGTATATTCAACAATTCCGTAATTCCGATATCTGCAGAGTTCGAACTTACCTGCTGCGGTAGCGGAACACCCGGCTTCGGACGATACACAATCACACCGTTATAACGCGTCCACTCCTCGGCCACATCATTCATATCCATCCCTTGTGGCAATGCCCCCTCCGGAAACAACAACACGCCCTTGGCCGAAACTCGCAATATCCAGTCATACATCGATATCAACCGATTGGTATACTTCTGCTGGTCGATAATATCACCCACAAACGAATGTATCTCACCAATCATCGGATACGCTCTGAACACGAACGGATGCCTACCATGTTCATACGGCGACACGCCCCGCTCCAATACCTCGCCTCCAGGACCCAGGAAATAATACTCCCACACCTCGTCCTGAACCCGCACATCCCGATCGCCAATGCGGCGCATTTGCGCCTGCTCGCGACGCAACCACACCTCAACCACCTCACACTGCTCTTCATCCGCGCGCACGCCATACACCATCCGCAAACGCTGGCACGCCTCATCCGATGCCCCAAACATAGCCATCAACCTACTGAATCGCATCTCATGTCGCTCCCCAACCAAATCCACATCTAAATGTCGGAAATCAGTCGGACCACACTCCACAAACCAACCTGCAGGCGACACCATATCGGTCCACAAATCACAACGTCCGCGCCTAATACCAAACCACTTGCGGTGCACGGCCAAACCACTCACCAGAAACTCCTCCATCGAACGAGCATAAAGCTCCTCGGTCGAATTCAGCTCCATATTCTCGTGCAGACGCTGTTCCAAGGTCTCAATCTCCTCGCGACTCATTCCGCGACGGGGCGAAACGCGCGGCATCGTCCACCGATTGCGGAACACGCCCAACACATTCCGCACAATACGCCGAATCAGATTATTACTCAACGGCATATAACCCTGATTAAACATATGCTCCTCCTCGGTCATATCCAATCCATCGCCACCCAACTTATCGCCCCACTGATTGCCATACGTAAACCGCCTACACCGCTCCCGCTCCTCACGAAACCCGGCCCACTCGCGCCAACATCTCATCGCCCTCTCATGCAACTCCACCTCATACTCCAACTCCACCTGTGCCCCGCGTCTCCCAGAGCCCGGCTCCACGGTCGGTATTCTTCGCCCAGAACCCAACTCCACTCCACTTCGCGCAGCCACCGCCGCCCCGCGTCTCTCAGAACCTAGCTCCAACCCACTTCGCGTCGCCACCTGCGCCCCGCGTGCTCCTGCTTTAGTTTGAATCTTATCCATCAGCTTTTTTACCGCAAAGATAGCCCCGCCGCCCCCAACTCACTCCCTTATCCGTCACCCATCCCATCGCCCGTTCCGCCGCCCCGCTGCAGACACACTTTTTGAAACAGTATCCCGCCCCGGCGCATAAATGCGCTTACACTCAACACAAAACCGCATCCCTCCTTCCGCCCTTACATAAACGCATATCCGCGCGGCTCTCCCCTCCCCCCGGCTCTAAATTGCAAATAGGGGCCAAACAGGCGCGCCTCTTTGTGTCGAGTGCAAGCGCATTTATGCGCCCCCGTGTCCCCAGTCCGTCGTGTCCCCCATCGTCCGTGTCCCCCCTCCGTCGGCTTTGAGTTCTGTGGGAGGCGGAACGCCGACAAAAGCCGCTCGTTCACAGAAAGTCCAAACAAAAAAAGGAGGAAAGCCACTCGGCTTTCCTCCCTTCTGTCTTATTTTTGTGTGTCACTTTTCGATGCCTGTTCATCCTGCTTCATGCGGATGCGAGTCCGATCATAAACTATATGATCGCCATCTTCGTCATATAACATCTCATCGCCATCGGGGCGGTTTCGATACCAAACTATCGCCGCCACACATAGAAGCGCCACAACAACCCCTGCAATCACTATAAATTCCATAGCTATTTATAATTAAGAATCCAGTTCTTCATATTTTGAATGTTGACTCTTGAATTCGGGCACCAATGCCTTCATTCCGGCCACAATCTCCATATCTGTTCGTTCGAACGCACGGTCAATCATATCGCTGATTGTGGCATTCACTCCGGCATATTCATACTCGCGAACCTTCGCAATCTGAATCTTCGGATGGAAAGTCGGCTTCGTAATCTCCTTGTCGTTCAACACCTCCTCATATAGCTTCTCGCCATCGCGAAGTCCTGTATACTGAATCTCCACACCCTTCGCTCCGCTGAGCTTTATCATGCGCTTAGCCAGATCGGCAATCTTAACAGGCTCTCCCATGTCGAACACAAAAATCTCTCCGCCGTCGCCCATCGTGCCTGCTTGTATAACAAGTTTACACGCCTCAGGGATTAACATGAAATAGCGAATTATGTTCGGATGTGTAACCGTAATCGGTCCGCCGTGCTTAATCTGCTCCTGGAAGATAGGTATAACCGAGCCGTTCGAGCCCAATACATTACCGAAGCGTGTGGTCACGAATCTTGTCGAGCCCTCAACCTGACCCTCCTTTATAGCCTTATTCAAAGCCTGCACATAGATTTCGCATATACGCTTCGAACAGCCCATCACGTTGGTCGGATTCACGGCTTTGTCGGTCGAGACCATCACAAACTTCTTCGTGCCATACTTCAATGCCAAATCTGCAATAATCTTCGTACCACCCACGTTGTTCACGATACTCTCATACGGATTGTCCTCCATCATCGGCACATGCTTATAGGCCGCCGCGTGGAACACATAGTCGGGCTTGAAAAGACGGAACAATCGTTCCATCATATGCTGGTCCGAGATATCGCTCACCACCGTCTCCACCTTAACATCCGGATAATGATCATGCATCATGAGACGGATATCATGCATCGGCGTTTCGGCCTGATCGATCAACACCATCAGCGACGGCTTATAGCTCGCCACCTGGCGCACAATCTCCGAACCAATCGAGCCCGCCGCACCCGTAATCAGCACCACACGATCCGTAAGCAGATCGGCCGCTGCCTTCATATCAATCTCAATCTCATCGCGAGGCAGAAGATCCTCAACATTCACCGGTCGTAGCTCCGACGCATGAATGTCGCCCTTTCCATCCCACTCCATGGCATTCGGCATCACCATGATATGAATATCGTTCGACGCAATCTCATCGATAAAATCACCATGCTTTCGGATAAAATTCATCATCAACGGCGAAATGATAAGCGCCGACACATCCTCATCCTTCATCTGCTGAATCAACTCGCGATTGAACGGATGCACTTTGACGCCCAACAGGCGTCGATTTTCCATATCCGGTTCTGCCGTCACGAATCCGGCCACGCGATAAATCGAATCGGTCGACGAATTGATATTCTTCGCCAACGCCACGCCTCCGGCTTTAACACCAAGAATATAGGCATTCTCCTTCGCCTTCTTCTGACGAATCAGACTCTCGTACGAAATCTTGACCCATACGCGCATCACCCACATCAGCACCCCGGTCATCAAACCGAAAAGCACAAAATCGACATAGGTAAACATACCGAATCGTGTATTGATTAACGCCAAATCCACGAGCAGCGCCAACACTATCGACAAAATCACTGCCAGCGTCACTCTCCACAAATCGGAAAACGACGAAAAGCGAATTACGCCATCGTAAGTATGAAACACCTTGAAACCCACCATGAAACACAGCAAGAAAATCAAAAGTGTTAATAGCAAATCCGAAAATACCCCCGCCGTATCGGTTGCTCCATGATTAAGCGTAAACGCCACAAGCCCCGCGATCACCACGAAGCAACAATCAAGTAGCAAAATACTCCAATAAGGTAGCGACTTCTTCGAAAAATACCATTTAGTCAAGTCTTTAATCGTTCTCATAATCTAAAATATTAGAAAACACTTCCAAGAAAAGATAGTAATCCTAACCCCTTAACGTTTCCAAACTTATTTTATTGCCTCCCACCTATTTTTTTTAAAATTACCTTCCGGTCTCCCATCCAGCCGCTTTGTGTCGAGCGCAAGCACATTCATGCGCCCCAACCATCTAAGGTATCCTAACATCCTCCCCAACGCCCCCATATGCAAACTGGGTGCCGGAGCTCAACTCCGACACCCATATCTTTTCTAAACAAGTGCCTCTCGAATCTTTTCTACTATATACCGAACGTCGGCATCCGTCACCCACGGTCCGGCCGGCAGACAGAAGCCTACACGGAAAAGCTCCTCGCTCACGCCGTTCACATACGCCGGACTCGAAGCAAACACCGGCTGGCAATGCATCGGCTTCCACAACGGTCGCGATTCAATGCCCGCCTTATCGAGCCATACACGCATAGCCTCAACATTCGCATTCGGTTCTAGCGCCGTATGCGCACTCTTAGCTGAATGCATCACGCCCGCAACACCACCTACATTGCCCGTCACAACATCGGCATAAACCGCTTCCTGACCATGAACTCGAACCTCCGGATCGAGTACTGCCGTACACAACCAATAGTTCGAATCCATCTCGGCCGACGGAGACTCATGCAAAGTTACACCCTCAACACCGGCCAACAACTCGCGGTAAAGCTCCTGAACATGCTTATGATGTGCGATATGCTCATCTACCACTGTCATCTGGCCACGTCCGATACCGGCGCAAATATTCGACATACGATAATTATAACCAATCTCCTCATGCTGATAATAAGGATAACTCTCGCGAGCCTGGGTCGCATACCATAGAATCTCGCGAGCCGTCTCAACATCAGGGCAAATCAGAGCACCTCCGCCTGAAGTCGTAATCATCTTATTACCATTGAACGACAGCACGCCGAAACGTCCGAACGTACCCAGCATCTGTCCATCGTAACGCGAACCAAAGCCCTCGGCAGCGTCCTCAACCACAGGAATACCATAACGATTGGCAACCTCCATAATTTCGCGAACCTTATACGGCATACCATAAAGAGCCACAGGCACGATAGCCTTCGGCAGCTTACCCGTCTTGGCCTGGCGATCCAAGATAGCCTCTTCGAGCAACTTCGGATCCATATTCCAAGTCTCGGGCTCCGAATCAACGAACACCGGCGTCGCACCGAGGTAAGTCACCGGATTGGCAGAAGCACAGAACGTGAACGATTGCACCAGCACCTCATCGCCCGGCTTCACACCGCACGCAATCAGGGCCAGATGCACTGCCGCCGTACCGGCCGACAACGCCACCACACGCTTCGTGAGCGGCTCCGCACCCTGACGCTCATTCACGAACGCCTCCAAATCAGCCTCAAACCCATTCACATTCGGACCCAGAGGCACCACCCAATTATCGGCAAACGCCTCCTCAATAAACTTCATCTCATTGCCGCTCATATGAGCCAAGCAAAGCAATATCCTTTTCTGCTCCATTTCCTTCAATACTATTGTTGCTTCAAATACTTATTCCCTAACTTCTTTTTATATTTGCAAACAAGTTTGAATAATTTCAATTTAAAATATCTTTCTACAACAAAATTAACAATAAATCAACTACTATGCAACAACTCAACATAAAAATTAGATAACATCATAAATAATCTATATTTGAAGTTGTTTAATCAACACAATTAAGATTCATCAAATCCATGGCGGTCGATGCCCTGCGCACCATTCGATACTCTCCCTGCGAATTCCGAGAATATACACACGGAAATAACCGGATAAACTGAGGCGACAACGTCATCGTATACGCTCCCACATATTTATACAAAATCCTGTCTCCAACCTCAACGCTTGCCGTCCTCTTGATTTCGAACAATCGATCATTCTCCAAACAAGTACAGCCAGCTACAATCTGCAGCGGAACTTCAACGCGCTCATTATCTCGATACAAAACCTCGCGCACATACCCATTCTTCCGAAAAAACGGATCCACATCATTGCGCGAGCCATCGGTAGTTACAAAACGCGTCTTCTCATCGATACGCTTCACATCTATCACCTCTGTCAGAAACGAAAACGCATTACCAACCAAAGCATTACCCGGCTCAACAATCACTCGCAAATGTTGCAACCCATAACGGCGCAATGCCGTAACTATCGCCTCTGAATAATCGCGAAACGTAGGCTTATTTCTAAAAATACCAAAATAGCCGCCTCCAACATCCAAATAATCCAACTGCA
>QLIP01066533.1_pt1 | contig 34919 bp, 49 predicted proteins | sample 1769771 | NCBI WGS metagenome assembly QLIP01 (sample SAMN09428762, study PRJNA476227) | Gut metagenome, whole genome shotgun sequencing project. | isolation source: cecum | host: Rhizomys sinensis | place: China: Jinsha town of Minqing, Fujian Province | collected 2013-09-23 | reverse complement strand
GAACAGCCTTTTCCACGCTGGCGCTGTCGGTATCGGCAAAGAGAATGTCTTTCACAGAACAACTCCTTCCCTAAGCGAAAAGCTCACCTTGGGCGTTAAGCGCCCTTGCATCAGGCCATTGGCGGAGGATTCGTCCGGCACAAAATCAATGCGTTCAACGCGCACGCGCGGCTCATATTTTTCAATGGCATCAACCAGGGCCTGGGAGAGCCGCATGGTCTCGTGCGGGGCTTGGCTGTCGAGCATATCCATAATGTGCGCAAAGGCGCGATCAAGGGGCACCGAGTACATGGACGTGAGGATGATGGTGCGGATGTTTTGCAGGATGGCATCCATGCCGCTTGCACCGATCTGGACGGGAGCATCTTTTGCGATGGTAACTTGCGGCATCAGATATACTCCTTGAGTTCCAAGGTGAGGCTAATGGCCATGGGCCCGCTATCGCGGCCAGCAAGATACTTCCAGCTTTGATCCACCTTGCGGATGGTCCAGCGGCCCAGGTTTTTGCCAGCAATGATCAAGCGCAAAACGCGGCCCTGGACGCTCATATTTTCCAGGCGCTCCACTTCCTCAAAGGGCTCGCAGCCCAGCTCGCGGCGCAAGGTGATGGACAAGTTGCCTGTGGCCAGGCCCGGGGCCAGATACTCCGGACGGGCAAAGTCGCCCTGGACGGCATGATCCTCAAAGCGGGCCTCACGATTCATGCTGAAACTTTGGGGCGTGAAGATGCGTTCGCTGGAAACTTCAAAAACCACATCCCCAAGGCTACCGGTGCGCATTGTGGTCTCCCCTTAAAAATCTGATGGCCACAATGGAGACATCGCGGGCCTCGGATGCCTGGCGCTCGTCAGTCTCGTACTCCACGGCATAGATAAACTCGCGCATTTCATCATAGACGACCTCCATGGCCTCCTTGTCCCCCTGGGCATAGTCTGGATGCTTGAGCTCTGCCGCTTGCATCCCCTCAGCCAAAAGGGAGAGCAGGATTTTGCCATGAAGAAAATTGCCCTTGCCAAAAATTTCGCAGATTCTGCGCCAGCCCAAGAGGGGGATGTCTTGATTAGGTTTCATCTATCCTCCGACCGGTGAGCCGCCGATGCCCGGGCCGCCGCTGTTCTCGTGACAATGGCCGCGCAGGGAGACAGCGCCTGCGCTGACATCGCGATCTGGCACCGAGATGCCACCATCGCGGACTGTGAAATCGCCGCTAAGTTCGCCCTGGCCGGGATTGCCGTTCATGTCGGTCATTTTCAGATAGCCAGCGAGCTCAATGAGCGGAGCACGCAAGACGATTTTGTTTTTGGCTTCGGCCTGGATTTCTTTGGCCGCGCGAATGTTAACGCTTGCCTCGGTGGATTCGGCACTGATCTCGCCCTTGGCTGTGACCTTGGCATAGCCCTCGCAGGCAAGCTAGCAATCGCCCTGAACGCGGGCAATAAGCTTGTGGGCTTCGCGGTCGTACCAGATCTCCGTGCCGTCGGCATAACGGTGGTAGTCATGGCTTGCGGAAACTCCGGGATCAGTTTCCTGGCCATTGTAATATGCGCCAAGGACAACACCGTGCTCGCAGCCCTGGCCAGAAAAGAGGCAAGCCACTGGCTCGCCAATGTCCGGCATCTTGATGTCCTGATCTTTGAGCACGCGGGGCTGGATGGTGGACAGTTCATAGGAGACCATGCCCTGGCCGTCGGGAAGCTCAACGCGGGCCTTGCCGCCAGCAACAGAAGTGACCCGGCCAAAGCGCAAGGATGCAGCTTGGGCGGCTTCAATGGCCGATACGCGGCGATCGAGGGCGGCGAGATCAAAGCTCATGCGCAAGCTCCTTTGGCTTGCGCTAGCCCTGTCTTAATTGAAAAGGTTATTTCTTGGAGGAAAGGCGGGAATAAAGCTCTAAGGCAAGAATGCAGCCTACAAATAATGCCCAGACTATAAAATAGGGGACGGGACTTGTGGGGTTTTCTATGGTATCTCCGGGCATAGTCCACTTGCGATAGGCAAATAATAGAGAGCCAAAGCACATAACCAGAGTAAAGAACAGTGATAGAATGTAATAGATGACGCTTTTTACGCCAGAGCTCGTCCACCAGAGCCAGGCAAAGAGAATGCAGCAAAGCAAGGCTGGCCAGGATACAGGCATAAATTCTGGCCGGTATAAAAAGGAAAAGAAAACATAAAATGGCAACCAGATAAAATTGATTGATATTTCTCTTGCGTCTAATACAATGAGGAATAAAATACAAGATAGCAGGCCAGCGGAACACCAAGGAGCACTGTATTGCGAGATGGCTTTTTCATATATCTGATTCATAGACCATCTCCGATTCTATTTCAAGATCCTTGGGACCGGACAAGACTAGGAATTCATGGCCAACACTATATTTTATAGCAAATGCATTGAGGATCTCATTTGTCATCTCTGTAAAAGATATATCTGTGATAGAGTGTGCTCTCCATTCAAATTCTGGTGGATTGCAACGCCAGTATCCATAACCTTGATCACCTTGAAAATTAAACGAATCGATTACTACTAATGCAGCATTTTCTATGGTGATTTTATGTCCTGCAATTGCTGGAGAGGTATGGCCACTGGCAAGAGCGTAGATTCTAAAAGTCGCAATTGATGCGGTCATGCCGTCTGGCATCCCAATTGGCATAAGTTGAGTATCAACAAGGATTGACTGAAAGTAATTCTGCTTCCAGTTGCGCCAGTTTTGCGAAATGTAATTGAATTCAACTTGGCTATCAGAGAATTTTTCATCTCTTTTTAGCCTTTCAACAAGCAGGCCCTTGGCATTAGGACTAAATAGATAGCCGGGATCCTTGATGATGGCGTACTTTTCCAGAAAGCGGCGATAGTTCATGAGCCAATTCCAGGGGATCCAGAAAGGCTCATCGCTGGCAAAAGGATCGGTATTGGTTTTGCCTGCCTGCCATTTAAGGAGCATATCATGGAGATAGAGCCAGCCCTGGCGGTCAGCATAGCTTTGGGCTTTTTCGGCCATGGCTGCTGCGATATTCGGGGGCAGAGGATCAGCCGGTCTAGGTCGGATCCTTGTTGATTGACCTCCCTGGCCAGGGCGTCCAGCGCATCTTGCGCAGAGCTTTCAGCCTTGGGCGGTGCCTCTTGTGCTTTGGCTGCGCTGGCCGCCGGATTAACCTGGTCATGGGCCTGGCCATCGCTGGCCTTGGTTGGGCCGCTAAGTTCCAGGCTGGTGGAATAGCCACCAGAGCCAGAGACTTTGTGTGTGGCCTTTTTGATGTACCAGGCGCCGGAAAAGTTACCAAAGCCAGTCAGCTTGAGCGTGCGCCCGGCACAGCGAGCGGGATTGCCAAGGCACTCAAGGCTTGCCGTCAGCTCCTGGGCATTGGCCTTGTTTAAGGCGCTTTTGCTAAGGCGGATGGCCTGGGCAGCGTTCTCTGTGCGCTGCTGCAAGGTTAAAGTTTTTGTACTACTGTCATACCCTCCCCCGCACGTCCTGTGCGGGATTCAGGCTCACTTGCAAGCGGCGCGGCGCTTGCGGCGTTCCGTTGCGCGGCCTGGCGCGTCCCTGCGCCAGTTGCCTCAGCCGGTTGAGGGGAGACCGGCTGAGGCTGGGCCGCAGGGGGGCGGCGTCTGGGTGGACAGCGGAAGCGGTTGCAATATGCGTAGTCCCGGTCTTGGGGTCAGTGTAGGCGGCGTAAGCCTTGCTGTAACTGGTATTGGAGCTAGAAACTTTGAAAGAATAGGACTTTTGGCTATACATGGAACCCATTTTTGGGATTGTAATGCCAGGGCTTGCGTTCTCGGCCAGTTCTTGCGCAAAGAGAATCAGCTTGCCGTCATGGGCCTTTAAGTTAAGGCCGTTCTCGTTGGCCAGTCTGTTGAGAAAAGATAGATCACTCTCATTGCGCTGGTCCTTTCTTTGATACCACTCGGCAGCGCTTCCCTGCGCTGCACTCGTGGTCACTGCGCCGGAAACGCGGTTTCCGGCTTGTTCCGCCTGCGCGGCTGGCCCGCTTCCCTGCGGGCCTGAATTTCTTTGATACCACTCGGCAACGCTTCCCTGCGCATTGTCCTCACCTGGCAAATACATGAGTTCAAGGCCATTTTCCGAGGCAATCTGGCTGGCAATCTGGCTTAGGCTAACATTTTCCCAGGCGCGGGTTTTGGCTGTATCGCGCAAAGGGCCGGTAAGCTCGCTTGATACAGCCTTAATCTGGATTTTATCCGGCGGCCCGGAGATTTCCACCTCGTCAATCCTGAATGTACCGCAAGCAAGCTTAAGCCTTTGGCCCTGATCTTCCCAGTCGTGGCAGATAATGCTTGCGGAAATGGGCATGCCCTTTTGAGGCAGGCCCAGGCCAGAGAACTTGCCGCCCCTGTTGTGCAGGGAGAGTTGGATTTCATCGGCCTTGCCGTGAGAATTATCGGTATAGCTAAAATCAAGCAGATAGGGCGCAAGGTAGCTGGCAACTTCCTGCCCATTGATGCTGATATTGAGTGTAACGCGCCGCGCGAGTTGCTGGCTCATGCGCAAGCCCCCTTGTTGTACGAGGGAAGAAAGGATTGTGCTTGCACGGGGCAGACCTCCGTAAAGGAGGTTGCCTTATGGAGCAGTTCCTGCTCGACACCCTGACCATGATAGTGGCAGGGATGATCGTGGCGCTTGTTTCTCAGAAGATGAAATAAGAACGCCCCGGTAGGAACTTGCACTTCCATACCCGGGCACAAACCGTAGCGTAAAAACTCGGAGGACTGCCCCAGGGCGCGGTTGTCTATGCGGGCATCCGCGCCCGTTCTGTTTTCAATATAGGAATAACTGCCCATTTGGCAAGAACCCAGGCAGACAAGAAGCATATTCATGCGGCATCCCGATCATACCAGGGTGGCAGGTTGGGATAAGCTGGGCTTGGAGCGACATCAGGTACGCACAAGATTGTGCCAGGGGCAAAAATCAGCACGTCCATATAATCGGGATTGGCGGCCATGAGCCTTTCGGCCAGGTGCTCATCACCCCAAAGGCGATAGGCAATGGCATCAAAAGTGTCGTTCTGGACGGTGATGTAAAACTTAGCCGCCATAAGCCAGCCTCGCCTGATTGTGGACAATTCCTGCGATGATCTGTTCCAGCTCGGCCTGTTTTTCGCGCAGGGAGCGGACAACGCCCTCGGCAAAGGAGTTCTCGGGCAGACCGTTCAGGCTAAACTGCATGGAGACCTGGACAAGAGGGCTGGGCTTGGGAAGCTTGCTGACCAGGCAGATTTATCTGCGCAGGGGCCTGGGCCTTGGCAGGAGTTGTGGCAGCAAGCTCGGGCTGTTCAGGCATTTCTGGTAGGTCTGCAAGCTCGGGCAGAGCGCTGGCTGATGGCGATGCTGCATAGGCTTTTGCTGTGCCCTGCTCGGCCTCCTTGGACTTATCCTCGCCTCCACCAAGCCCAAAGAATTTGCCTACGCTCTTGAGCTTTTCCCATGCCCAGCCAATTTTGTCCCCGATCCAGCCAAAAACAGCATCAAAGGCTGCGCGCACGGGCTCACAGGTTCGGTAAAGATAAACCATACCAGCGGCCACAGCTGCCACTGCTGAAATTGCCAAGCCAACGGGGTTGGCTGTAAGCGCGGCGTTGAGTAGCCACTGGCCAGCTGCCGCGACCTTGGTGGCAGCCGCACTGGCAAACATTGCGGCTTTAGATACAGTCAAGGCCGCAACCTGGCGCAAGCTGGATGCGCTCCCGACATTATTTGCAGTGGTGAGCGCGCCCTGGGCTGTGGCCGTGGATAGGATGCCAGGGGCAAGAAAGGCTAAGGTGGCACGCAGCATCTGAGCGCCACCAGCAACTGCGGAAAATAGACAGGAGGCGCCAGCGCCAGCAACACGCAGGGCCTAGAGGCCAGTGATTGCGCCAACAATGGCTGTGCTTAAGGTCTTGTTCTTTTGGGCAAAGTCTGCCACTGCGGAGACAATGGGGCCAGCCACCTCCAAAATGTTCTGGATGGCTGGCAAAAGCCCTGTGGCCAGATTGATGCCCATTTCCCGGACGCGGTTTTGGGCCAGCAAGAGCTTATTGGCTGTGGTGTCCGCGCGGTTGGCAAATTCATTCTGCATGGCTCCGGCATAGGCGCTGCTGTCGCCACAGATCAGCAAATTCTTTTTGACCTGCTCGAGATTGACCAGCAAGGGAGCAATGGAGCCAAGGCTTTCCTTGCCAAAGATTTCCTGCATGGTGGAAAGCTGTTGTGCCTTGGGCAGCTTATTAATGGCCTCAAGCACGCTGATAATTGCCGCTGGCCCATCTTGCTGCATCTGCTTGGCCAGCTTGACCGTATCAATGCCAAGCTCGGCATAAGCTTCTTTCTGTTTCTTGGTGGCCGCACCGCCTGCGGTCATGGCCAGAATAAGATTTTTGATACCAGTGGCCGCGACTTCCGGGGCCACCTTCATGGCATCCAGGGTGGCGGCAAGTGCGGTCATGGGCTTGGCTGCGATGCCGCCAACACTGCCAAGAGAGCCGACACGGCGCACCACATCGGCAATCCCCTGCTCGGAAGCGCTGGTGGTGTTGGCGTATTGGTTCATCAAATCCAGAAGTTCGCGGGCTTCTGGCATACTCAACTTTAGGGCCGAGCGATAACCACCAATGGCATCTGCGGCTTGCTCGGTGCTCATGCCAAAGGCCACGGACATATGCGCGGCCATTTCTGTAAATTGCTGCAGATCGCCAACATCGGTCATGCCCTGCTGGCCGCCAGCGGCAAAAAGCTTGGCCAGCTCATCATGGGTCAAGGGCAGGCTGCGGCCCATCTGCTTGATGGCAGCTTCCATGGAGTAGTATTTGTCAGTCAGCTTGCCAGAATCGTCGCGCATCCCCTCAATGGTTTTGGCGGCGTCGGCCATGGCTGATTCAAATTCAATGGCCTGCTTCACGGGCAGGCTGAAAATGGCGGCCTGGGCTGCACCAACAACAAAGCTTTGACCGGCATCCTGCCTTTTGGCCTTATAGGCCTGGGCCTTGTTCAGCGCATCCATGCGCGTTCTGGTTACGGCAAGGGCACGCTCGGCCTCGCTATGGGCTTTGGCGTAGTCGCGCACGGAGCCGCCATAGGCATCGGCGGCTTTTTTGGCTTTGCTGTATGCGGCGATCTGCTCATTGAGGGCTTTGCGGAGTAGAGGGTCAGAACCACCACCGGCTGCATAGGCTCTCTGGGTCTCAAGCATTTGTGCCTTGGCCAGAGATGCAGACTCATAGGCCTTGCTCTTGGCCGTGAGCTCTTTCATTTTGCTGGCGCTGGCCCTGATTTTCTGCTCCACAGTGGAAAAAACATTGGCCACTGTAGGTGACAGGCTTGCGCCGATAACAAAACCTATGCCGAAAGAATTGCCCATGCCTGCTTATCCTGCTATGCCAAAAAATGCTTGAGACGCTTATTTTTGGCTTTGGCTTTGCCGCCATTTGTTTTGCCCTTGGTATTTTCCTTGGGCTTGCATTTATTTTCTTGCGCATTCTTTGGTGGATGATGTGCCACCTTGGTTTTACGCTTCTATTCATCGCAGTCTTTTGTTCCTGCTTCGCGCGTGAGGTCTTCAAGAAGATGTCTCACGCTGCAGAGCCAAGGCCTGATCCAGCCAGGCCTCAAGCTCTGGCCAGGTAAGTGCAAGCAGCTCACTTAAGCCCCAGCGCGTTAGACGGTTCAGAATCAGCACCAGGCGCATCAGTTCCTTGGGCGTCGGTGATGCCGCGAAAAAAGAGATACTGACGCTGGATTTTGGCGTAGTCCTCCATATCAAGCAGGCGCAAATCTTCTTCCGAAAGATTGCAAAGCCAGGCATAAAGCCTGAGTTCTCCCTTCATGTCCTGGACGTCCCTGATGGGGTGATCAATAAGATCGCCAACTGTAGGGCGGCGCATGGTGACTTCTGTAAGCAGCCTGTCTGCAAGCTGTACCGGACAATCCAGGGAGATGATGGCACTTTTTTGCTTGGTCATGGGTTAAGCTCCTAAGCCATGCCAAGGTTGCTGCGGATTTTCGCCAGCATATCGCTGCCACCTAAGCGGCAAATGAAGTTAAGCTTGTCCACTTCCACAAGCTCAACACCACCGAGCCAGACCTTGATGTAGTAGATTTCCAGCTCGGTCTCTGGCTCCATTTTCTTGCCTGGCTCAAACTTGCCGATGCCGCTTTTCTTGGGCATGGCTTTGACAAGCACCTTGATGGGCTTGTCCACAAAAGTGCCGCTGCCTGCATCCAGCTCCTGGATGGAGCCGCGAATATCTAGCTGATGGGCTTGCGGAGTCAGGAGGCTCATGGCCTTGAAGTGGCCGGTAACGGGCACGTCCATTTCGCCCATGATCCCAAGGCCGGAAATGGATTCTGAAAGGTACTCAAAATCCGGCATTTCCACTGTGGGCACGCCCAAAAGCCCAGCGCCCTCACGATAAACGCGGGCATTGGTAAGCACGGAGGGGATAAGATTTGTTACTGGTAGCTGGCTCATTTCAGTTCACTCCTTCCGCACCGAAAAGCGTATTGAGGTAGTCAGGGTCGTACTCGAGAATAAAAATCAGCTCACGCGCGGCCTGGGGCGGGGTGACATAGACGTGCCAGCGCACCTTGCCGGCCATGAGATCGCTCGTGGGGTTATCATCGAGCTCAAAAGTCACGCGGCCACCAAGAATGATCTCGCGGCCTGTCAGACCATTGAGCCAGACATTGAAAGTATCCTGCACGGTTTCAATAAGCCGGCGGCGCAAGGGGGTGGAAACATACTGCCAGCAAGTCAAAACCAAGGTGTTGCCAATCCAGTTAAACATCCGCCGGATGGGGATGGAGCTGTCCTTGACGTCGGTGACGCCAGGGTAGGCAGAGGTCTGATTGCCCCAGGCCATTAGGCCACCGACCATGTTTAGGCCAGTAACAATACCGTTGGCATTGAGATAGGTAGCCTCGGTGGGCGTCAAGTTAAGCTCGCGGCCAGCATGAACGATGCCCTGGGCCTGAAAGCGCTTGTTCGATGGACTCCAAAAGGGCACGCCCTCATTTTCGGCATCGCGGCTGGCAATGACGCCAGCAAGGTGGATGGAGCCTGGCTCGGAGATGCCGTTATAAAGCAGCTCGCCAAAGACACAGAGCAGATTCTGATCGGTTAGGTTATTGTCGTTTAGCCAGGCAGGGGCTTCGGTGTATTTGGCCACAGAATCCGGCACTTCAATGATGCCCATGGCCCGGAAATGCCCGGAAATTCCGGAGCAGGCAGAACCTATGGCCAGGGCCACTGCTGGATCCCTGGAATAGACTGGTGCCAAGATCTGCCCAGGTACAAGGCGGAAGCGCGGGAAAATCTCCTCCACCAAGGCAAGACCTGTGCGCTTGAGTGTGGAAGCATCCACGCCGCCGATGATGTCAGCGCTTGTAAGCTTGCTCGGATCTGGCGCGCCTTCTTCATCGGTATGAATTTCCGGGTCAAAGACGTTGATGCAGACCATGGGACAAGCGCCATAACGACCGAGGTAAATCTCTGCCGCCTGATAGAGCGTAAATGCCGTCTTGTCCTCATCCTTGGCTGGGGCACCAAAGGTCTCCACAAAATCTATGAGGCTATAGATAAGCCGGGGCTCGTTGACGGGACGGGCTGCGCCTTCCGGCAAATTATGTACCGGTGCAGTGCCCACGATTACCGGTAGCGCGCTGTCCACTTCCACCGGAGGCACAAGACCGGTGGCTTTTTCCTCCACAAAAACACCGTGACGATATGACATGGGATTCTCCTTCTAGTTGCCTAACAATATCCTTGCATCTTCCATTGGCTCAAAATATAGGCCTCGGCAAAGCCAGAAGCTTGTTCATCGGGACGCGTCCAGGCTAGCCAGATGCCGGACGAATCCGGGGCCAGGATGTAGCGTCCATTGAGGGCCGTATTGCGATAGCCAATGAGTGCGTGCCGGATGGTGGCAAGGAGATTGTGCAAGTCATTCTCATTGGCTTCGGTCTCATCGTTCCAGACGCAGACGCGCAGGGCGATTTCTGCGCGGGCAAAGCCCTCAGCATCCTCATGGCCGCCTAGTGCCTGAATGAGCACAAAGGGGGCTTCAAAGGGCGCATTTGCCTGTCTTGGTGGAAGCTGGCCAAGATAAATGCGCGGGCTGCGCAAAATACTTCCCTGCCCTTGGCGGCTTTCCAGTGGCAGGGTGGCCAAGGCTGGGGAAAGGGCATCGCGCAGTGCCTGCATGAGCAAGAAAACGTTCACTTAAGCTTCCCCAGGGCAAAATTTACTTCATGGGCAAGACGGCGCTCAAAATAATCGCGGCTTTGAGATTCGATATGCGTTTTCACAGCATCAAAAGAGGCAAAATATTGCACGCTGTAGCCAAAAACACGCAGAAGCTTGCGTCCTACGCGTTGAAGCATCGGCAAAGCGGGTGACAAAAGCTCGGCCACGATTTTTAGTTTCAGCAAAGCGTACAGGCTCACGCGGGCCTATCTGATAGCCAGCGTTAGGCCAGTTGATGCTGCGCATACCCTTGCGGGCGGTTATCCTGCGCGGCACAAGTCTGAAATGGTCCATGGTCAGGCGGCGGCTGGCCACTGTGACTTCGACCTGCATACTGGAAGCATCTCCACTTAGGAGCGGCTTGGATAAGGCTTTGCGCACATCGCCGGCCTTGAGAAAGCTGGACTTGCGAATTTCGCGCGATATGTTTGTAGCCATATTTTGGCCAGAACGCGTAAGCGTGCGCTTTAAGGCTTGGCTTACTTCCTTGGGAAAAGCCGAAAGTGGCTTAAGGATGCGCTCCATATCTTTTGCCGAAATTTCCAGCTGCATGGCGCTCAACTCCAAGCCCGGCTCATGCGTAAGGCCAGCATCCCAATTTCCACGCGCACACTAGCCGGATCGGATTCAATAACCCAGAACTCGCCATTGATTTCCACTTCCTGGCCAGGCTGGGGCCGTTGGTCAGGCATATCCTCAATGTATAGCGTGCGCTCTCCCTGCAAGATGCCAACGCCGGAGACGTTATCTAGCTGATCCCTGCTTGCGCTCTGAAAGCCCCCCTGGCTGTCGTCGATAACAGCCAGCATGGGCTGGCCATTAAAGCTGATCTGCTCCGCAAATTCTGCAGAGTTCAGAAAGACGCGCTGGACGTCAGAGGCAAGCTGGGCTTTGAATCCACTCACCGCTTAAGCCTCACAGCGTAAAGAAGATCTTTTACGTCCTTGCGCACTTCATCGAGGGTGGCCTGCATGGTGCCCGTCAGGGCCTCTAGGCGTGCGATGCGCTGCTCATGGTCCTTGGCAGAGCCAAGCAGCGGGATGGCGTCGCGCTCATGCTTTTTGTCGATGGCTGTGATCTGCTCGCCAATGGAGGCGATGCGTTCTTCCATGCGCACGGTCATGGCGTGGTTGGAGGCAATCACTGTGCCCACGCTTATGGCGATGGTAACTAGCGCGGGTAAAAAGGCTTTCAGAAAAAGCCCGTTCCCGTGGCTACTGGTATCCAGATTCATGGCTTATAATCCCCTTCCACTTCCTCAACCCAAAGCAGCAGATCTGCGGCTTCGGCATGGGGAATGCTGACATAACTTTCAGTCACTATTGCGCCCGGGGTCGATGGGGCCTTGCGCAGTGTCCTTTTGTCTTGTCTCGCCAAAGCGACGCAGCCAGGCAGCACCAGGATCAGCACGCACAGTAGCAGCCCGGCGGCGACGCTCGGCCTCTTCCTTGAAAAAGCTAATGGCCGCGAGCGCCAGCTGAAAGACAATTTGGGCCAGGACACGCATGGCATTTACTTGGGCTCGCTAGCATTATTAGTTGAGGCTGATGCCTCTGACTTTGTACTCGCCTTTTTTCTAGGCTTTTGGCCGCTGGCTTGATTGTGCTGCGCAATCCCAGGGCAGCCTGGGCATCGTCGGCATTTTTGGCCTTGCCAAAATTGGCCCCAAGAGCGTTAACCAGGGAATATAGTCCACGCCAGATAACATGGGCATCATCGCTGGGTCTGGGCCAGGCAGCACCGAGCACTGCGCAGACTGCGATAACCATGGTCGTCCAGCCTCCCAAGATTCCGGGAGGTAACCAATTATATTGGATACGATCTCTTCCATTTCATTCCTCACAGTGTGTTCGCTTCATCCAGGCGGAGGTAAACTTGCGCTGCTCCGGCTTTTTGGCAGCCAGTTCCAGATAGTGCGTGCCTTGCAGACAGTTTAAGGCGTGGACCAGTTCCTCTGCGCTTGCGCGATCTTTTAGCAGGGAGCGCAAGGCCCCGAGAGTTTTGGGACCTATAGCTCCATCGAGCGCGAGGTCGGCAAAGAGCTGCTGGCCGGCCTTGAGGTTATAGGCATTGCAGAGGATCTGGATTTTCTTGCCTGCCCCGGCTTTGCCCAGATTTACGGCTTGCTCAAAAATCTCATTGGCCAGTTTCTGGGGCAGGCAAGAAAGACCTAGGCGCTCCCACCATTCGCTGCGATACCAGGCTGCCACATGGGCTTGCAGCTCGGGCACAGCTGCCAGGGCGCGAGTGAGTTGACTGGCCAGATTCTTGCCAGCGCCCCAGGCCAGTGCCGCCTTCCAGGAATCGACAATGGCCCAGCCTTCCCAGCGGGGAAAGAAGTTGCGCGCAATACCAGCATAGGTCTCGCCGCCGCGATCGCCTGGCACATCGCACCAGCCGCCTTCAAAGCGCTTGACGATGCTGTAGGCTTCCTCAAATTCTGCCATTTTTAAGCCTTCTTGAGCGTCAGCTCGACCAGGGCCTCGGGATAGAGACAGAGGGTAAGGGGGTTGGCCTGGACCTCGATGTCTTAGCCCCGGCTGCGGGCACGCTCATCCATGCGCGCATAGAAAGACAGGCCGATGGTGTTGGCTGTTTCCATCCAGTCGGCTGGCGCATTGTAAATTTTCCAGATGCCAGGATCCACGGGATAGAGATGGCCTTTGTCCGGCTCCACCAGACGGCGGCCACCGACTACTTCACTGGCCTCAAAGAATGTCACGCCGCCATAGGTAAAGCCCCGGCGGCGATAGTCGTTGTCGCCAAAGTCGGCATTGCGGGCCAGCCAATCCTGGAAGTAGTTGCGCACCAGGATGTGGCTGGTCAGGGCATCGTAAAAATCGCTGCCCACAATGGCATCCAGGTGGCTATAGGGATTGCCTTCCATGGCGGCTTCGGCCTTGCGCTTGGCCCCAAGGATGGCCGTCAGGATCGGGTTATCGGTGATTGTATCCTTGGCAGGGATGGGCAGATCGCACTTGGTCTGCTTGACGCCAAAGGTGTCAAAGAGATTGTGCAGTGTGGTCTTGCCATCGGCATCGAGCACGATGCCCTTGACTGCGCCCAAGCGATGAAATTCGCGGGTCATGTCCAAATTGCGCTTGAGGGTAGCCAACTTGTCATTGACTACGCTGGCTGCGGAAACAAGCTCGGTAGTGCCAAAGGCACGCACGTCCTGGATGTCCGCCGGGGCAAGCACATCAGCCTGGGCCAGATGTGTGGTAGAGAGGCTCTTGAGCTCGCGCCGGGTGGAATTGCCAAGATACTCGGGCTCTGAACCGCGTGGGCTATCGGCAATCAGGGTGATGCGTCCGCGCTTAAGCTCAAGCTCAACCGTGGTGGTGCGCACGCCTTTTTCTTCAAACATGGAGGACAGGCGCAGGGAAGTAAGCGGCAACTTGTTGACCGCATCAGTCATCTCTGCGGCTGTGAACATATCGGGTCTATTGAGAAGTGCCATTGAATGTCTCCTTTTTTGTTATCTCACGGCCAAAAGCGAACGGCTGGCTTCGCCTGCCGTGAAGCGAGAGGCCGTAAGGTTGAAGCGCACCGCGCTTCAACTAATGACCTCTTGGTTAGAAACCTCCTCAACTACAAAGCCGCGATCTTCCAGAGCGGCTAGGGCTTTGGCTTTTAGGGTGACAGAAGAATCAAAGACCAGGCGGCTGGCATTGACGATGCAGTAGCCGGTAAGCACAAGGGCCTCCTGGGCCTCGCCGGAAGCCTCAACTGCAGTGAGCAACACGGCGCAGGGATTGCCCTGGAGAGAGCCAGACTGTTCGGAAAGGGGCGCATACTGGCCAGCTTCATCGCGCATGAGCACCAGGCCAAAGGGCAGGGCTTCCTCTGTGGCGGCCAGGCTTACAGTTTTGCGGGAGTAGCGCGGGTCGAGCTCGTGCAGCACGGTCTCGGAAAAGCGCGGGCCAAAAACGCGTGTCTCGACATTGACTTTAGACATGACTTAACTCCTTACCCGTCTCTCGGCATCGGCCAGCAAGGGGCTTTTGGCGTTGGGGGTGGTATCCTGCGCCTGGGGCAGTGTCTGGCCATGTGCGCCGGAAAGGGCAGCCAGGATTTTTTCGGACGTGCTATCTTTGCTGGCAGATGGTGCTTGGGCCTGAGCCGGGAGCAGTTCCTTAAGGCCATTTAGCTGCTCTGCTGAAAGCTTGAGAGAACTGGCTTTGGCCAGGAAATTCTCGCAGGCGGCCACATCCTCGGCCTTGCAGACCAGGCGCATGGCGGCCAGGGCAAAGTCCAGGCCCTGTTCTTCGCTCTGCGCGGCTGGTTTCTGCTGGCTTATTTCTGCCAGGACTTCGGCGCGGACTGATTCGCGGATTTCGGTCAGGAGCTCGGGGGCATCCTTGGCCAAGCTTTCCAAGGTAATTTGCGGCATATTTTCCTCCACTAAAAGTTGTATGGCTTCCGCTTCATCACGAACTATGCTGGATACAAGGCCGAGGGCTTGCGCCTGCCCGGCCACCAAAAGCTGGGCCTCGGCCCAGTCGGCATCTGGCGCAGTAATTTTGAGATGCGCGCGGACATCCTCTTTGAAAATGCTGTGCAGGCTATCCAGTCGGTCCTGAAAGTAGGCCCGCTCCTCTTGGCTTAAGGCCTGGCTGTCATTGCCCGCGGCCTTGAATTTGCCGCTGGAAATGTAGGTCAGCTTGAGGCCGATTTTTTCATAAAGAGCGGAGTAGTCAGACTGGCACATGATCACGCCGATGCTGCCAACCAGGGCTGTGGCCGGAGCAAAGATGCGTCCACAGCCAGCGGCCAGCCAGAAAGCGGCTGAAGCACAAATGCCGTTGGCATAGGCCGCCAGGGGCTTTTGCCCTGCGGCATCGGCCAGGAAGTCGGCCAGTTCCTTGGTGCCCTGAACTGTACCGCCAGGAGAATTAATGGAAAGGAGGATTGCACGGCTGGATGGATCGTCCAGGGCAGTCTGCACAGCATGGCGCACGGCATCGTGACCAAGGCTTAGGATGTCACCGGAGAGCCAGCCCACATGACTTGTGACATCGAGGGCAGCGTCAATGCTGATCACAGCCACGCCGTCCACATTGCGCGTGATTTGATTGGCAATAGAGCTGGCAGATGAATCGGGCAGATAAGCTTGCGGACGGATGGCCTCGGCGCGAAAAGTGGCTTCATCGCGCAGGCTGGCAAAAACAGCTTGAGCCTGCTCCGGGGCAATGGCCCAGTATGTGGGGGCTTTAATTTCAGGCATTGTTGGCCTCATTTTCGGTGGTATCCGGCTCCGGGAATTGGCGCGTCACTGCGGGCGAAAGGGTGGCCAGGTTATTAAGTTCTTCCTGCATCACTGGCAGGGCGTCGGTAAAGTCGCCGCCGCGTTCTGCCCAAGCCTCGGCATAGGTCATAAGCCTGGCATCCAGAGCCATGATGGTGGCCTGGATTTCCTTGACTGGGTCGATAAAACCCTTGGCAGGGCCAATCCAGCTGGCCGAGCAAAGAAATTCGCGGGCCTCGTAAAAATTGAGATTCAGGGCAGCGAGATCATCAGCAAGGCCTAAGAAGTTTCTAAGCCAGGCTTCCTCCATGAGCATTTCCCAGATGGGCTGGGTATAGAGGCGCGCAAACCAGCGGCGATAAAAAAGGTAGAGCTTCCAGGCTTCATTGAGCGCTGCGCGCATGGAGCTGTAATTGGTCTTGGAGAAGTCCTTGGACAGCGATTCGTAAGGGATGCCAAGCATACCCGAGAGGGAACGCAAAACTACTTCCACAAAGGGGGCAAAGCCGGTAGATGGGCGCTTGCTCTCCAGGATGTGCGGCTTTTCGTTGGGATTGCCAAAGATAACCGTGCCTGGCGCAACTTCTATGCTGCGTTCCTCGCGGCCTGGGCTTTCAAAGCCATAAGCCTCGCTGACTTCGCTTGGGAGCTGCGTGCCGCCATTTTCCAGGCCAATGAAAACCGGAAAGCTGGCGGCAATGACCTGGGCAAAAAGCTCTGAATCCAGGGCGTCGTTCAAGTTGCGAAAGAGCTTTATGCCATTGGCCAGCTGGGAGATGCCGCGCGTCTGTTCTTCTGTCTCGTAGCGGAAAAGGTGAAAAACGTTAGGACGGTGGGCAATGCGCGCAGGGCGGCGCACAAAGTGGCTGGAAAGAGTGCTCTGCGGCTCAAAGGCTGTGAGGGCTGGATCGGGGCAGGCAATCCAGTAGGCTTGAGGAACGCCGTAGCTATCCATCTCCACGCCATCGCGTAGGCTCAAATCCGTCAACTTATCCGACGGCGTGGCCAGGCGCGTGGAGCTAACATCCTGGATGGACAGGGCAAAATGCCGGGATGAACCTGGGCTGTCTGTGGGCAGCATCACAGGCAGATGAAGCATCTCCCCAAGACAAAGGATGGAGCTTAGGCCTAGGTATTGCAGGTCTTCAAAGTGAGCCAGGCCACGGGCATGGGCCTCGCGGGACCAGACTGAAAAAGCCCACTCCATTTTTTCGCCAAGAGCCGCTGCCTCGGCGCGGGAAATGCCCAAAAGCTTATGGGGGATGCTGGACTTGGGCACAAGGCCGGTGCCAATGGCGTTATCGACTACGGTTCTAAGGCCGCTTCGGGCTGCCCAGTCATTGGCGGCCAGGTCTTTGGCGCGGGCCTGGATGGTGGCGCGCTCGCGGCTTTCTGACTGCGAGCCTGTAAGCTGTTGCGGGCGCCAGTTGGCTATGGAGCCGCGGAAGCTGCCCGCGTCTCGGGAAGTGCCAAGCACCTGGCGGCTGGTATTAATGGGCTGGCCAAGGGAATCGAACAAACTCATGCCCAGTTCCTCTTAAATCTGGCCTGGACAAAGAAAGGCCTCCTGCGACCGTCGAGAGCGGCAAGCTCCTTTTGCAGATAATCAAGCTGCGCGCGGATTTCAGGAAGATCGTAGCGTGTTAGGCTGCGTCCGGCGATGGTATAGGCCTTGCCGGTGGAGCAAGCCTTGTAGGCTTGCTTCCAGTCGGCAATCAGTTCAAGCAGTTCAGATCTGGACCATAAGGGAGGCATGGCCATGCGCATAACACAGCAAAATTTATGTGCTCAACCCTGCCCTGAAACGACTAGGACTATTGAGACAAAAAATATTTTCGGGGCAAATTTTTCAGCTTGCGGCAGGGGTCAGACGGGGCTAGGAAAAGAGCAAGGCAACCTCCCCCTGAAAGGAGGTGCCAATGGAGCAATTTTTGCTGGATGTGCTCGCCGGTATAGTTGCCGGCGTTATTGTGGCCTTCCTGTTCGCTTCCTTTAACGGAAAATAACAGAAGGCCCTTGGGCAAAGCCAGCAAGCATGTCCCGAGGGCCTTCTAAAGTTTAGCAAATAAACTTGGGGGAGTTGCCCCGTGAAGCGGAGTTCGTAGCTCCGCTTCACTCATTTGATAAGTTGTGCATAGCTCTGTGTCAAGCCATGCCTAGCCGCCAGACACCATTTTAATCATGGCCAGACATTCCTCTTCAAGAACCCAGAGGCCACGCTTGCAGCCCTTGGGGCGAAAAGCGCGAAGCCTGCCAGAATTAACCAGGCGATAAAACTGGCTACGGCTACAGCCCAGAACGATGCAGGCTTCCCGACAATTAAGTTTTTTGCCTTGTTTGCCAGGCTTCAGGGGAGTATCCATGCCTCACCTGCGCAATCTTGCCAGCTTGTCGGCAATGGCGCCCCCGGCCATTGGCACCAGCTCCCGCCTGGCCTTTGGCTTTTTGTCTTCCGGGTGCAGGATATGCCGGACGTTGAGGATATAGGCCAGGGCCAGGCACATTGTCTCGCAATCCCAAAAATGGTTGGGCCTGCGCTTGGGATTAACCCAGGCATTCTTTTCATCATCCCAGCTCTCGGTCACCATTTCTTTGGCGTACTGCTCAAGAATGCCGCCATCGCCACTGTGCAGATGAAAAGCGCCAGGATCGTCAGGAGCGATGCTCAGCTTGTGCGCAAGGTCGGACTTGAAAAAGGTAGTGTCGCAGCGCCAGAGATTCAGGCCGCCGGGGATTTTAACCTTATTTCCCCTGGCGTCGGGAAAATACTCCTGTGCGGCGCGAGTAAAGGGCTGGGATAGGGAACAAACACCCTGCCAGGGATAGACGCGGCCCCTGTGGCGGATTGCCCAGGAATAGACTTCGCGCGTGCGCGCGCCCATGGCGTCGATCATGCAGGCGCGCACGCGGTAGGCTGTGCCGTCTGCGCTTCTGTATTCACTGTTCCAGAGGATGTCATTGAGGGCAGAAAAACTTGGCGCAGATCCTGCCTGGACAAGCCACGATTCCTCGCTGTCGCCATAGCCAAAGGCGCGAATGACATAGCGGAAATAGCCCCGGTTCTCGCTTGTGCCCTGGGTATCCACGCCAGCTAGGATTAAGGACACGCGCTCTCGCCCATCGACTTTGCCGGGGACGCTGCCGCGCGGACGATCATCGCAGAGATTAAGAATGGCATCCTCGCTTCTTTCGGCAAGTTCCTGCTTCCAGGGCAGGGCTTTGTACTGGTTTTGCAGGTTTTTCAGGTCATCAAGCTTTGCGGATGTCTTATAGCGCACCTGGGCCGCGGCCACTTCCGAAAGGCTTACAAAATAGGAGAGCCAGGCCGGGAGGTGGAAGCCAATTTTTGTCGGGGACTGGCTGGCGAGATGGGCCGCGAGATTAAGGCCGCTTGTGCGCTCACGCCACTCGCCCTTGCGCACAGCGCGATCGCGGTCAGCATCATCCCAGCAGGCGCCACAGTGTACGCAGGGGTAAGTAGCCAGGCGGCGCGACAAAATAGTTTCTGCATCTTCATTAGGCCAGCTTAGACGCTCAAAGTCCATGAGCTGGTTTATGCCACAGTGCGGACAGCAAACCCAGTAATCAAAACGGGCAGAAGCCTCATTTTGAAATGCCTGCCAGAGAGGGCCATCCTCGGTGGTGGGTGTGGAAATTTTGAGGATGTGCTTGCGGCTTCGTCAGGTGGTTGTGCGCTTTTCGGCCAAGACTTCGCTTGTGGCTTCGTTTTTGGGGTTTTTGTACTTGTCGAGTTCATCCAGTATCAGCGTGCGGATGGGCTTGTTGCCCAGGCGCGAGACGGAGCCGCTCCAGCTCAGATAAATGGGCATATGCATCAGGTTGATTCTAAGGGAGCTGGCATCGTCACCCACGCCAGTCATGTAGCTGGCAAGACGCGAACTGCCCTTGAGCATGGGGATGATGCGGTCTTTGGCATTCTCGCGGGCAGTAATTTCGTCAGGAAAGACGTACATCACTGGGCCTGGACTTCTGTCGATGCACCAGCCAACGAGATTATGGGCGGCCTCGCTTCCACCAGTTTGCGGGCTTTTGCAGATAATCACCGTCTCCACGCCCGGGCTTGCCGCGGCATCCATGATGCCCACAAGGTAGGGGGTAAAGAGGTTTTTCCAGCGCCCGGGGATGCTGGACATTTCCACAACACGATGGCGCTCGGCCCAGGTACTTACAGGGATGGGCTTGCGCCGGCGCAGGGCATTGCGCTCGCCCCTGGAAAAGCGGAAGCAAAGGGGCGCGGAATGTTCTGCCAACCAGGCGCGCAGATCTTCGGCCACGGGCGCAGAAAGCCAGTTCGGGATGGTGAGCTTGAGGCTTGCCCTGCCTGGGGCATCAGGCAGGTGACAAAGTTTGGCCTGTGTCACGGCAAACCCCTGGTTTTTTCGTGGGGTTTAACACTAGTTGTATCTTCAACAAATTGCAACTCAAACTCCATTTCGCGGCTGTAGTCGTTAAATGCCTCGTCCATGATGCTTTCAAGCAATTCCATAAGGGGCAGGCTTTTTTTGGGATTGCCATCAATGGCAGAAATGATGTCCAGGATACGCGCCTCAAGGGCAGTTTTCAGGGCTAGGGATAAGATCACGGCCCGTGCAGCCAGTTCCAGATGCACCTGCTCGCGCGGGACATAGCGGCCCATTTTGACCAATAAATCAAATTCCTCGCGCTTAGCCGCGGCCTCAAGCTTGCGGATTTCGGCCTCTTCCTTGCGGCGCTGACGATCCTGGGCACGCTCGGTAATTCCGTCTGGCGTGCCTTGCATGGGCAGGGAGGCCATATAGCGCTCAAGATCGCGCAGGTGAAAAGTGCCGTCTGCCTGGCGGCGTAAGCGCCCGCGCTTGATGTCTTCAAATAACTTGCTCTTGCCCAGCTTGCGACCTGATTCGGAGATCTGGGCAAGGGCTGCATGCCAGTTTTTAATCACAAGATCGGCCACTTTAGCTCTCCGTACCCTTGAGGCAAAGGCTTTCGGGTGCAAGATAGTCCGGGCGCAGGTCTTGGGCTTTGGCCAGCTCTGCCTTGACACCCCGGCTCTCATCCCAGCCAGGCAGGGGGGCTGCAATCCCCCAGGCCCGGCAAACGTGTTCCCTATTCATGTTCCGTCCCCAGCTTCCGGGCTTCCAGGCGGCAATCCATGCAACAGAATTTTTCGTAGGGATCGCGGGAATCAAATTCATCGCCGCAGTTTTTGCAGCGCCTCAGCTTGCGCCTGGGCAAATCCTTGGCCTCAATTTCGCGCAAGGGCCGGGCAACTGCTTGGGTTGCCTGAGTGACAGCGGAAAGGGCCTTGCCAAAGATCTCTTTGGCGGCCTTTTCTGGCCCGGTTGGACTGGCAGGAACTTTAGGCTCAGGGGTATCTTTTTTGGGATTGTCCTGCTTTGCCCTGGCAACCTTTGGCTTTTTGGCCCAGGTGGGGTCAGGGCTGTCGGTTTTTTCGGCCAGGGCCGCAACTTGTATGGTCTTAGAGACTGGCGGCAGGCTGTTTTTTTGGCCTCGGCATCCATGACCGACAGCTGAAGTTCTTTATACTTGCGCCTGACGTCTTCAAGCTCTGTCTCAAGCTCTTTTACCCGAACCTTAAGTTCTCTATACCTTTGCCTTGCACTTGCGCCCCTTTTCCTTGCCATGGCCACGTTACGCTTGTCCTGGCACTCCTTGTTGCAACATACCTGAATTGGATGCCTGGGTTCAAAGCTTGCCTGGCAAACAAGGCAATTACGTGTGCCGTAATCATGGGTGGATACTGCCTGACTCATTTTTTTTCACTCCCTTGCATAGATTCACTATTTTGCCCTGAGACGGGCCTGAAAGATGCCGGATTCAACAAAGTTGCGCAGACAATGCGGGTGGCCCAGACAGATGCGCTCATCGCAATCCCTGGTGAGACGCAGAGACCAGGCTGGATCGGCAAGTGGGCAGGGCAGGTAACGATCCTGATGGCCTTGCATGATCAAGAGGGCCTCCATGCTTACAAGCCCTGTGGGCAACTTAAGGTCATCAAGGCTTTCCAGACCCTCGGGCAAGGCCCAGAAACGGCGCCCTGGGCAGGGATTCCCGGACTGGATGCTTGCGCCCTGCTGGGCCGCCTTGGAGGAGGGTGCCTTTCCTGCCCCCCCTTTCCCCGTCTTCAACTGTCCAGCAAGCGATGTGTCCATGTGTCCAGCGCTTGCGGCGCGGCTATTTTCTGCTATTTTAGAATCGCGGAACTCCATACCTGGGGCAGGCAGGGACACGGATGCTGGCAGGGCGGCGCAAATCCAGTCGCGGATGTTCACGCCCAGGCGAAAGGCATCGCCCGGGTCCTTGCCCTCGGGTGTTGGCCAGCGCATCGACTGGGGATAAGTGGCTTCCCAAAAATGGCAGCCCTCTGCCCCTGCCTGGTCGTAATCCAGAGCCACACATATGCGCGCGCACTGGCTAAGCAGGGCGTGGGCCTCGCAATCGGGCTTGCCGCGATTGGTGCGCACAGCAATGGCGCCGACAATTCCGCCGCTGGCGTGATGGATGAGCATAGCGTCCAGCTCGGCCTCGGTGACAAAATAGACGGCCAGGGCTGGTGCAAGAGATGAGCGCAACAAAAAGGGCGCACGGCTTGAACCCTCCAGCTCGTGATATTTGGGCGCGCCTTGCATGAGGTCTTCTTTGTGCCTGCGCACGCGCAAATTACAGACGCTACCATCACGGGCAAAAGTGGGCACAAGAATGCCGCGCGGGATAAAGATTTTTTGGCGCTCCTTGCCGTCTGGTCCTTGCCTGGGCGCAAGGCCAAGTGAATCTCTGGGGCGAAAGCGGCCAGGATATTTGCCGGGGTCGGGCAAGAGGTAGCCCAGGCCATAACGCAGGCAGGCATCTTGCGAAAGGCCGCGCAAAGCAAGCCAGGCAAGGGCATCTGTGCGCCTGGGCAGAGATTCAGCGCCCTCCAGGACAAGCTTGCCTGCATAGGCGCGCCAGATTGCGGCGGCACTTGCGCTATCCTTGGGTGAAAAGGCTGGGGGCGGGGCTGGCTCTGTGGGGGCGCGACGGGAGCCGCGCGAGATTTTGCCACCTTCAATCTTGAGTTCGGCCAGGGCGCCCTTGAAATCCAGCCCTTCAATCTGGGTCAGCCAGGCGATTGTATCCCCGCTGTGCCCACACTTGCGGCAGGACCAGATGCCGCGAATACCGTACTGGGTGCAAATATTGCCCAGGTGTTCGGCGCGATCGGGCCAGACAATGAAGCGATCGGAGCGGCCAGGCTCGCCCCCGCAAAGAGGGCAAGGGCCGTTATAACGATTGCCCTGGCCTTTTACGGCCTGCCCAAAGCGCTTGCGGTAGTATTCAAGTAGCTGCATGGCAATCTGTCCAGAACTGCCCGTGTTTTTAAGGGCTTAAAACTATTTTAATTTATTGTTTTTATGACATTTTTATAAATATGGACAGATGGACAGATATATATATGCGCATACCACACGCATGACGTGTCTTTAGAGCCATAATGCGCGGGGATATGCTCTAATCTGTCCACCTGTCCAAACACAAAAAATACTAATCAAACCATATACTTGCCTCGCCTGGAGTGTGGACAGATGCGGACAGGTTAGAGCTTGGCGCGATGCGTATCGAGTTCATCCTGACCCTCTGCATTAAGTCTTATGCCCAGGCGCTTACTGCCATTGCTACGCACCAGGGGGATGTTCTTTTTATTGAGAAGATCGGCAAACTTCTTGGCCGAGACGCTAAAGCGGCTATCGCGGTTGCGCGCGTACCAGATGGAAAAGGCTTCGTGCAGATCAATGGCTGAAATCTTGAACAGGTAGCGGGCAGGATCGTCCTGGTGTTCCTCAAGCTCGCACCACTCGCTGATGAACTGGCCGACATCATCCCAGTTGGCGCGTTGCTCCCGCGTCCAGTTCCGCACCTTCTCGGGCACTTTTAGGCCATCGCGCAGATAGTCCATGCAGCCTTTGACAATCCTGACCAGCACGCCTTTTGATTCGGCACTTATTTTGTCAAATAGGTCCTTGTCGGCCTGGCGCTCGTAGGCTTGCTCGGGATTATCCACAAAGGACAGCGGCCACTTGATCAGGATGGCGCGAGACCAGAAAGCGGCATCGTCCGCCTTGGCCTTGGGTAGCTCGTTGGTTGTCATTATGGGCAGATGCGTTTGCAGCCAGCTTGTTTGCTGCTTGTCCTGTAGGCCGCGCGCCGTGATATAGCCGCCGCCAGTGAGCTTTTTTAGCTTGGAAAGCGCGAAGCGCTGGTTTTCCTCAGCTTCGTTGACCCAGGCAATGCACATCCCGCGCAAGGCGAGTACATCCGGGGCTGGGGCAGAGCTGTTGCGTGCGGATTGTATCTGCAAAAACATCTCCACCGGCACATCACCGCTAAGGGTCTGGCCAAGAACATGGGTTACCAGCTTGATCAGGGTATCCTTGCCATTGCGGCCATGCTCACCCCAGAAGATTACGAAAATATTGTCCTTGCGCTCGGTGATCAGTCCATAACCAAGCAACCGCCAGATGAAATCGACTAGGTCCTGGTCGCCATCCATCGAGCTGAGCAGGAATTTGTTCGTTTCCGGGCATGGATCAGGCTCATCGAGAAGGGGGGGGCGTATTCCGTGGCAATGGCATTCAAGATGTACTGCTCGGGACGCCCGGGCCTGAGTTCGCCGGTGCGCAAATCAATCACGCCATTAGGACAGGCTTTAAGATAGTGCTGCTTGTCAATCTGGCCGGGCAGGATGGTTAAGGGTGGGCTAACTCTGCGCACCATCTGCAAAAGCTTGTCTTGGCAGGGGATGTCACGCAGGCTTGCAAGCCTCCTGCGTACAGAATCGCATACGTTCAGCAGCCGGGCCTTGGCATCGCGGTCGCCTTCCCCATCCGCAAGGGACTGGTAACGGTCGGCCATGCCTTGATAGAGCTGGCAAACCGTTTCGATATTCTGGGACGCAAAATCAAAGTCATCCTCGGCCCAGTGGTGCCCGGCCCAGACAATGAAGCGCTCCCAGTGCCGGACAAAAACCACCTTGCCGCGAAAAAGTCGGCAATAGAGTTTGGCGTCACCAAGGCGATTCTCGTTAAGGTAGGCGAGCAAATCTGCGTCAGAAATTTCAGGCACACAAGTTTCTGCCGGGGTTTTTGGGGGCCGATCACCATTGGCAGGGGATTGCGCGCCAGAATCTGCCTTTGCCTTGGCCGGGGCTTGTTCATTAGCCTCCTGTTCTTGCTTGCAACGGGCAGCCACCTTAGCTCGAATTTCATTTTGAGAATCGCCCATGACTCACCTATTTCCCCGATTTATTTTGAGAATCGCTCATGACTCACCTATTTCCCGATTTATTTAGTTTATTTTGGTGCATCCCTTGGCTCCCCCATTCCATTATTCCGGCGATTTCATTCCGCAAATCGCGGCCAAATAGTGGGGGCATGCCGACCTCGGGAGTTTCGACGCCCAGGAAGAACCCGTGACCCAAGTGTGCGCATGGACATGACTGGCCAGATTTATTTGATTGCGGGGGGAGGGGGTGACGGCCCAGCCAGGTTGATACGGGGGGATGTCACGGAGATTTTGATGGCTGGTCTTGTAGGGGAAAGAATATTTTGCGGCGATATGTCGCAATCGTGTCGCAAGAAAATGAAAACAGGCTATGCCATTATGACATAACCTGTTGATTTCATTTGGTGCGCCCGGCAGGAATCGAACCTGCGGCCTACAGCTTATGAGGGGCAGTATCTAAAGCTAACTATTCGATTTTATTAAATCTCGTCCATAGAATGACACCAAAATTATCCTAAAATCCCCGCATTCCACCGTCGAGCCATGTGCCTAGGCACATGACCTGTACACTTATCTTTTGTCTAGACTTTTCGCCTGCCTGACGACCTAAAAGCTTCCCACGATTACCTAGCCATAGAAGAAACCTGAAAGCCCAGTTTCGCGTCCATCAGATCGCGGAACACCCGGAGGTATCTATGGCTGACATGGCGTACATCAATGCCTTTCTGAACAAACGTGGAGTCGAGGGTCCTTGCCAGACCACCGGCTACATCCCGGCCAAGCCCGGCAACTTTTATGGCAAGCCTGAGCAGAAGCTGGAGAAATATACGGCCATCGGTGTAAGTGGCGTAACCATCGCTACAGGCTGCGACCTTGGTCAGACCAATGCCGCCACCCTCCGGAATTTCGGAGTCCCAGACGAACTTATCGCAAAGTTTGAAGCCTATATCGGCCTGAAAAAGGCTGCCGCCATTGCCAAGCTCGCTGAGCTTCCCCTGGGTATCAGCACGGAGGAAGCCAATCTCCTGGATACCTGCGTCCACACCGGCTACCTCGATAGCTATGTCCGTCCCACCTACGAGTGGGCGGCCCGATTTGCGTTTGATGACCTGCCGCGCCAGGCCCAGGCCGTGATTTTCAGCGTCTGCTTCCAGAAAGGTTGCGGTGGAGTTCGGCGTGACTGGCCAAAAACCTGGGAGGCGCTAACTACCTTTAACTGGGCCAAAGCAAGCGCCGATCTTCTACGATTTGAGGACTACAAGACCCGCCGCGCGCTGGAGGGCAACCTGCTTAAGGAGCTTTTGTGACGCGCATCGTTACCATGGTCGTTATGGTTCTCTCCCTGGCCGTCAATCTTTTCCTTGGCCGGGTCTGGTATGACCTGAGCAAGCTGAACAGCAAGCTTGCGGACGATATTCAGAGGATCAGCGCTGCGCGACTGGCGGATGACTCCTCCGCAGACTTTAGGGCCAGCCTTGCAGCCCAGGCCACATCAGGGCGGAGGAGAGGCGAGATGAACTGGACGCGCTGGAGCGCAATATTGATGCCATGCCTGTGGATGAGCTTTTGTGTCGTGTGTACAGCCTGTGCGCCCGCGAAACAGGTAGTCTATCTCAAACCCCCGGCGCAACTCCTCGCTGACTGTCGCCAACCGGACACGCGCATTTCCAAAGACGTATTGGCAGAGGCTACGCGAACTGACCTGACTGAGACCCAAAAACTTAGGCGAGCCGTGCTCACACTCTCAAAGAGTTAAACGCCCTGCGGCAAGCCTTCGAGGAATGCAGTGCAGACAAGCCAGATCTCCGTAAATGGTATTCTGACATCGAGAACAGGAAATAACATGAGCATTGTGCCGCCGGGAGCAGATGACTCCTCGTCCACTACAGCAGAAATGCTGAGCATTGTCAGGGACTACTGGTTTCTTGGTGTGCTGTCCGGCGGCGTTGCCTTCTTTGTCGGACTCCAGCGCATCAAGAACGGCTACAAGCACCGCAACTCCAAGGAACTCATCGGCAACCTGCTTCTGAGTAGCGTGGTCCTTGCCGTGCTGGCCATAGGTACAGCGCTCCTGTCCCCGCTGGTTCTAGGTGATGCCGTCTCCCCCAAGATCGAACTGGGCATCGGCATCGCGGTTGGCGGCTTCGGCCTCAAGTTCTTCGACTTCTTTATGATGGCCAGATTCGGGATGAAGATCATCGCCCCCAGCAACCAGGATGATCTGAACGGTCTCAAGGAATGCAGGCCGCCAGAAACTCTCAGCAATCATTGTCCTGTATTTACAAGCTGCGGATGCAACAGGATAGAGTGTGTCCATTGCCAGCCTGATACTTGTACACCTGAAAATATGGATGCAAAATAGTGCAAGAGATCCAAGACTATCAATGTCTCTCCATTGAAGAGATACTGGCTGACATTGGCAATGGCTACAGTGTTTCCGGAGTGGGACTATTGAAGAAAATAGTCCTGCGCCTCCGGCACGCTAGAGATAAGCACCCGGTTTTTGCTCAAAACGTCTACCATTGCTTAGGAGTAATCACAGCAGAGCACGAGGAACTTGTGTATGCTGTGGAGTATGAAACTTCTGAGCGCCAGCAAGATGAAACTTTAGATGTCATAGCTACTGCAATCCGCTTTGCCAACGAGGAATATCGTCTGCAAGACTGATTTTATAATCGATTGCAAAAGGTATATATTTCTCTAAGACAAGGAAGTTGCAGATGCCCACACAAAATTGTGCAGAGTGTCCGCTTGCCAAACATGCTGGCAAAAAGGTCAAGTCATATAAAGGCAGACGTCTGGTTGGAGACGCTGCATACTGTGAGGTGCCCTATCGCGGCCCGAAGCAGAATGTGGATGTAATGATTGTCGGGGAATCCCCCGGCAGTCTGGAAATCTACAAGCGCCAGCCCTTTGTTGGTGAGACTGGTGAGATGGTTGCCAAGTCCCTGCGCGAAAATGGCCTCGACCCCACCAGCGTCTTCTATGCCAACGCCTGCCGTTGCATGCTCGGCAAGGAGGACAAGACCAACAAAAAAGTCCTCAAGCATGCAATGAGCTGTTGCCGACCTGCCTTGGAAAAGGCCATCAGTCTTCTCCAGCCCAAGGTCATTCTCTGCTTTGGCGATGTTGCTTTGAGCCAGGTGCTGAAGCAGTCCGGCATCACCAAGAAGTGTGGGCGTATCCAGCGCTCAGATGAATTTAACTGCTGGGTCTTCCCGACTTTCCATCCGGCAGCCTGCTTCCGCGACCAGGGCAAGTTCGCCTTCTGGAATCCATATATGGCAGCTTTCGCCCGTTTCGTAAAAAATGGCTTCAAGATTGCTGAATCAGAGAAGGGCACTTATCGAGACGTGGAGAGCATCCGCTTCCTGCTGGACAAGACAAATTTCACCTGCGCCATCGATACCGAGACCCAGGGCAAGGACTGGTGCGACCCGAACTCGGTTGTCATCTCCTATTCCCTTTCTGACGAAGAAGGAGCTGGCTACAACATCTGGCTTTGTAGCGAGTGTGCGCCAGAGGAGGCTGACAAGGTAATCCAGTGGACCCGTAAGCTTCCAGGCAGCAGGAAAACAGAGCTTGTGGATGTTCCAGTAAAATACGCGCCCGATTACCAGCAGCGCCTGGAAGAGCTTTGGGAGTTCTGCACCCGCCGGGACATCAAAAAGGTGATGATGAATGGCAACTATGACCTGCATCGCCTGCGCCAGCTGGGTATCGAGCGCACGGACATCCAGAGTTACACGCTGGACGTGCAGCTGGCGGCCCACGCCCTGGACCCGGACAATTTCTCCAAGGCCAGCCTTCTGGACATCCAGACAGCTTTCCTGAGTTCCAAGACCGACCACAAGACGCAGTTTGGCGCGGAGGCTGACAAGGGCGACATGCTCAAATCAGCCTGGAGAATCCGGCCAGGCACACAGCCTATGCCGCAGCGGATACAGACGTCACCATTTCTCTGGCCAATGTGCTGCGCGGCCAGCTAGTGCAGGACAAGGCACTAGCCAACTATTATGCCCGCCTGGCCCATCCGGTGCAGAGCATCGTTCTCTATGAAATCGAGAAGAACGGCATTTCCTTTGCCGCGGACAAGCTCCCCCAGGCCAAGGAGGAGATTGCCACCATCTTGCGCGAGAAGGAGCAGGCTTTCCTGGCCTTAGTTCCAGGCAAGGTTATCGACAAGCACAAGGATTCCGGCCTCAAGCTTACCCGAGCCAATTTTCTCAGAGACGTCTTTTACTCCCGCCAGGGCTTTCATCTTCCTGTGATCGAGAAGACTCCGTCTGGAGACCCGACCATTGACAGAAAAGTCCTAGTGCGACTGCGTGACGATCTGGATGACTGCCCAGCCAAGGAAGCTCTCTCCACGCTTATCGAGTGGGGGACCCTACCAAAAGCTCTATTCCACCTACCTCAAGGGCTTTGGGCAGGCGGTCAAGCCGGATGGCAAGCTGCACACGATCATAACCAAGTGCGGCACAGCTACTGGCAGAAGTTCCTCGCGGGAACCTAACCTGCAAAACATCCCTAAGCGCAACCCGGCCATAACCCGCTGCATCCGCTCCATGCTCGTGGCTTCCCCAGGCAAGGTCCTGGTTGCCGCTGACTATTCCCAGTCTGATCTGCGCTGGATTGCCCACGAATCCGCTGACAGGAACATGCGTCAGATATTCCTGGATGGCGGAGATATGCACGAAATCACAGGCCGAGGTCTTGCTGAGCGCCACGGAGAGAACTGGGACGACCTGGATAGTGCGGCTCGCAAGGGCTACCGCCAGAAAGCCAAGCCGGTGAACTTCGGCCTGCCCTATGACCAGTCAGCCAAGGGCTTCCAGGCTTACGCGAGAGACCAGTATGGCGTGCATTTCACGCTGGAAGGGGCCGAAACCTACAGAACGACTTTCCTGAATACGCTCTATCCAGGTCTTCCGGCATGGCATGAGCGCAGAAAGGCCGAGGCACGCAAATTCGGCTTTGTCCGCTCGGCTTATGGCTTCATCAGGCGCACCCCGAACATCAATAGCAGCGACCAGTTCAAGATGGGTGAGGACGAGCGCGTTGCCGTGAATACAGGTATCCAGTCCGCTTCCAATGATTCCGCCCTGCTGGCAGCACTGGAAGCCAGACAATCCGGCTTTATCGATGATTACAAGGCAAGGCTCGTTTTGTTCATCCATGACGAGCTAATTTACGAGGTGGACGAGGACATGGTTGATGACTTTGTCCCCGGTCTGATTGGTTACATGTAGAATATCCCAACGGAACGCTTCGGCTTCAAATTCTCTGTGTCGCTCATTGCCGATGCCAAGGTCGGCACGGCGCTTTCCGATATGCACGATTTCGAGGTTAAGCGATGAGCAAGAAAGAGCAGAGCCAAATCTCGGCAAGACGCAGGCAGTCCCTGCGCGATTCCTTGCAGTCCATTGCCAAGCAGCAAAAGGAAGAGCTTCAGCAATACAGCCGCCAGGTGGACTATGACAGCGTCTTCGACACCTTCGACAAGGAAGCCTTCGGCGGCGTTGTGACCTTGCTCCGTCCTCCCTATCTTCCAGGGCGGATGTACGAACTGGCCGAGCAGTCGTCCCAGCTCAGTGCCTGCATTGCCGCTTATGTGGATAATATCGACGGCTATGGCTATGACATAGTCTCGACTGTTTCTGATGACGATGACATCCAGGTGGAGAACAATCCCAAGGTAGTAGAGCTTAAATGCTTCTTTGACGAGCCAAACGATACCGAGTCCCTGGCCAGCATCCGCGAGAAATTACGCCGTGACCTGGAAACCACCGGCAACGCCTATCTGGAAGTTGTCCCTGGCCGGGATGGCAAGCCAGTAATGGCTTTCTGGATGGATGCGCAGCGCGTGCGCCTCTCGTCCACCCGCGAGCCAATCACTGTAGGCGTTACAGTGACCAGGGCTGGCCAGCCGATTACAGTCCAGTCCGAGAAGCGCTTCCGCTCTTTCTGCATGCTTACTTACGAGGGAAGTGCCACAGGCCCGCGTGCCCGCTACTTCAAACAATATGGCGACCCGCGCACCATGGATGCCAAAACCGGGGAATTTAGGGAAAATGCCGAAATTCCGGCCACCGAGGTCATCCACTTCAAGATTGGCAACGGAGTCTATGGCATCCCGCGCTGGATCGGTGCGCTTCTAAGCGTCATGGGTACATGGAAGTCCAATTTCGTCAACTACGACCTGTTCGATAACCAGGGCATCCCGCCCATGATCGTCACGGTAGCAGGCTGCGCACTCACAGACGAGTCTTTTGAGGACTTGGTCAACCTGTTCAAAAAGGCCAAGGGCGTGCGCAACTTTCACAAGCTTCTGGTCCTGGAGGCAGAAAGCACCAGCGGGAGCATTGACGGCAAGGACGCAGCTCCGAAAATCGACATCCAGAACATGACCGAGTGCCGCAAGGAAGACGCCATGTTCCTCAAATACATGGAGCACTGCAACGATGACATCCAGCGCAACGGTTTCCGTCTCCCTGGCATGTTTATCGGCATCAGTGACGACGCCAACTACGCCACGGCCTACATCGTGCGCAAGCTTGCGGAGGAGCAGCTCTTTGTCCCGGCCAGACGCCGTTTTGATGAAGTCATCAACAAGACTATCGTTAAGGATTTTGGCCTTACCGACCTAGCGTTCAGATCCAATGGCCCTGCGCTCTACAATATCGAGCGCATCCCGCAGGTCCTCAATCTGCTTGTTAATGCCGGAGCCTTCACGGTCAATGGACTGATCAGTTTCGTCAATAACCATCTAGGCATTGATATTGCGCTCTATACGGAAGAATGGGCCGACCAGCCCATAGTTCAGGCCCAGGTTCAGCAGCTTCCTGAGCTTCCGGAAAATGAAGATGATGCCTTCTTGGAGCAGGATACGGACGAAATCCTGAACGCGGTGGAAAAGAGCCAGAAAGTAGGCGATGCCCTGGACATGCTAAGCAGCGCAATCAAGGAATACGCCCTTGATCCCAAACACGCTTGCGCTTCCTGCTAACTTCCTCTCCCGAATAGCCAAGGATGCCCAGGCCCTCCAGTCTTTTGTCATTGACGAGATTGCCCTGACCGAGCTTCTGGAGCGCTCCTGGCGTCCTATTGGCAGAAAGATCATTTCCATGCTCAGTCCGGCCATTGATTTCACACGAAGTCGCTACCACGCGAAAAATGGCCTGAACGTCTCCATGTGGCTCACAGAAGATATGTTCGATGAGGAGCTTTCCGTAATCTGGTCGAAAATCGAAACCCAGGCCAGAAAACTGCTTGCCCGCGCCTATGACCGCGGTATTGAAGAAGAAGGCAAGGACCCATTTGGCACAGAGAAGTCCCAGCGCGTTTCCAAGTCCGTATCCGGCGTCTATGCAGAACGCAAGGCACAGGCAATCAGTATTCTCCTGGGTATGGTCCAGCAGCAGTTTACAGGCTATGCCAGGGAAACGGCCATCCCAGCTGTAAAGGAGACACTCTCAGGACTTGGGCGCATAGAGAGCATAGCCAGGGAGTTGGATGCGCAGGCAGCCACCCAGCTTGACAGGGATGCAGCAGAAATCGCCCGCTTTGAGTTACTTAGGAAAATGCGCGTTGCAGCCCAGGACAAGGCCAGGGCAGAACTCATTGAGCGCTTGCGTGACTTGGCTGCTAACTGTCAGGCGGCAGCAGGCGCAGCCAATATGAGCACTTCCCGCGCCCACCATTTTGGCTTTTTGGACTGGGCCAGTGAAAATGGCATCGAGTATTACCGTATCTCTGCCACGCTGGACAGCAAGACCTGTGTAGCCTGCGCCAGAATGGACGGAAAGGTATTTGCCCTCAAGGACGCCATGGCCTTTCGCGACAAATTCCTGGCAGCAGCCGGTGACAAGGACAAACTCAAGCAGGATACGCCTTTCCTCACCAAGAAAGACGTGGCTTCCGTCCGTGGCATCGATCTTAAGAGTCTGGTGAGCGCAGCATCCGCCATTCCTGCCTAATTTTGCAATCGATTGCAAAAGAGTTTTTTCAGGAGAATGAGCCTTGGCCGCAGAGCATTTTTACTTCCCGCCTTTTCATCCCAGTTGCCGTTGCACGGTAGTCGCCATCCGTGACATCCAGGCATACGTTGCTGAGCACGCTTCCGAGGAAAGTCCGGAAGCTGAAAACCTGGAGGCAGTCTATTCTGGCCTTGAGCCGCAGAGCTTTTCTATGGACCAAGACGGTCAGCTCATACAGTCCCCAGCAAGTCTTCCGCAATTTACTGGCTTTGCCTCCGTCCCATCTGCCATGGAGCATTACCAGCAGGTCATGCCGCAGATCCTGATTGATCTGGATGATCTGGAAGAAGATCAGTCGCTGGCCGTGCTAGATCAGTTCGAGCATTTAAGGCAAAAATTCCCGGCAGCTGCGGCAATGTTACTGACCATTGGGATCCGGCAGGGCAAAAAAGGCGCAGGAACGCTCAACGCGCTTTCCTGGGTCACTGATGATGGTTCGGCCCTCGTTCTGAACAAGCGCTTCTGGCAGGATGCGGAAAAGCTGGCAGAGGTTGTCCACGAAAACCGGAAGCATGGCGTATTCTCGCGCACCAAGGCATCTCCAGAGAGCCACATTGTCACTCACGAGTACGGCCATTTCCTCTATTCGGCCCTCGGTGATTCCCAGCGACGTGCGGTGCTTGATCTCTTTAGCCGCTATGGCGGCAAGGGCCTTTCCCTGGTTGCCGCGCAGGACGCCAGTGAAATGTTCGCTGAGGCCTTTGTGGTCTTGCAGCTTGGAGGTCCAGGCACACGAGTTACAGAAGCCATTGCCGAAATCCTGCAATCTGGCGAGTCTGTAGCCAAGAGCAGCGTGGCTGAGTTCTTGCGCCAGCGCGTAATGAAGCGGAGGAAGAAATGCTCCCCATGGAACTAAAATGTCTCTACTGCACCCACTGCACCATTGAGCAGACAGGCGACATTACCTGTCCAGCCTACCAGGATTCTGTTGTTCCGGCGGAAACCGTCCTGCACGGCCTACTAGAAAACTGCGGAGGACTGAGATTTCAAAGGCTTCACGATACTGCGCTTGTCCGCCGCATGGACTATCTGAAGAAAACTGCCTGAAAAATAAAGTCTGATTTGTCCAGAACACAAGGCTGTGCTAGATTATTCGCATCTTCTATCCTCATAACCAAAGCGAATAAGAGATGAATAGTGATGCCTTGTTTTCTTCAGCCTTGTGAATGGGAAACGCCTCAAGCCTCTTTGACAAGCTCAACAGGCGCTTTGCTTTTACCCTGGATGTCTGCGCCACAGGGGAAAATGCCAAGTGTCTGCGTTATTTTACGCCGGAGGATAATGTCCTCTCTTTAGCCTGGGAGGGCGAGCGTTGCTGGATGAATCCGCCCTATGGGCGCGACATTGCCAGATGGGTAGCCAAGGCTAAGATGGAAACCACTATGGGGGGCGCTGGTTGTTGGGCTTTTGCCAGCACGCACTGATACGCACTGGTGGCAAAAGTATGTCCAAGGCCGCGCTGATGTGCGTTTTATAAAGGGGCGACTGAAATTCGGCAATGCCAAGAACTCCGCGCCATTTTCGAGCGCTATCGCTATCTGGTGGGGCTGGCCTGTGACATGGGGAAACTTTGAGTGATGCTATGGATAGTAGAGCGGATCTAGGATTGGATTGAAAAAATCAGACAAAGGAGCATACGATATGAGCCAGGATGTCAGGGTTACAAGCTATTCTCCCCGCCCTTGCGAGACATGCCACCAGGACTTTGTCCCTAAGCGTGCCAGTATTGTCACCTGTAGTGAGCTTTGTCGCGCAAAGCGCGAACGGGAACTGTGAGGCCGCACGAGAAATGAGAACGTGCCAAAGCTGGAAATCAGCCTTGGCACGTTCTCATTTCTCGTGCGGCCTCACAACCAGCGCTACAACATGCTGATCTTCAAACGCGAAAAAATGCCGCTGGATTAGAAAGGGCGCTTACCACGCCATATGCCTCACAAAAGCCGGAGAAGTCCGGCTTTTGTGGCAAGCATCTTCATTGCTATCAGCGCCCTGGGTGATGGGTGCATACTATGCAACCAATAGACAGAATTTACAGCCACTGCAAAATAGGTAAGAATTAGTTCTTAACGCTGATAAACAACGAGTTTCTGGGGGGGGGGGGGGAAAAAA